>Ga0307376_10005742_pt1 | contig 11114 bp, 21 predicted proteins | sample TR2MG_FD_202536 | JGI IMG/M metagenome (GOLD analysis project Ga0307376, IMG submission 202536) | Soil microbial communities from Risofladan, Vaasa, Finland - TR-2 | ecosystem: Environmental > Terrestrial > Soil > Coastal area > Acid sulfate soil | place: Finland: Risofladan, Vaasa | collected... | reverse complement strand
ACGTTTGTTATGGTTAATTTCTTCCCATTATATAAAATTTTATCTCCAGCTTTTGGATTACCGTAGTTTTCTTTTAAATAATTTTTAAGTCTCATGTTTATCTCCTATCTAGTTATCATCCAATTAATTCTATAATTATCATTACTAAGTTGTCCATCTAAAATTACTTCAAATGATCCTGTTTGTTTATTTACTATCATTATTTGATAAAATGTAGGAAAGGTTTCTACTGTATTTTCCAATGTACAAACAGGATAGTAATTTGTATCTGGTTGAGATACTGAGAAAGAAACTTGAACTCCTGATGCTCCATTTGAAAGAGTGACTTGACCGCTATTTTCAAGATCCAAATCACCTGTTAATGCTAACCCACCTGAAACTCCTACTGATCCTGTATCTGGTATAATTAAATCAGCATATAATTTTCCACTAACTTGTAATCCAATATCTGCTCTAGGCATTGTCTGATGAATTTCAGGATCAGTAGTAGCACTATTAGTTTTAGTTCCCCATCCATAAAGTATTCTACCATTGAAAACTTTTGCTTCTCTTCCTGCATCATAGAAAAACGCTCTAGTAGGCATTGTATAACCTGTATTCGTCCAAGTTATTCCATCAAATGACTCATATATTCTATCTTGCCAACCATCAGGATTAGTAACACCATCAGCACCAAGAGCTAGTACAATCATTCTTCCATCATAATTTAATAACGCTTGTCCAGAGGAGGTATAAGGAAGGGTTCCAACTTGAGTAAAGTTTATACCATCTGTTGATTTCCAAACTCCGTCTTGAGCCGCACCGCTATCTTTATCTTGTCCTCCAATAGAATATATTGCATTGTCATAAACGACCATTGACATTCTAATTGTCTCAGGAGCAAACGCACCTATGAGTTTAGTCCAAGTAATTCCATCAGGAGAGTAGTGAACATCATTTTGACCAAACTCATCTCCATATGCCCAAATTTTTCCCTTATATACTACTGATTGTGATCTTCGACCTGGACGGTCAGCATCAGTAGAAATTTGAGTCCAAGTAATTGCATCAGTTGAAGAATAAACTCCATTCAGAGCAGGATGCCCACCAAATGCTATCATTTTATCTTGAAAATTAACTACATTTACTGAACCAGTACCACCAACGGCAGGAAAAGCATCACTAGTTAATAATGTCCAATTTACACCATCGGAAGTTCTATATACTGTATTATATTCTGTAGCTGTTTGTACATCTGTTCCAGCAATTGCATACATATTTCCTCTGTAAACACAAAGAGCAACTTTTTGTTCTGGTAAAGTTGTTCTTGGAGTATTAAGCCATTTACTAAAATTGGATTTTCCTGGCATCTCCTGATATGCTCGTAGATCTGCGGCTTGATTGGTATCAGCATAACTATCTACCCATAATCTACCTTGAAGATTCATGAACCTAGTCAACCGATCCATAGTAAGTATCTTTTCATTGTTTAGTTCAAAAGTTATAGAAGCACTAGGAGTAACACTACCATTGAAAATCATTCCATTAGTAGTTGTTCCAAATTGATATATATCACTATGATCTAAATAAAGAACTCTTGTTCCAAGGGCAGATCCCTCTATAGATCCACCAGTAGATCTTACTCTAAGATAAGCATTTAAATTAGAATTATTTCCTAATTGTTGAGTACTTGGAGAAATGGAAGCCCATATATCACTTCCAGTTCTAAATCTAATACTTGGATCACTTTCATATTGGTACTGTAAATAAATACCGACCAGAGAATTTCCTATATTCATATATGTATTGTCTTGATCTACTCTAAAAACTTCAAAATTCTTATTATCATGATCTGTGTTTGTTGCATCTACTAATATTCTAGTATATCCAGAATCAACTATTACTCTATTTTTATTATTACTTGCTCGTAAATCAACTCCACTACTACCGGAAATTGTTACTACTCCTGTCAAGGCATGTATTGTATTGGTATAAACTGATGAACCCGATACAGCACCTCCGATATTAATACCTTCCGAATTTAATTCAAGTAATTCAGTATCATCTATAAAACCTTTAACTAGATTACTTCCATAATCAACTTCAAATCTTGTTCCTGTTTTATTACCTAATCCAATTATAGGACTTGCAGAAAATAAAGCATCATGTATAGATTCTGATAAGTGATAATATTCAGCGGCAGAAGGAATTCCACCTTGAATGTCTTTTAATTCATTGTGTTGATCATAAGAAGCTGATAGAGCTAAAATTTCTGTATCGGTATAGTCATTTGCTTGAGATAAAGCGTTTGCGCTTGCTTCTTGTGATTGAGTGTCGGTATAGTCATTTGCTTGAGATAAAGCGTTTGCGGATACTGCTAAAGTTTCAGTTCTTAAAGTATATAGATCACCAACTAGTCCATCATGATATAATTGAGGTAAATGATAATATTCTCCTAATATACCACCTTGTTTGTTCAAAGTACTATTGTGTATGGGTTTAGCGGCAGAAGGGTTTATATCATTATATGCAACTTTTCTTGACTTCCATGCTCCGTTAAATTTTTGTGATATTTCAAATATTTCTCCTCCACTTAAAGGAGTTGAAGCAGACGGTAATTGGTCTATTCTTTTAAGATTTTTTGACATTAGTTATTTTCTCCTAACAATCTAAGTTTGACGCTAAATCACAAAGATCCTGTGATGGACTTTGATATCTAAATGGAACTGAAAAGCTACTACTGCTTGCACTTTGAGAGCTTGACGATGACGATGAAACTATAATTCTATAATCTCCATCTTCTGTTTCTCTGGTATATACATTATCTGCTGTAATTCTAAATTGAGCAGAAGCAGAAGAACTAGAACTACTACTACTTGGTTGACATACTTCATAATGAAGTACCTCTGTATCATTATAATATTGTAAACAGTCTCTTAACATTCTTCCACCAGCAAACTAGTACAATGGTAATTAATATCTCCGTTTTTTCTTATTTCCCATATAAGATCATATTCAGCGGCACTTGCTGTAATTGTTTCCGTAATTCTGGCAGATATTTTATTTCCATTTATAGTTGCTGGAGTACTCGGAATTATAACATTTTGTTTTAGAGTTCCTCTTACTTCATAATTTGCCGCACTAGGAGCATATGCTTCACCATTGTCTCTATTTATGTTTATTCTTAACCATCTTTTATCGTTTAAAGTAAGCTCTTGATAGGTTCTATCCATAATTATAATCCATGTTGTCTAGGTGTGTCTTTATGAGTCCAGTATCTAGGACTTGTAAATCTCTTTTCAGAAAGTACTTTCTTTTTCTTCTTTGCTTTTTTACCTGATCTAAATTTCGATCTTATTGCTGTAATTGTTTTCTTACTAAAATCTTTAGCCCATGTACTAACTATAACTTTTTCAGCATCTTCAAATGGAATTTCTTTTGGTTCAACTATATAAGTTCCAGGGGAGTAAAAATATCTTCGTAACGCAATCCTTAACCAAGGATGTTTTCTTTTTACATCATCCCAAACAAAATCCATATTTCCTCTTCTGGCTTCTCTAGCTCGTAAGTAAGTTTCTATGAATCTTCTTCTTACTTTTCTTGGAATATAGGAGAAGTTAATTCCTTGAAAAAATCTCCATTCTCTACCAGTATTTGGATGAGTTCCAGAGTAAGCATACATAAAAATTATATGAGGTTTTGGATCATTTTCCCAACCTTTGTACTTAAAAGTATAGAAATATCCAGACTTCCATATAAGTCCTTCAAATCTTTTTTCTTTTTGTCTTCTTAAAGTCATTTAACATTTTCCTTTACGCATATTTATGTACATATTGTGTTAAAAGTTTAGACCAATTTTTATTAAGACCTTCTTTTTTTATGACTACTTCTACAGCTTTCTTGAGTATTTTCTTTGGTTTTTCTCTTGATGTTAACGATGTTATCTTTTTTATTTCTTGATTGACTTTAGAAAAAAGCATACTTAATTCTGATTGTACTGCTGGAGATTCCCCACTACTTCCACCACCACTACCACTTTTCATAAAAAAATTTAGTAATTCATCTATTCTTACTACAATGTCTTTATCTTCTTTCATGTTGTTATCCTGTATAATTCATAACCCAATTATTAAAAGAATCTATAATTTTAATAGCAGTTAATCTATCGTTATAATTGAGACTCCAAATATCCGAAAAATCTTCTAGCTCTCTAACTTCTTTTTGACCGAAATTTTCTTTTACATGTTTTCCATCTAATTTCTTTTTTAATTGATCTGATTTTTTTCTTATTGCTTGAATTGTTTTGCCTTCATTCAAAATAGTTCTTTCGTATGCTTCCATTATTGCTTCTTGTGCTTTGTCATCTATCATACTTCCTCCTAGAAGCCTATTATCCCTTATTTATGACTTTTCTAAATCCTTCTCTTAGATTAGCAAACAGTTCATTCCATTTACTCATATCTCCTTTTTCGGGATCTAAAACAGAATTTATAAGACCGTTAGTTCCGTCAATTCCTTTAATTGGTTTCTTTTCTAAATCCTTTAATTGTCTTAATGCTAACTGTCTATCACCTATTAGAAATCTTGCATAAATATCTGCTACATCTCTAATAGTATTTCCTTGTTCATTCAATATAGTTCTTTCATATGCTTCCATTATTGAATCTTGTGCTTTATCATCTATCATTGTATTTTCTCCTACAAAAATTTGTATTTATTATTACAAATACTTTTACTTCTTTATACAAAATTCCAAATATCACCCTCAGAAGATTTAAACATATCCATTTCATCAGGATCATTAATGAAAAGTTCCTTCTCCGCTCTTGATCCAGCGAATTGACCTTCTGCATTTGTTCCGAAAATTTCAATTCCATCTTCTAGAAAGTTTATATTTACCCGATCACCAGGACGGTAGTTCTCCCACCACTTCATAAATTGTACAGGTCTATGCCCTCTGTATTTTGAAGTATTCATTGGGTACTTAGCCGCAAAATCCGTTTCACTTATAAATTTATCTAGTTTGTCTAATACTGACATAATTCCTCCCATATTCCTTACCCTCTTTTATTTCTAAATAATTGCTTTTCGGTAAGGATCTTAAATGTATATCCCATTTTTCTACAATATTCTTCTGCCGCTTTAAACTTAGCCATGTTGACGTTGTATGCTGTTTCCATCATCTGGATAGTTCTTTTACTCTTTTTAGTATTTCGTGGAGGAGGTAGTAAATCCCTTTCAGGTTTTATCTCTACTATAAATCTTTTCTTTCCGTTACCAGTATTCATACATACGTAGTAATCAGGGATATATCTCCTCTTATTTTGTGGTTGATAAGGATCAACGTATCTTATACAATGTCCTTCACTTGACCACTCTAAAACGGCTGGATTAACATCTAGCCATTGACAATATCTATACTCCCATGAACTTCTACAAATTATAGGATACCTACCAACATATTTTTCTATATTGTTAGGTATAAAATTTTTTTCATTTTTTCTTAATTTTCGATTTTTTAAATTCATTACAAATTATATAAATTTTCTGATTCTTTTACCTGATGCTGTCTTACCTGATTTAGCTTTACGTTCTTTCATTCTCTTATATTTTTTAAATTTAGCAGTTCTACGAAAACGTCTTGCTTTCATTTTAAGTTTAGCTTTCTTTTTTCGATATTCTCTTTTGCGTTTACGTTTTTCTTTTGGATCAATTTTAACTCTCTTTGTCGCCATTCCTTCATCAACGTCTTCTGGAGAAATCTCTTCTATGATCTCAATAACTTCTAATTGTTTGTCTTCTGAAAGATCTTCTAAACTAGTAATGAAGTTAAACATTTTTTCCATTACACTTGAATCATCAAAAAAGTCATCCTCTGGTTCATATATATCTTCATCTTCTTCGTTTAGATAGTTTCCTATCTTATCCTGTATATTCATTTGTTCTCCTTTAAAACCATACTTTTACTTTAAATATGTTTTTATTTTCATCATCTTCCGCTTTGATATTCATATAAGAAGATTGCAATGCTTTAGTAAACTTTCTATAGTTATCCATGTCTTTAAAATTCCATGTGGCCCAAGGTTTTCCCTTTTCACTTTCGGCTTTTTTAGTATCTAAAGATCCATTGAATTTTTTAGCTAATTGATTTACTTTTTCCCATGAAAGCTTACCTTCACCTAAATACTTTTCAACTAGATTCATAATTACCTCTTAATCAGTTTCTTTTTTAGCTTTCCATCCACGATCAACTTCATCATAGAATTTTTTTCTATCTTTTTCTGGAATTTTATCTGGCTCATCTACTCCGTATTTCTTCAACATCTTTTTGAAGTACTCTTTATATGCGCTACTCTTTTCGTCTTCCTCTGTAACGTATAAAAATTTAAGTTCCTTGCCCATTTTATTTTTTTGATATTTTTCTTCCATTTGTCCAAGAAAATTATCTATTTTGTCTAGTACTATATTGCCCATGATTCCTCCTATACGTGATATCTTGTCATTCCTTTACCCATTGGTGTTCTTTCTGGTTGTCTCTTTTTACGTTTTTCTCTCTTGTCACCTTCCGCTGATCTTTCTAGCCTTTCCAGACTTGATTTCTTTTTATGCTTACCTCCCATACGATAATGCTTTCTTTCGTATGACTTTTTAATAACATCAGTCTTTCCAGCCATTTTTTTTTCTTCTATAAAAATATTTATCTTATCTATTATATCCATTTTTACCAACCACTTGAAAAATATTTACTAACTATCTTTCTACCTTCTTTTTGCCTTATTACTCCATCCATAAATTTTTTGCGTTCTGATTTTACCATTTTAGATACTTGCCCTACTGGATTACCAGTTTCTTTTGCAATATGTAAAATCATTTCAGCGTCCGTAGAATTTTCATCATTTGACATTTGATCCATCATAAAGTCTAAAGCTTTATGTGTTTTTTTAACTTCATCTAATGCTTCTCTGATATTATGATTTTTTATTCCTTTTTTCTTTTCGAAAGTTAATGCTTCTTTAACTCCTTTTGGTGGTAGTCCTCCTTCTGGTGGTGGTATGGCTCCTTCTTCTGGTGGTGGTGGAGTGTCATCTTCTGGATCTCTATGTCTTGCATTGACATCTCTTACTCTACTCAATGGTTTTTCTTTTGGTAAACTCATTCCTTTTCTATCTACGGCATTGACAATAGCTCTAAGAGCGGCTATAAACTCACTATATTCCTTGCTCATATCACCTAGTAATGCAAATGCTTTCTTTACAAAAATAGGATTGTCTTTTACTGCATTGATTTTATCTTCTAATTTTTGAATGAATTCCTCAATTCTATCATCTAAAGCATGAAGCTCTGGAAGCATTTTCGGTTTTTCTTTTTTCTTATTTTTCTCTGCTTCATTTAATGCATCTTTTAATTTATCACTCATAACTTCTCCTTTAAGCATACCAGCTTTGATATTTTGGTTTTCCATCCCATAAAGAAGTCCAACCATATTTAGAGGGAAGATATGGTTCTCCACTATGCATACCAAGTCTTTTAGTGACCGCTGGCCCTTTGAATTTACCCTTGACAGGAGTTGACTCACCGCTCATAAATCCAGTTTCTTTAATTTTCCCTTCAATTGGTCTTATCTTTACCGATTTACCACTTCCAGTTAACGCTACTACCTGATACCAATCTATATTAGTTTGATCATATCCCCATGAGTTATAGAAAATGTCTCCAACTTTTACAGGTGACTCTTCTTCTTTTTTTAGAGTCTTTCCCATTTTGCTTTCTTTACCACCACCTCTTGTTGTAGTAAAGCCAGTAAAATTCTTACCAACTTTACCTCTTTTTTTCAAAAGGTCTATATCAGCTTGTGTTAACTCTATTAAGTATTTATCTACTAAATCACTCATATTAATCCCCCATCAATAAGTTTTTCTATTTCTTCTCTTATATTTTTATCTAATAAATTTAAAATCCCTTCCTTATTGTCAGTCTTCTTAATCAATTCAATTACTTCTTTGATGTCAGAAGACATATATAGGGATTGTTCTATGCGTTCCTTCTTGAATTGAATATCCAAGTAGTTATCTATTCTACTGATTAGTTCTTCCATATCACTAATATTTATATTTTTTTATATATATTTTTCCATTTCAATTATATATTTTTTTATAAATAACTATTAGAATACAATTATCTTAAATAAGTGGAGAGCATTTTTTTATGACTGATGATCTAACTAAAAATGATTTAAAGATTTATATGCAGAGTTATGAGAACATGATTCTAATGCATAAGACAGTTTTAGACCAACAAAGCATTATGACTCAATTGCTTTCGGATGTTGTAAAAAATCAAAATAAAATATCTGATAAACAAATGTCTACATGTACAGCAATTCAAGGAATAACTACAAAGTTGGATGATTGTTCGTCTAAACTTACAAATGCTGTATCTAAAATAGATACTGCAACTGATAAACTTAAAGAGGATTTGACTAATCATGATAAAGAATCATTAAAAGAACATAATAAAATAAAAACTAGATTATATATTGCATATGGTTTGTCTGGAACTATAATAATAGGGTTAATCGGGTTGATATGGAAATTTGCAGATATATTCTTTCATTTAGGAGGTAAATAATATGTCAATTGAAATACCAGACACAGATAATTTTGAAAATGATTTACCAGAAGCAGATAGATTAAGAAAAGCTATTTGGGATATGATGAATTTTGCTAATATGTACGTATTGGTATTAGACGAAAAAATGAATATAAAATTCGCCAATTATAGTTTATATAAAGCTTTGGGTTTTACTAAACATAATTCTATTTTAGGAAAATGTTGGTTGGATTTTATAAGAAGAGAAGATAACAATACTATAACTTCTATTCATAGTGCTATATCAATGGATACAGATGATGCTAAAAGATTTACTGAATACACCAATGATATAGTAACTCTTAATGGTGATTTTATTTCCGTAAAATGGTTTAATGCTCATATTAATCATACATATAATTGGGCTTTCAGTATAGGAATTCAAACAGAAAGGCCAGTTATGATTACAGCAGAATCAGTTAGGAATTATTATAAACAAGTAATAGAAAACGATAGAACTATGATTTTATCATTAAGAAATTCAATTATTAATACTAGTAAAATTATTGATTCATGTGATCCTGATTTTAAAAAGGAGTAATAATGAAAACTGTATATTTGTTAAGAACACGTACTAGTGATCAGGGAACTGAGGGAATGTTAATAACAGATGGTTTTATGTGTAAGACATTAGAACTACCTTGGAGGGAGAATAGACAAAGTATTTCATGTATTCCATCTGGAGAATACAATGTAGTCATTCGTCAATCTCCGAAGTATGGATCTGTATATTGGGTAACAAAAGTTCCGAATAGAAGTTATATCCTTATTCATGCTGGTAATTGGGCTGGTGATACAAAGAAGGGATTCAATAGTCACACAAATGGATGTATACTCATGGGATCTAAATTTGGATTTTTAAATAATCAAAGAGCAGTATTAAATTCCAGAATAATAGTAAGAAAATTTAGAAATACAATGGTAGATAAACCATTTAAATTGCATGTAATTGGTGGTGAAAGTTCATGGGAATAATATATAAAGCAACAAACAAAATAAATGAAAAAAAATATATAGGACAAAGTAAATATACTTTAAAAACTAGAAGAAAACGGCATGAACAAGAAGCATCAAGAAAAAATTGGAAAAGATTATTTCACAATGCTTTAAGAAAACATGGATTCGAAAATTTTAATTGGAAAGTAATAGAAGAAGTTCCAAATAAAAAGTTATGTGAAAGGGAAATATATTATATAGATAAGTTTGATACTTTCAATAATGGATATAATATGACAGAAGGGGGAGAAATAAGCCCAATGTTATATCCTGATATAGCTAAGAAAATGGCTAATACTAAAAAAGGTATACCTAGTTCTCTTCTAGGAAAAGAAAGAATTGATATGATAGGATATTTAAATCCTGCTAAAAAATTAGAAGCAAGAAAAAAAATATCTGAATCAAAAAAAGGAAAAAGAAACCCAAATTATGGTAAAAAATTATTTTTTTCAGAAGAAAGAAATAATAAAATAAGCCAAAAACTAAAAGGAAGAAAATTTTCCAAAGAACATAAAAGAAAAATAAGTGAAAATTCTAAGAAGAGAATTAGAATTAGAGATAAAAAAGGAAGATTTTTGTAGAAGTAAAAGAAGGAGGAAATTGTTATGATTATAGAATCAATTTTAGGAATGGCAACTGGTTTGATTGGAAATATAGTTGGTGGTATTTTTAAATTCAAAACAGCGAAACTACAGCAAGAAATACAAACAGCATCACACCTTCATGAAGTTGCTATGGTTAAAGCAGAATCGGATGCCATGATCGCAGAAGCAAAGGCGAATATAGCTATAACTAGAGCGCAAGTTGAGGGAGCAATTGATTTAGAGGATGCCAAAGCCTTTATTCAAGCTCAAAAAGAAGGAAATAAAGCTCTTTTTGATAATAAATGGATTGATAAATTATTTACAGTTACAGGTAAATGGCAAATTATAACTCTTCCATTAGCATCTTTAATAGCTACTTTATTTGGTTTTACTGATTTTCTTAGAGGTATTATAAGACCCATGTTGACTATATATTTATGTGGTGTAACTACATGGATTACTATATTAGCATGGAAGATAATGCAAACTCATGGAATTAGTTTAACTGCAACTCAAGCAATTAGTATTTTTAACGATACAACAGGAGTTGTTACTTATTTAACAATTTCCGCTGTGACATTTTGGTTTGGGGATCGTTCAATGAATAAATTTTTGACTCAATTGAAAGGAGCAGATAGAACTAAAATAGATGATGAGATTAATATATAGGAGATTGAAAACAACCAATGGCTGATAAAGCCGCACAAAAGGAATTAAAGGTTTGAGATTTAAAGAATACCTAGATGAATATGAAGACCTAGACATTATAGATGGAGATATTGACGAAAAAACCATTGATGATTGGGGAAAGGTAGGTAAAAAGTTTGAAACCAAAATGGTTAGAGCGTTACATGCCGTTGGTCTTGATTTTGAGGAAAACAGATATGCTGGTAGTGGTTGGGATAT
>Ga0307376_10005741_pt1 | contig 11115 bp, 16 predicted proteins | sample TR2MG_FD_202536 | JGI IMG/M metagenome (GOLD analysis project Ga0307376, IMG submission 202536) | Soil microbial communities from Risofladan, Vaasa, Finland - TR-2 | ecosystem: Environmental > Terrestrial > Soil > Coastal area > Acid sulfate soil | place: Finland: Risofladan, Vaasa | collected... | reverse complement strand
TATTCTCTCGCAGGCTCCGCGACTGCGCGGAGTACCGCGCAGGGATGCGCGCTGGACGCGCGCAGGAGCGCGGCTAGGCCGCCGCGCTGCGCTCGCTAGGCCGCTCGCTGACCGGTGGCTTGGCCACTTCCGGACACGCACTAGGCGGTTCGCTATCGTGATATAGGCGTTTGACGGATTTTCTTATACAGTGAGAGTTTGAAAGCGGTGAGCGCCGCTTGCGGCGTCCACCGCTTTCAAAGCTCTCCTCCTTTAATAGATGGCCTGTGTGTAATCTGTGGACAACTTATAGCGGCTTTTTTTTTGGTAGTAAGAAGCAAATTAAAGGCTTTACTACCTAAAAAAAAGCCTTATAGGTTGTCCATAGATTATGCACAGGCCGTCTATGTGGGTAGCTTTTGGCAGAGATAGTGGATCTTTATCCGTCACCAGGATTAAGGAATGAGTGCATAGCGAGGTCGATAAAAGTATCTTTATCGGTCATGCGTAATTCTAGCCGGGGTAAGTTTTGTTCGTGAACGATGTCTACAAATTTAAACTTTGTTTTGCATATAGGGCAATGATGTGACAGGCCGACGTCTTTCTCTGAATAAGGTATGTGCTTTATGCCTTGCGCTTTTAGGTATTTTTTGTATTGTGAGTTTGCCAGTTTCCCAAACCACCGCGTGTTGTGCCAACCCTTAAGCGACAAAACATAATGCTTGTCTTCGCTCGATAATCCGACAAATTTTCTTGTTGTTACGATAGCCCGCATGACGTATTTAACCTTGTGTATCTTCTTTCCAAATTCCCATACAAAATTATAATAACTGTTCATCTGTTTGTGATTCAATTCGAAAAACCCATTTATCACATCCCCCCACTCTTGCCTTACCTTATTTAAAACTTCCTGCGGGACCTTCCCTAACCCCTTACTGCTTCTTAAAGGGAATAGTACGTTGAAGTGTATGTGCAATTTTGCCGATTCTTCACCCATTAAGTGCGTTCTTACCATGGCGCCGTCTGTGTCGAAGTTGCTCTTTGTTATTTCCCATGCTTTTTTTGATAGGTAACTCAAGGCGGTTTTGTCCGGTCTTTGCGCTGATACTTCCTCGGGGAGTGTGTAGATCATGTAACCTACCACATTACCCCATATAAGACGGTCCATAGCCCTTGTGGCACGCCTTTTGTGCGGCCCTGACCACTTCTGCCCGCATTTAGGGCAGAAGTCCTGCTTACAGTGTAAGCGGACGTATTTATCGTGTCCCTGTGAACATTTTAAATGTGCAAAAGAAGTCCCGCAATTCTCCATGCGACTGGCAATATCTCCGTAGCCGTTTGTTTTCAACCAAGCAGAGGTTATCCACAGGTCTAAATTGCGTGTTTGAATAGGATTTAGGTCAGAAACGGGAACTTGGGCGGTATCTGAACATAAGAGAGAAGATTCTGTCATTTCTGGCATGAAAAACCTCGTTTCAAATCATGTTTTGAGTGTCATATTTTCGACGTTCGTAACTGGCTTTTGTCTTTTTCATTATCTTAAGAACGGTCCGGCGGGGCAACTCGGGGCTGTTCAGGACCCCGAGCCGCACCCGCCGTATGCCAGAAACGACCGTCTTCTCTATTGAAGCAAGTATACACATACACACGTTGAAAAGCAAGTTTTTCTTTATCATGCTGCTAAAAGCGGCCACAAAACCCGGACAAGGAAGCCAATAATGCAGGTTATTGCGCAAATGATAATTATTATACCGGCCGCGAATATGGAGCCCCAAGCGAAGTTCTCGTAAAATTTTTCGTAGTCCTGCCAGTTCATTATACTGCGAAATGCTGCTGCAAAATCTGGACAAGGTGGCAGATGAAAGCGATGATTCCGAAAATGATGACAATTATTGCGGTGGCGATAAGTGAGTGTGGAACAAAGCGGTCGTAAAATTTTTCGTAGTCTTGTAGGCTCATTTTGCGTTTTCCCATGTTTGGTTATAGATAGCGAGAAGCCTTTTTAAAGCTTCGCTATCTGTAATCAAACATGATACCTCAAAGTTATTATGGCAAGCTTTGACACTCAAATTATGGCTTCCTATTATCGCTTGATAACCGTCAACTATGATAACCTTTGCATGGCACAGCCGGCTATTTCGTAGGTGTCTAACCTTTACGTGATTTGCTTTTAATTCTCGGACTGCGTATAGGTTTGTAAATGGGACGTGGCCGTTGTCCTCTCTTTTACTGATAAGGAAACGGACAGGGATTCCGGCTAACGCTGCTGCTTGGATAGCTAAAAAGAATTCGAGCAGTTTTCTTCCGCGCGGCTTTGTGGTCATTTCGGCCTTAAAGGTCGAAATATCTATACTGTGCCGCGCCCCGCGGATCAGCTGTATCGCGTTCAGTAAAAATTCATTGTCATATAGTATGGATATCATTTTTTGTCTTTCTTTTTTTTATAGGCGATAAAGGTAATCCATTTCGTTATTTTTCTGCAAACCTCACAAAGCCTTGCGCTCATATTCCAGCTCCACTCAAAATCACCCTGCCCGCACTCACTGCAAACTAATTTCATAAACCCTCCTAATCCTTTTTTATCAGGGCGCCGGTTAAAGCCCTCTCCGGTTTACTGTCTTTGTCTATATGCGTCAACATAGGATATAGCCGGCAAAGGCCTTTCTCATAAGCGAAGTTTGACTCTGACTTTTTTTCTAACTGATACAGGCAACGCGACAAAGCGAAAAATTGCTCCGGCTTGTTAAACCCCAAATCGATCGCTTTCGCTATCGTATATTGTGCCTGTTCTTTGTCGCCATAAATCATTTGTGTAACGCCTAACTCCCAGCGCGCTTGGCTATGTTCCGGCCATTCCCGGACTTTTTTTAGCGCGAGGTTAAGATAAAAGTCTTTTTTCTTTTGCGCTGTTGCTTGGTTGATTTCGTGCGCCCAGTGATGTATGGGGATTTCTGTTTTTGCTACCACTAATTTTTTGCGTACAATGTAGTAATCCACTAACTCGTGATAGCACCCCTCAAATCGTATGCCGAGGCCGTTCTTGAAAAATCTCGTTTTGGTAGAGGGGATATATCCGCGATAGATCCCCATGGGGTCTTTGCCCGTTTCCAGTATTCTATAATTCCACTCGTTTTCAAATGCGCCGTAGTTTAATGTCGTTAGCCAGAAAGCGTCTACCTGATTGATTCTTGTAAGCCATTTAAGATCATTATGGCTTGATTTGCTTATTACCTCGTCAGCGTCCATTATAAATATATAGTCACCGCGCGCCTGTTCTATTCCGATATTGCGTGGACGGGCGAAGTCGTCTTGCCATGGATCCTGTAAGACCATGGCTCCGTAAGACTTTGCTATTTTCATAGACTCGTCTTTGCTGCCAGTGTCAACGATTATGATTTCGTCAACCAAGTCCTTGACCGAATCCAAGCAACGTGCAAGCCGCCTCGCCTCGTCTTTCATAATCATGCAAAGCGATATTGTCCCGAATTTGTAGCTTTGCCAGTTATAGTAAGGTGTCTTGATTTTCATTTTTTCACCGCGGCCACGCAACACGCTTGGCCTTTTTCTGGGTTTGGTGGCTCAAGGTAGCCGAAAAATATTTCTAATTCCTCTACAATGCATAAGTGAGTTAACCCGTCCGGCATAAAACGGTAAAAGTCAAAAGGGTGTTTATGCAACGGCCAAGCCGCAACCGTCGTGCATATAAAGAGGCCGCCCGGCCGGAGGATCCGCGCGGCCTCTTTGAACGCTTTAAAGGGATTTGGTAGGTGTTCCAACACTTCGCACAATAGCACTACCCCGTAAAAATTTGATTCGACTTCCGACATATTAAGTATATCAGCAATAATGTCGATGGAGCCGTCCGGCTCCTGCGTGCGGTCGAGCGTAGTATATCTTTGCCCCTCAAATAACGTTTTATAGTATTTACTTTCGTTACCCGCGCCAAGGTCAATGACCGGCCCTGCCCACGCCTTTTTTTGTAAGCTGGTTTTTACAAACTCAACGCTTTTTACAGTACACATTATCCTTTTGCCTCAGGTTTCCATTTACGCTCAAACTTTGCTTTGTTTTCTGCCATGATTTTTGCGTAGTCGATTTTGTTAATTTTAAAGGTCGTGCTTCCGTGGTGGTGTATAAAAACCGTATTGTCAAAAGCGGCCGCGTAGCCGGCTTTTGCGGTTCGTATGCAATAGTCGTCGTCTTCGAAGTTGCCGAGGCTAAAGATTTCATCGAAGAAGCCGACTTTTTGCAACGCTGCGCTTTTCAGCAGTACAAAGAAAAAGACGATTCGGGGGAAGTATGTTATTTCCCTTTCCTCTCGCGGTAAGTAGTATTTCGCGTAACTCTCAAGGCTGTCCGCTGTCGTATAGGGGACGTCTTTTACCAACTGCGGGCCGGATACGTAGTTACTGCGAGGGCCGAGGATTAGGAGCTTATCGTCTTCGTTTATATGGTAAAGCATCTTATTTAACCAGTCTTCTGTTACGACTGTGTCGTTGTTCGCCAAGACAAAATAGGGTGTGTCTATTAACATCATACCGATATTAAAGCCTCGTCCCATGCCTAAGTTGTATGAGTTTTCTATATGAAAAATTGTCCGGTCTTTGCGTAGTTCCTCAACTGTTCCGTCGGTTGAGCCGTTGTCTATCGCTAAAATTTTATAAGGTGTATGAGTGTTTTTTTTAATGCTATCAATACATTGTTTTGTGTATTCCCAACCGTTACAGGTCAATATCAGGATCGTAACGGCCGGCTGTTTATGCTCGACGAGGGGCTTAATAGCCGTTACGTGATATTGTACGGGGTTTTCAGCTGACGGCCATGGCCGGAAGTTTACTATTTTTAAGCCGCATTGTGTAAATAGTTGAAATATCGATGTCTTTGTAAAAAAGCGTAGGTGCGTAATGTCGAGTATGCCTGCAGGCTCATAGCGAAACAGCCCTGCGTTCAAGTTCGATAATATTCGAGGATGTGCGACGTTCGGCACCGAGGCAATTACCACACCGTCGTCCGCGAGTACGGATGTAAATTTCTTAAGAACAGTCCAAGGGCTTATGAGGTGTTCAAGGATGTCGGCAAGGATTAAGGCGTCGTATTTGATGTGAGGTGCCGGCGGGACGTAACGGTTGAGGTTGTCACAGATACAAACGTCAAGGTTTTTTGCGGCGATCGTGGCCGCTTCTTTGTTGAGTTCAATTCCTGTAACGCGGCAGTCTTGTCTTTTTTTTAATGCCGCGCCGAGGTTGCCGGCGCCGCAGCCTAAATCAAGAATTGATTTTGCTGTGGCCGGTATTAGTTCAAGAATTTCGCGTCTTAAGAGGTCGTGATACCCCTTGCGCATAGTGTCCGCGCCGCCCATGATTACTTAGGCAGCGGGGGTGGTGCGACTGGCGGTGCAAATCCTTTTGGTTGTATGCCGGAGGCAGCTTGTCTTAACTGTGCGAGGTCATACTCAACTTTTCCTAACAGTTCAGATATGTACTGGCCTGACTGCATAGATAAATCCAAATCCTTTAAGTAATGCACGAGTGCGATTTCGATGATTATTAAATCACCGAAAGTAAGGTTCATAGCCTTATTGTCCACGATTTTGCTCCTTCGGTTTTTAGTGCGCGACTGTGAACGCGGATGCGAACAACGTAACGTCCGCGAGAACCATCTCGCTCGGATTTACGCTCATATCCACGGCGCAAAGACTCGCTCCCATTTTCCAACACGAATACGCAGCAGCGACGAGCTGATGGTATGCTGGAATATCCGACGCGTAACCGTCTGCGGTCGACGGTAGCGTTGTAAGCCCCAACGCTTCAGCTGCCGAAACCCAACCGTTTGAAACATCGGTTGCGGCTACTCCGGCCATCATGGCCGTCCACGCTCCGTCAGCGTACAAATCCTGCATACCTATCTTTACCAGATAGGCGTTCCAGATTTGCGCGGCGGGCGTAAGCGCTTTTACCGTTACCACGATATCGGCTCCGTTTACTAGGGTTGCGCTCGGTGTGGAAATTGCTTTCAAACATTTTCCAAACGACGCCATCTTCTGCCTAACGAGCTTTTGGTCTATATCGCGCGGATTTGTTGGTTTCAGCCAACGTCTGACAGCGTGCCGTCCTTTCCACGGAAAGAACACGATCGCATCGCCGATTTTACCCTTTGCCTCTAGCGAAAACAAAGGACCGTCTACTTTTGCCATTTTAATCACCTCCTTTTTTATTTCGACTGTTTTTTCCTTTGATACAAGCTTACCTCAAAACGGGATAAACTTCAAGTTAAATACTGCGCGTAGGAATTTCCCGAGTCCGGAAATAACCGGTGTTAGTAAAAACCAACCGTCATTTCCCGTGAGGTTTGCGATAACCCCTGCTATGCACGTTGCCAAAGTTACTCTCGCCGCTCGCTTTGCTGTTGCCGCTGTTTCTTCTTCTGTCATGATGTCACCCCCTTTTTCTTCTGATCGTTTTTTTCCGTCTAGCCTTATTATATATACTCTATCACTATGATAGATACGACGGCCGCGATGGTGTTATTTCCGAAAGGCGCCGCGATAGACCACTTTGCCTTTACCAATTCTGACGCTATACTGCTTATGTATGGATAAACAATACTGGCATATGGTATATCTCCCACTTGGCCCTCTGCTATTGACGCGCCCGAAATCATAATAACTGTCTTTGCCGCGTCAACTGCTGTAATTGCGACTTGTCCTTCTGCTGACCCTGCTCCTATGCTTATCAGTTTGTGCTGTATACTCTTGACCACCCCTGCACCCCCTTCTTTTGGATCTGCGTTCCCCAATAGCGACGACATAATAAAGTAATTATAATACCACAAAAGCGACGACCACGGTGGCATAGCCGTATACCACCGTTCGCGTTCAGCTTGCGGCAGAATATTAAAGTTATCCCGCGCTGTAAGAAATCTTGCGCGTTGCGCGCGTCGTGCAGGTGTTTCACCTGCCGCGCCGGCTTTGGCCGTGGGCACCCGGAAAGGATAGCGTTTTTCGACTGCCGCGTTCGGCCGTTTCTCGCCGAGTGTTGCTCGATAGCTGTCGAGCCACTCGGACGGTATGCTTTGATCGCCTTCAACTTTTGCCATAACATAAAATAATTAGGAGCGTACTCCTGTATATAAGCGGCCGCCATATATTCCCGCGAATAGGTGCGACCCGTTACTACTTGACGCCGCGCCGTACCACTGCAAGTCGGCGTCCCCCGCCGGCCGCCGTTCCGTCCAGTTCGCGCCGTAGTCGTCACTCGTCCACAACCGCCCGCCGAAATCGGTTGCGATAAGGTGCGACCCGTCGTAATCTGATTTTATTTGAAACCATGAGTTATCTGTATTTCCCGCCGGCTGTCGTTCCGTCCACGTTGCTCCGTAGTTGCTGCTTGTATATAACCGTCCGCCGAATACGGCCGCAAGCATATATTGTCCTGTTATGTCTAATCCAACCCCGTACCAACTATAATTTGCGTCCCCCGCCGGCCGCCGTTCCGTCCAGTTCGCGCCGTAGTCGTCACTCGTCCACAACCGCCCGCCTACATCCCCCGCAATTAGGTATTGCCCCCCTGTGCTTATCGCATGGGCGTACCACGTTCCATTGTCGTCCCCTTTTGGTCGTACTTCCGTCCAGTTCGCGCCGTAGTCGTCACTTAACCATAGCCGCCCTGTGTTTATACCGGCAAGCATGTGTTGTCCTGTTGTGCTTATCGCGCAACCATACCAAGCTCTAGTATTATCTCCCTCTGGTCGTGCTTCTGCCCACGTTACGCCGTAGTCGTCACTTATCCATAGCCGCCCGTTGCCGTCGGACGCAATCATGTATTTACCTGTCGCGCTTATTGTTACGCCGCGCCATGACCTGTCATCATCCCCCGCCGGCCGCCGTTCCGTCCAGTTCGCGCCGTAGTCGTCACTCGTCCACAACCGCCCGCTAAATATGCACGCTATCAGATATTGACCTGTTGCGTTCGACGCTATGCGTTCCCAATTATGATTTGCGTCCCCGTCTGGCCGTTTTTCCGTCCAGACTAATTCTTTTATATTTTCTTTCATGTATAAATTATAACCTGTCATGTGTAGGCCGGCGGCTCTTGTGTTGTAGGCGGCTTTTTCAGCCGCCGAGAAGTTTTTCCAGTTATTGACAGCCCAAAGGTATGCGTCGCGTCTTGTAGTTCGCGCGGCGGTTATTATGTCGGTTTGCGCTCGTTGAAAGCGTACCTGTGAGCCGGATTTGCGTTTTGAGTAGGTAAGGTGCGGGCCGAGTTTTCCGCTTGCTTCAAGTGAAAAAAGAGGCCCTTGTAGCTTTGCCATAGCCGTGTTTTTAATCTCCTATATTGATTTCTTGAAGATGTTTTTTCGGCTCGCGGTCGTGTTTGTGGTCGTAAAGTATTTGTATGATTTGGCCAAGCTCGTGATTTATCATGCGTAGGTGCTTTGCCATGGCCGTCAGCGGCCGGAATAGTAGGAAGTACAGGCCTATAACAAGGAGTCCGGTCGCTCCGAGTTCGTTGATAAGTTTCTCAAAAAAGTGTTCGATCATTGAATTAGCGTCGCTTTTTCATAAAGATATTCCTAACAGCCTCTTTTTACTCGAGTAAAAAGGGCTCGACGAGCGCGGCAGCTGAGCTCGAGGCGGCCGCCGGCGAATCCAAATCTCAAAAGTCAGCTCCCTTTTTCGCCTTTTCACGTCCACCACCCCCGTATTACAATATCCAACTGCGTCCAAGCGATATTGTCTGCGTTGTACTGTATCACGCGGTTGGCGTCAATAGCGGAGATCCCCAAGCGCGTACGTAAAACATTAGCCCGCAACGCTTCACATCCACAGGCGTTGATTTCGTTCGTGTTCCCTTTTTTCCTGTATCGTATCGCGTCCCCGGGATCCGCGGATTGAAGTCGTGTCTTCAATAATACTGCGGCCGCGCCTGCAGGCACGATCGCTGACAAGTCTAAATCGTGCCATGCGGCGTCGGTGGTAAGGTCAGTTTTAACTTTGTCTACTGCGGCGGGGTCACCTCTGTCAACAAACATTTGTACCAGTCCTTTCATCGCCTCACGCATAAACAAATTAAAGCCGCTCATGCGTAAAGTCCTGTGCGCTCGTGTATTGTACGCTTTTTTTTCGGCGTCCGTCAAGTCATATTTCCATTTGCGAACGGCGGCGATCCATTGTTGTCGCGCGCCGCCTATGTTCGCTGTTTGATATCCTGTCGGTAAAAAGTAGGCATATTGATCTTGATATTCAGCCCCTAATATCGACGTGTAGTGTCCGTTTCCTCGACGGACACGAAACGTCGTCGTCTTCGCTATCGATCCCCTAATAGCAAATCCAAGCGGTATTCCCTCATAAATTCTGTGATGTATCGTTTTCATGGCGCCGCTATTAAGTCTATCACACTCCCCCGTTCTTTACAAAATAAAACTCTAATCCCCTATGTCCTAACGTCGTTCCTACCGGACGGGAGCTAGGCCTAACATCCTGAGTCCCTCTACGGGCAGGGGGGGGGGCGGCCTCAAGGTCGCGGCGCTCTGGCGGACATCCCGCCGGCAAGTCAGAATAAAAATATAAGAATGTCCGCCCAACCGCCGCGACTGCGCCCTCGGCGCACCGCCCCCCCCCTCCCGCCTTCGGGGGGGGGTGCCGCCCCTCGAGCTAAACTCGACATTAAAACTAAACACCTAGGACACCCCCCCTGCGTGCCACAGGCCTACACGCGAAGCGTGTGTGGCCCTCCAGAAAGATAGCAGGGGACATAGTATAACATCCTAGTCCTCAAATAAATTCTAATTCGTTATGTACTCTTTTTTTAAAAGTGCAGTAGTCGTCACCCCCCCCTGAGCGAGGGGGGGGTGACGAAATCCTGGGGGGTGACACCACATAAGAAAATCCGTCAAACGCCTATATCACGATAGCGAACGGCCTAGTGAGCGTCCGGACGCGGCCAAGCGTCCGGTCAGCGAGCGGCCTAGCGAGCGCAGCGCGGCGGCCTAGCCGCGCTCCTGCGCGCGTCCAGCGCGCATCCCTGCGCGGTACTCCGCGCAGTCGCGGAGCCTGCGAGAGAATAAAAGAGAATTCGAATTGTTGATACTGGCCAAAGAAGAAGAAGAAGAAGAGAGGTCGAAGAAAGGAAGAAGAAGAGAGAGAGGTCAGAGGTCAAGACGCCAACGACAGGAAGCGAGCGGCCCAGCGAGCGCGGCGCCGCGGCCTAGCGGCGCTCCTGCGCGCGTTCAGCGCGCATCCCTGCGCGGTACTCCGCGCAGTCGCGGAGAGGCAGAGGAAGAGAGAGAGAGGTTAGAGGTAGAGAGGTATGAGGTCAGAGGTAGAGAGGTATGAGGTAAGAGGTAGAGAGGTATGAGGTAAGAGGTTAAATAATTGCTTCCGTTTAGAGTCCTTTTAGGTGCATTTTAAAGTACACAAAACATCTATTCGTGTAGAATTCGCAACAGTTTTTTTTTAAACTCGGGAAAAATTCGAGCAAAAAAGCAAAAATTGCCGAAAAAGCGGAAAGACGGCTTTCCGACGGTAGAATTCCTCTATTACAGCCCATAGGCAGCGTTTTTAAGGGCTGAGCCATAGCCCACTATACCCCCGATTTCAAACTTTGAGGGGTTTTCCGACGACAAATCTCCGCACCGGACGCGAAAAAAAAATAGTCAAGAAGCCGTTATATGGAGCATACTGGATGAAGCCTGAACGTGACGGTGTCACTCGGGCAGAGTTCAAGAAATAAAGAGCCGCGCTCGAGGCAGGTTTTTTCGGGGGGCGTTTTCGACTTTTTTTTGCAGGGTGAAAAGGGGGTCTGTAACGCGGCGCCGGTGGTGCAGGACGAAAGCCGGCCGTTTTTTTTCTATGAGAGTGGGGTCGGAAATATAGCCCCTCCTTATGCCGACCCCCTCCATAGAAAAAAAATGGTCGGATTTCGTTCTGCAACGAGGAAAGCTTTTTTATCGTTGAGGGTTGGTAAAAAAAAAATTTGTGGCTCCAAGAAACTTTTTTTTTTATCAATTCTCAACGTAATAAAAAAGATTGACGAAGTAACCGGCGCCGCGTTACAGACCCCCTTTTCACCCTGCAAAAAAAAGTCGAAAACGCCCCCCGAAAAAACCTGCCTCGAGCGCGGCTCTTTATTTCTTGAA
>Ga0307376_10005737_pt1 | contig 11120 bp, 6 predicted proteins | sample TR2MG_FD_202536 | JGI IMG/M metagenome (GOLD analysis project Ga0307376, IMG submission 202536) | Soil microbial communities from Risofladan, Vaasa, Finland - TR-2 | ecosystem: Environmental > Terrestrial > Soil > Coastal area > Acid sulfate soil | place: Finland: Risofladan, Vaasa | collected... | reverse complement strand
TCAATCAGTTAATCTAAACCGCAGGAAAATGTGGGCTGCCTGCAAATGTTGTTAGGCAACTATTTGTTATAGAACGCTCTGCCGCTATTGGCCCTAACGTTCGGCGGTATGTGGCGTTGGCGCAGAGTCGCGGTGGCGCGTGTTTTTGCACTCGTGGTGCGATGCAGGGTTATACGGTTATTACTTTATTCTCGCGTTGGCAAAAACCGTGACACCAGGAGGGAGTGCCCCGCGGGAGCGGGGCCAGCGGGCTGGTTTTTGCCCGGCGGCTTTAACCGCTAAGCCGGGCCGATAAAGCACCAACTGGTTTTGGTGTGCTGATCTGTCGGATTAGCGCGCAAAAACCAGCCGCGCCAATGACATATACCGACCTGTTAGCTGTAGGGTTTATTATGTAGGAGTATCTTCGTTGTCCACTCCTTGTGTTATGTGAAGCTGCAATAAATTAGTGAAAGTATTCCTGAGAAGGATTCAACACGTTATACTAAATAAAAACTTGTATTGGCTCAGTTTGACAACGACTTTTGTACCGCAGGATGTTCTTCAGGAAGGCGTTTCCACATCCGGTCTATCATGACAATTACCACAACAAATACAAACAAGACTATAATCATTATCTTCTGTTCCAAGGGCTGTAGAAACGCGACAACGGTATTTGCAGATGCGTGAGCGATACCAGCGATTAGCACGCTCCCGCGACTCCGATTGTAACACCAGCAAAGAATAATACCGGAAGGTATGTGGAACAGATATGAACTGACCCAGAAAGATAATGTTAAAACATCTCTTCCTTCCCCTATCCAAAGAAATAAGTGCCAAGGTACCCATAACAGAGCCAGTATCAGGCCGGCAACAAGCGGACTCACATAAGCTTGGAGCCTGGGAAGCGCGAAACCGCGCCATCCCGCTTCTTCTCCGGTCCCATTGAAGAAAAAGAATTGGTACAGAAATTTCACAGCAATCAAACCGGCCAGACCAAAACCCGCAGCCGGAAGACTGGAAAATGAGGGTGACTGTTGACCCAGCAACCTGCTGATCAAAGCCGAGACCACAGTCAGAAGAGGGAAAACTAATAACGCGATAAATATCCATGCAGGATTGGCACCTGATCTGAGTGACTTCAGTTGAAAACCTCGCACAATGGGGAAACGCGTATAGACGAGATTCACGACAAATGCAACAGGAAGAGCTGAGATAGCCACCAGTGCTACAAGTGCAGGCGATACAGGTCCTTTATTGATGAATACATGATTGGCAATAAAGACGGATGTTACAACAATCCATGAGATGATGAAAGCGACCCATGAAATCCGCTTTTTTGCCGAGGGTCGATTTGAACCGAAAAAGCATGATAGAATGATCCCTGCAAGGGCAGGTCCACAGGTCGCCAGGAACATCAGAGGCAAAACAAAGTACTTCCCGCTCATGACTGCTTTGTACGAGAATCCCAAACCCCATGTTATTAAGAATGTGAGGATAAAGAAAGCTGTTACCTGGTGACGGCCGATCCATTTGAACGCTTTGGTAATCATAAAGTTTCTTTTAGATGACAAGTTTCAAATCAATCATTATAAAGACCGCCGAAAAGTAAAAATGCCGCAATGGATTGTGTTATTTTTATGTTAACGGGCTAAGAGGAGTGAGGAGCGTGATCTAAAATGGGTTGTATTAAGACCTTTGAAGAGAGTAGCAACTTTTATTTCACATTTACCTTACAGCTAACGTTCGGCGGTATGTGGCGTTGGCGCAGAGTCGCGGTGGCGCGTGTTTTTGCACTCGTGGTGCGGTGCAGGGTTATGCAGTTATTACTTAATTCTCCCGTTGGCAAAAACCGTGACACCAGGAGGGAGTGCCCCGCGGGAGCGGGGCCAGCCGGCTGGTTTTTACCCGGCGGCTTTAGCCGCTAAGCCGGGCCGATAAAGCACCAACTGGTTTTGGTGTGCCAGTCTGGCGGACCGGCGCGCAAAAACCAGTCGAAGCCAATGACATATACCGACCTGTTAGCTGTAGGGCTATTTACTATTATTTGAAAGGTCTCTCCCATACTGTTTATTACGTAGGGATGGGCTGGAAGGCTCTTCACACAGCCGTTCCATTTTAATTGTCAAAAAAACAATATCTGTGTGATGTGCCTGACAGCGAAGGGAAGGTCATGTTCTCGAAGCATTATCTTAATCATTAATGCCAGGGGCCTTCCAAGAGGCATCGCCAGCAATTTTATGCTTCACATTCAGGGCTGCCCTGTTTTCCATAGTACAATAAATCTTATCAGCAAGGAATTGATTCGTATAACCTGTTAACTGAAACTAAGCTCTTAAAAACTTCGTAAGAATGTGTGTCAATGTTTTATTATCAAAGGCTTACTTATATTTTTCGTACCAATTTTAATCTTTACTATATAAGTACCTTCTCTGAGATCAGTAACATCGAAGATAAACTCTCTACCAATTTTTTTAAATGTTTTATATAAAGTCCCCCTGAGATCATATATATCCAAATTATAATCTGAAAGAGTAGAATTCTCGTCGGCTGCTGTTGGTGATTTTGAAGCTGAAATAGACACTTTTACTACTTTAAAAGCAGGATTAGGTGATAACATGAATTCTTCTTCTTCAATTACTTCAACGTATACTGGTTCTGACCAATAAGTAGAACCACAGCTATTCTCAGAATAGGTTCGTATTCTTACGGTACCTGGATAAGCGCCATAATAAAATTGATAGCCTGCGGTCATGTCATAAAGGCAACAAACTCCATCACTACTCCATGTCCAATCAGTATAATTTTGAAGAATTCCACCATAGTTATAAGCATTTTCATCATATAAAGTTATGTCTCCTGAAACATAAATAGTATAAGGCTGACTTGAAGTGATTACTGGTAGAGGGGGTATACCAACCCAGAATCTTTTATTTGATGCTGACCGAACTTCACCGCTCGGAGTCGTAATCTGCAAACCAACATATGCAGCTCCGGAATTCCCATTTGCCTCAACCGTATAACTGGTTGTTCCGGAACCGCTTATGTAATCTAAAAGACCTGTTTCCCGTGTCCATGTGTATGTAGATCCTGGAATTGACATGTTTGAACTAAAAACTCTCTGATCATTATCACATATTGTAGAAGTGCTCCCGTTTATGCCTGGGTTAAGTCGATAGTACTTTCTATATCCCATTTGATAACTCGCAGGACCATCGTCTCTAGCATGTAACATTAAAACCTTGTCACCCCATTTAGAAATATACCAACCCTGTGTGGATGTTTGTATAGCGGAGTGATTATCTGCATAATACGAGATTTTAGACGCATACGGTTCGGAAGTCTCTACATAGCTGCCATCCGTCCAATATACATCCTCATCCAACGACGAAGAATATCCAATCCAGCATGTTGGCCCCCCTTCAATTTTATTCCAGGCATAACTATGGCAATTGTACGTTGATGTTGTAGTCGCAGTACCTTGTTCATCACAATCAGGATATGCTGCTGCATAAGCCGCCCCCCAATCCAGCTTATCTTGATAATCATAAATTTCTGGAGTTAGATATCCATAAAAAGAAGTTTGTTTTGGTGTTGCTAATGAAATGGTGGGGGGTTGACCTTTTATTTGGCAAATTCCCAATAGAAAGAGCCATAAATAAATTGATATTAATTTTTTTGTTTTCATCGTTAAGATTTTTATAGAAGATGATTATAAGACATACTCAGAAAACCAAATAAATACTACTACAACTGTTTTGATTTATTAAGTATTTTATCTAGTATGGAAGTATCCAATACAACAACGTGTGAATTAAAAATATTAAATGGGATACTGTCGTCCGTATTTTCAAAGACAGCTTTATCCATAGCATAGAGTATCCTTGAAAGAATTAGTGCATTAGTAATCTGGCGTCCTATTGATTCATTCTTTTGTCTTCTGATTTCAAGATTCTTGATTGCTATGTTTTTAATAATAGCTCGATCAGAAATATTGTAACTTTGGATAATTTCATCTTGTGCAAGCAATAATTCAAAAAACGCAATTTGAATAAATGTTGGTTTATTACTTTCACCAAAGAAAGTATAATCAGAAACATCAATCTCAGGATAATACTCAAGTAATACTTTGTTTAGATCGGGTCTGATTAAAAGCTCCTTCAAGCCATCAAAGTGATTTGCATAGAATTCAAAACATTTCTGTAAATCATTTGCAGCGAAAAAATCAACTAAGCGGGGGTAGTTGAAACATGTAAGCAGTAAAGCTTTCGTGGATATAGATTTCAAGACTTGCTCTGGTATAACACATACTTCATCCTTTTTTTCTGAAGTATTCAAGTTAGCCCATTCCTTCATCCCTGGCTTAATCGGAAACTCGTATGGTTTATCTGTTTCCTGAGCCAATGAAAGAACGGAGACGAAACATCCTAAAACAAGTAGCAGTTTTTTCATCTCTATAGGATTAAGTTTTAACATAATTATTGAGTGTAAATCAACTAAGAATCAAAATTACTTCTTAAGAGCAAGTTTGTAAAGAGGACAAAATCTTGAGAATACCTGAGATCAGTATTTTGTTTCCAGAACGAGGTAATTAATTGAATGAAATCCTGAACTTTGAATCTGAAATTTACCATTAACTTATAAAATTGAACAAATTGGGTTCATTTTATTGACTTTATTATGCTGGTACACTAAGAAATCTATTTAAATCCAATTAGGGAATGTAATCTTTAACTCTGTGCTTCTACAAAGCGCAAAGATACCATTACCCCCTTTTATATTCCCATTGATATAAATAGGTTCAGTAAAAGGATCACCTTTCATTTTTCTATAGGCATAAACACTTTTTTCAAATTGGTATAATTCTCTGGGTATTGAAATAAGTTTGATACCAAAAGTTTTAATATTCTCATACAAACAATAACCGTCCTTATATTGTATAGTCAGTGTTAATTGGCATTCCAAACCGGGTGATTTATTTCCCTCAATAAAATATGCATAGGCTGGATCTTTGAGCCAGTATTCTGAATTGTCATTACATGTCCAGTGTGGAATCATTAAACCTTGAAGCGGTGACAGGAAACCAGGCGTGTTGCTTTCCATGACTGAGAAATCCATATAACTTGGGGAAGGCACAAACATACTTGACAATGAGGTTCCCCAGCCTTTTACAACAATAGCATAGTAAAGATTTCTATCGCTTTCAAATCTTAATTTTATCTTTGCTGTTCGGACGTCCAGTATACTAACACAACCGAATGGTTCCGAAAGTGTAGTTACCTCCACATTTGCAGATATAAGTTTTGGCTCCGCAGGAACTTGTACTGCCTCAACTTCTGCCGAAATATTATGTAGATCTTTTTCACTAGCATAAAGGAAATATTTCTCCCCTGGTAAAAAATTTATATTGTCAGGAATTTTTAAATCCCTCAGACACTTAATCACTGAATCACTCCGGAAATTGAATATTTCTTCATAAGATGAAGATAGTGAGAAAGTGAAATTTCTTAGTGAGTCGTTTAATTCGTCAATAAACTCCGACTGGAATGATTTTTCAAATGAAATGTGTCTTAGTGTTGTGTCATCAACATCAATAATTCCGACTACGCAAAGTTTTTCCGGGAGATCAGGCCGGTAAAACCTTTCAGGACTTTCACACCCAGAAATTATTAGTAGTGACGATACAAAAAGCGAAATAATAATTAAAGTCTTAACAACCTTGTATATATTTTTAAAGAACTTCCTGATGAGATTTACCTTCAATTTGTTCATTATAATTTTCAGTTTGCTTACATCGATATGTTTGCGATTATGATGAACATTCTTTACAATGTCTTTGTAGTTCTTATTATCGGCGTGACCCATTAAAAATTTTTTAAAACTATCCGACACTTTTAAAACCATATCATTTTTAAGAGTCAGATTTTTTGTTTTTATTTCAAGTCTCCTAATATATCTTAGGTTCACTATAATTGACCTGTTACATCTTCTGAAATCAGCATCAATATATTCATTCTCCAGGAAGTTTAGACTGTGATATACTCTGATTGGAGTTGCGGCTTCATTAACGATACACTCCACGTTATGACCATCTGCTCTGAAAAGAATGATTTCGTCATAATCGAAATAATCTAATCCTGTCACTGTCTTAAGTGTAATGGGTTTGGGGGGATTATTTTGCTTTTTATCCATAATTTTAAAGTATTATTGTCAATGTTAACGATGGCATTACCGGGAATAATGAGACATTTTTGAAATAGTATCTTTTCTCCTCGTTATCATATATCATCTTAAAATAGAATGTATTCTTCCGGTTATATACATTATATATATCTGCATCAACGGCTATTGAAAACCTTCGCTTATAAATAATCTGCCTGAAGGAGACATCCAGCCTGTGATAGTCGAAATACCTTATATTGTTCTTCGTCTCGAAAAACTCGCCATAAGATGTCTCGTGCATATAGATTGTCGCCGGCGCGCCGGACTGGTATACAAAATTCAGCCCGAAGCTTGTTCTTTCCTTCAGGTAGTACTTCAGGGAAATGTTCAGGTTATGAGGCCTGTCGGCTGAAGAAGGTATCCACGTCAGGCCCTCTGGGGCATACCACTCCCTTTTCGATCGCGACCAGGTATAGCTGGCGCTTCCTGTCAGTTTTCCTGTTCTTTTTATCACCCCTGCTTCAATACCGAAAGCCCGTAGATTGAATGCGTCGACCATATCCACGAAAGAGCTGTCGAAGATAAAGCTTGCCCCGGGTTTGAAGTCGAGCATACCTGAGCTTTTCTTCAGGTACCCGTCGAGGCTCCACACAAAATCATTCTTTATTTGTCCCTGCAGCCCGGCTGACAGAACATCGGATATCTCCGGGCCAAAGTTTTTGTAGAGTGGCAGCCAAAGATGTGTTCTAAGTCCCGCATTTGACCCTTCGATGGAATGATCGGCCTGGCTCAGCCTCACATAAGTTATATGTGGCGAGATTATACTGCCGGGCCTGTACGATAATCTTATTCTCGGCTCTGCAACAAAGAAGCTGCCATTGCTGATTGTTATTGCCGATAATCTCAGTCCGGCATCTGCCTGGAATTTCTCACCCAATGGCGATATTGCAGATAAGAAAAGCGCTGCCTCGTTTACAATGTCGTTACCTCCCAGGTCGTTGCGGGTCTCTTCATCACCGACAGTATGCGTTGCATAATTATTTGAAATGAAGTAACGATACCGTTCCGATATCCCGGCCGAAAGAGTTGTTTTGCCGAAGATACGGCTTACAGAAGCCATTAAGCCGATGTTGTTTATCGCAGGATAGAACGAGTACAGTGTAGATGAAGAACCGGTTTTCCCACCAGTAGCATTAATGAAGGATTCAGTTTCCGAATATATTCTCCGTCCAATAGCAAGCCTGTTATAATTAAGATCGAACTTCCAACTGTATAAATTCTTCACCGGGGACTCCCATCGGAGTGCATGCACCATGCTGTTCCACCCGGTAGAAATGCCGTCAGTATACTTTAAAAGAGTATCTGCGTACTCCCCAGTTGTTTTGTTTTCATCTTTACCATTATCGTAATTACCAAAAAAAAGGTAGCTGAACCTGCCTGCCTTAGTTGACTCATGGGAAAGCCTGACAAAAGAATCGTAAAATGAATATCTATCGGGTGGCAGGAAATTACCGACATCGCCAGGTACCAATTTCTTAAGCAGAGGGGCATAAAGAGAATAATTTCCCCGCTTTAGCCCTGCTGTAAGATAAAGGTTTATCCTTTTAAATGGGACTTCGGCAGTTACTCCCGAGGAGAGAAGGCCAAGCCTGAGTTGAGCTCTCAATGAATCGGAACGAGGCCTCCGGAAATCGAGGTTTATGATAGAAGATGATCCACCGCCTAGACCGGAAGGTATATAATCTTTATAAAGTTCTGCGCTCTCAAGAAAGTCGAGGTCAAATGGGGAGACGATACCAAGCAGGTGACCGGGAAGAAAAAAGTAACAACCGTCGGCAACAATCATGTTCTGTCCTGCGCTACCACCTCTTACGTAAATGTCAGATGTTCCTTCTTTCCCGAAGGAGACTCCCGGTAGCAATTGGAGAGCTTTCAGGAGATCCGGCTCGCTGAAGAGTCTGGGAGTTTCGCAGATAGCTGCAGGCGTAACAAGGTAACTACCCTGTGATGTCATCTCGATAGTTTTTATAGAGTCGCCAACAACTGTTACCTCGTTAATCTCGTAGGGTGCGAGTCGGAGATGAATGTCTATGATGGTATCCGAGCGAAGAACAATATTGAGAGTAATTGCGTTATACCCCATTCTCCGTACAGAAATCTGTTTGCTTCCGGCAGTTGAGTAAAATGAATAATTCCCTAAGTTGTCTGTGTTAGACTGTTTCCCATCAGGTCTGAGATAAAGAGATGCGCCTGAAACTGGCTTATCTGTCTCTTCTTCAAGGAGACGTCCTGAGATCCTGAATGTCTGGCCATTAAGTAAGGAAAAGCAGAATATTAACATTACAGGTAGAAGCAGAACTCTTTTCATTTTAAGGTTATTTGGATGAGTTATTATTTTGTTACTCAGAAGGATTATCAGGTACCAAAATAGTAAATTCAGAATCTCGGGTTTTGTTCTCACGGAATTCTTGCTATAAGCTGATCTTCAATCGGTGAACATCATATCCTAAGGTCAGACGATTCAGGATCCGATTTCCCATTGCTGATACCAATCGTTTTAGCAATTTTAAATACACGAACTTGGATGGTTAGAGTGGCGGCAGAACCATTAATTAGTAACATTTTAAAACGCTTTCGGATGGTTAGTCCCAGACAGGAAGACAGAGTTTTTTCCTGTTTAATAAGAATGCAGTTGATTTTGTTACCTTGTTTTTGAGAGAAGTTATTAGCAAAAGAAACCTTGTATAATGCTAAGCGGGTGGCTTGGAGCAAGTGTTTTGCAGCGAAGCGATGGTTGCAGGGATGGGCTGCAAAACTCTTGCGCGTGCGTTGGCAAAGTCCTGATATTTTGAAATTTTAATTCAAATTTTGCCTTACAGCTAACGTTCGGCGGTATGTGCAGTTGCCGCAGGGTTGGAGTGGCACGAGTTTTTGTCCTCTTATTGCGGTGCAGGGTTATAAGGTTATTACTCAATTATCGCGTTGGCAAAAACCGTGACACTAGGAGGGAGTGCCCCGCGGGAGCGGGGCTGGCCGGCTGGTTTTTGCCCATCGGCTTTAGCCGCTAAGCCGGGCAGATAAAGCACCAACTGGTTTTGGTGTGCTGGTTATGAGGATTAGCGCCCAAAAACCAGCCGAGGCAATTGCATATACCGACCTGTTGTGTGCTGTGGTTATTTAAAACTTAATTTGTGAGGATCCTGACGAGTGTCGTAAATTCTCAAAATATCAACATGGGTTTTACTCTCTCTGTAGAATAAAGAATTATGCTTTGTCAAAACAACCTTTCTGATTCTCTGCTTTTTATTGATTAGTGGATATTGCTTTGGATTTTCTGATATCTGATTGATAAGGTGGTCCGTAATATCCATGAATTGAGTAACAACTTTGATATCCCAGTTAATTCTTAAATAATCAAGGATTTGGTCAAAGTCTGTTTCCGAAAGAGGAGACCAGATAATTGTTTTATGCACGGGAATACTTATTGCGGTATTTTGACATTACATCTTGATGCGGTATTCCTTTACCATTTTCTATTTCTTCAAGTGCATCAAAAATGCCACTTTTCTGAGATTCAGTAAGTGTATCCCAATCTGTCAACTCCTTCTGGCCATTAATGAAGTTGACAACTACACCATATAATTCTTCTAACTTGCTCTTTTCAAGTGAGTCTATCTGACGGAATAGCCTAAGTTTTATATCTGACGTAGTCATTTTCACTTCTTTATTACAAAGGTACAAAATTTAAGCCAATCGATAATTCAGGATTAGTTATACCATGGCACACAACGTTTCGGCGGTATGTTACGTTTGCGTGCCCCGACCTCTGGGAGGGGATGGCGTGGTTTTTGCCATCGCGGCGCATTACTTTATTTTCATTTTGATTACTCAATGGTCCCGCCGCAACTATAAGCTTACTGGTAATTAATAATCTATCTTAAACTGCCTTTTGCTAAAGTAGAGAAGCAAAAACCATGACAAGCAAATGGAATATACCGGCCTGTTAGGAACTGTAGCGGCTTATTAATCTTTATATGGAACAGGTAAGATCTCACATTAGTGTATTTGAACAGGTTCTTTTATTTACTCGTTTAGCCGCTACATAACCCATGAAGCGGAGGACTGCAGCTGAGACGGGGGAGTAATTGCCAGTCGTGCTAGATTGGTTCTTAGTGTTCATTTAGTTCCTGACAGGCTAAGTAACGGCGCGGTGGCGAGTCTCTTCGAAGCGAGGGGAACTTTTGGCCTCCCAATATTATTCATTTGAGCACTTACCCCATAACTATTATGTTGGCCGCTATTGTTACTAACGTTCGGCGGTATGGGCCTGTTGCCGCAGGGTTGCGGTGGCACGAGTTTTTGCCATCGTTGTGCGGTGCAGTGTTATGATGTTATTACTCAATTGTCGCGTTGGCAAAAACCGTGACACCAGCAGGGAGTCCCCAGGCGTTGCCTGGGGCGGCCTGTGCCGCGCTGGTGTTGAATTTTGAAATTTGTATTATACCACATATTGTTAAAAAACGATTGACTTCCTGTTTTCAGTAACTTAACCAGTCGCGGTACAGAAGGCAATGGCCTATACCGACCTGTTAGGGATTGTAGCGGCAGCTACAGTTGAAGGCTCCTCAATTTTTAAGCGTAGTAATAACTATCTAGGAGGAACTTTCTCTTAAGTACTCAAGATTGGTCTCAACTGCAAATAATGTAAATGAAACAGATAGAGAGGAGTGAGCTCTTTCAGTTATATGATTTCTTCGAAGCATTCAATCAGTTAATCTAAACCGCAGGAAAATGTGGGCTGCCTGCAAATGTTGTTAGGCAACTATTTGTTATAGAACGCTCTGCCGCTATTGGCCCTAACGTTTCGGCGGTATGTTACGTTTGCGTGCCCCGACCTCTGGGAGGGGATGGCGTGGTTTTTGCCATCGCGGCGCATTACTTTATTTTCATTTTGATTACTCAATGGTCCCGCCGCAACT
>Ga0307376_10005736_pt1 | contig 11121 bp, 22 predicted proteins | sample TR2MG_FD_202536 | JGI IMG/M metagenome (GOLD analysis project Ga0307376, IMG submission 202536) | Soil microbial communities from Risofladan, Vaasa, Finland - TR-2 | ecosystem: Environmental > Terrestrial > Soil > Coastal area > Acid sulfate soil | place: Finland: Risofladan, Vaasa | collected... | reverse complement strand
CACGATTTGTATTTGTGCGACTAAAGAAATTGCCCTAAGAGAGATGTTCAAGAAAAGGGATAGCCTTATTGCTGAGTGGGAGGAACAGAGAATACATAATCAGAAAAGTATTGAAGAATTTTGCAAGAAAGAAAACAAACCTGTGTGGATAGATGATATGTATCCGAATATGATTAAAGCCCTATCTTCTGACGATTACAAGAGATGGGATAATTATCCACACGACGTTCCGTGGATTAGAGAAACTGAAGTAATTTGTTAGACATCAAACATAAACTGGGGGTGGAGTGATGAACACAAAAAGATGTAGAAATTGCAAAAGAATTATTAAGGTTGATAAAATTAGGTGTTCTGGTTGCCACGAAGCATATTTAGAAGGTTGCAAAGCAGGAGAAGAAACAGTTAAGTCAAAAATTAAAGAAACAATAAGGTTTATTGAAGCGGATTAGACATTAAACAAAGACTAATAAGGAAATATAAAAAAGTGTTAATAAAATCATTAAAACTTATAAATTTCCAAAAACATTCAGATTTACAAATTGATTTTTGTAATGGTGTAAATATTTTATATGGTTCTTCTGATGCTGGAAAATCATGTATTAGGAGAGCTTTAGAATGGATTTGTCAAAATGAAAATTTTGATGGAATTAGAAAAACAGGAACTAAAAAAACTATTGTTACATTAACTTTAGATAATAATATAGAAATTGAAAGAGTAAAATCAACGAGTATTAATCGTTATATTATAAGAGAAAATGAAAAAGAACAGATTTTTGATGCGATTGGAAAAAGTATTCCAGATGAAGTTAAAGAGAAATTAACTATTTATCCAATCGAAGTTGATGGAGAAGAAATTTATTTAAACTCGCAACCACAAATTGCTTTGCCATTTTTATTTGATAAATCTCCTTCTTTTAGGATGAAATTATTCAACAAACTGACTGGCAACGATGTATTAGATAAACTTTTTGGTCAATTCAATAAAGATATTTTACGAATCAAAAGAGGATATAAAGAAGAGGTCGAAAGACTTGAAAATAGAGCAATGGAATTAAAGGAAAAAGAAATTCAAAAGGAAAAAGCAGAAGCGATTCACTCAAGATTATCAACACGCATTAAAAACTTAAAAAATATATATGAAAAATACTCTAAGTTATTGAAATTAAAAGAGTTAAGTGATGCGAACAACGAGCAATTTTTAGATACTAATCTTAAATTAAAGAGTTTAAAATTTTCAGAAGATATTGTAATCAAACAACTTAACGTAAATATTAATAGATTTGAACAGTTAAAAACAGTTAAAAATAGCTCTGAGAAGGTCAAGGCTGGATTAGATAGGGTCAGGGGTCAATTAAAGGACTTTCGTTCAGCCACGCTTGATATTTCTTCATTAAGTGGCAAAATAGAGAGGTATACCAACCTTAAATCCTTAAAAGAGAAGTTTGACAATAATAAGGATATATGCCATACTTATATAAGGGATATTAAAATTATAGAAAAAGATACAATAAAATGTATGGATTTATACAAAACCTTGTTAAAGGAAGCAAAGATATGTCCTATTTGTCAAAATGAGGTTACGGAAGAATGTTTAAAAGGGATTAAACTATGAGTAAATTTTTATATATGCAAGATTTTCATATATCAGGAAAAAATTCTATTCATTATATAAGCAATTATTTTGAGGATTGTTTATTAATGCTTAATGAAATTTTATCTATTGCCAAAAAAAATAAAGTAGACGCAATGTTAGATGGTGGAGATTTATTTGATACACCCATGCCTTCTTACAGAGTTTTGGATGAATTTTGTGACCGCATTGAAAAGGCGAAAATACCACTTTTATGTTTATATGGTAACCACTCAATGCAATTTCATTCTGTAGAACACGCACAATATACAGGTCTTTCTCATCTAATTAAAAGAAGTAAATATATTACTTATTTTGGAGAAGGGGAAGATAGCGTTCTTCATGATAATGGAAAATCCTATACAATAACAGGAATAGATTATTATCATGACTTAGAAGAAAATTTAAAAAAGAATGGTTTAAAATTAAAAGGTGGCAAAGATGAATGGAAAATTGCTTTAGTTCATGGATTCCTTACACCAACCCCTTTTTTACCACAGGTAATGCATGTTTGTGTAGATGATATAAAAACCAATGCAGATTTAGTTCTCGTTTCACACTACCATAAAGCGTGGGATAAAACAGTAGACAATACACGTTATTTGGATATTGGTTCTGTTGGAAGACGCAGTATTACAGAAAAAGATATTATACCCTCTGTTTTATTGCTCGATACAGATAAGAGAAGTGCGGATATTATTAAACTAAAATCCGCAAAAAGTGCGGAGATTATATTTGATTTATCTAAGTTAGATGAAAAGAGAGAGTTTAATGCAGATATAGATAAATTTATAAAGAGTATAGAATCGGCAGAATTTCAAGCAACAAATATTAAAGATACAATTATATATATCGGAAAAGAAAAAAATGTAGATAAAGAAGTGACGGATTTAATTCTTGATAAAATAAAGGAATTACAAAATGAATAAAAAACTACAACTAATTTATATTAGACTTCCTTACGGAACTCCTGGTTGTATTCCTCAAAGTCATTATGATTTATGTACTTTTGAAAAAAATCCACAAAATATTGCCTGTATTCTTACAGATAAAGATGGAGCTAAACTTCTTCGTAAATGGATTATACAACATAATAAGGAAACAAAATGAAAGTTAAAGAGATTTGTCCTAATTTAATTTTATTCACATTTCCTAATCAATTTGAGTTATGTTCAACTTTCTTTAGATTACAAGAATTTTATGAAAGTCCTATTAGCAAATTAAGAGGAAAATATTTTACATTTGAAAAGGCGATTAGTTATTATGCATATGACCAAAAAGAATTTCCTGAATTTACATATTTTTCAGATTGGAATGGATTTAATGTTCCTGGTATTGCAATAAAAGAATTTCTTAAAAAATTTAATGGCGATTTAACAGAAAAAGAACTTCAACTTTTAGAGCATATACCAAAGAAGAGGAAAAAATTTTATTTTATTGGTTCAATAGTGGATGAAGAAGATACTTTAAAACATGAAATAGCTCATGGGTTCTATTATTTAAATAAAACTTATAAGTTAGAAATGAATAAACTTATAAAAGCATTACCCAAAAAAATAAAAACTCAAATAAAAGAATGTTTACTATCAGAAGGATATTGTAGAAAAGTCGTTAAAGATGAAACTCATGCTTATCTTGCAACAGGAGTAATGAAAGGGATGTTGACTTTTTTAGATTATGGATTATACTGGAATAAAATAAATAAATTTAAAAAAACTTTTGAAAGATACTATGAAGAAATTAAATAGTTTATTAACTGTTCTATTATATGGAACACTTGTTCTATCTTTTGGTACACTTGGAAAAAGTTTAGATTCTGGTGTTCCACAAGTTAGAACATATACTAGAAGCGAACTTTCTGCCTATATCGGTCAAAAAGTAACAGTTTCTTACATAAATTGTAATAATAATGATAGGATAACCTTACAGGTGTTAGGCGTTCTTTGGGATAGATTTAAAAAAGGGGATAAATATTTACTTTTAGGTTATACAGAATTTAAAAATAGAATGGTTATACCTATTGAAAAAATTTATTTAATTGAGGAAATAAAATGATAGAAAATATATTAAGTATTATATTTTTAGCTTTAGTTCTTTTTAGTATAATTTCACCAGATTGGAGAAAATAAAAATGGATTATAAAAAGGAATTTGAAACATTACAAGAACAAATAAATACAAAAAAATTAGAAAAAGCACGTTTGGAAGAGAGATTAGAAAATCTTCAAAAAGAAGAAAAAGAACTTCAAGAAAATTTAAAAGAACTTGGTGTTACTTCTGAAGAGTTAGAAGTTACGATTTCTAAATTAGAAGAAGAAATAAAAGGAGAATTAGAAAAATGTCAAAAGAGCCTAAATTAAAAAAGTTTATTGTTACAATGAGAGAACCTCATCCATATTTTAAAATGATAATCTTGGCAAGAAATAAAGAAGAAGCAAGATTAGATGCAATGAAAACAGGAAATACCGTTGTTTCTGTTGAAGAAGATATTAAAGGATAAAATGTTAGAACAAATCAAACAATTAGAAGTTCAATTTTCAGATTTTACTCAAAAAGTTGGTGAGCTAAAAGGCGAATTTAATACTTTAAGAATTCAACAAGAAACAAGTGAAACTTTAATTATAAAATTAAAACATCAAGAAGAAATTTATATTAAGGCTGTAGAACTTCTTTCTTTAGTACAACAAGTAACTACAGATAAAACAAAAGAATCTTTTGAACAAATTGTGAGTTATGCTCTTAATTATATATTTCAAAGTACAGATTATGAATTTTATTTAGATTTTAATAGAAGAGGAAATTTACAAACCCTAGATTTTAATGTTAAAACACCAGAAAAGGATGAAGCATTAGATTTATTAGTTACTTCTGGTGGTGGTGTGATTAATATTGTTTCATTTGCTCTTAGATTAGTTTTAATGGAAGTTTGCTCTCCACGAATAAATGGAATGATGATTCTGGATGAAACATTTGCAAATTTAAGTGCTGAATATCAACCTTTAGCATCAGCATTTTTAGAAGAAATAGGTAAAAGATTTAAAAGACAAATTATAATGATAACGCATTCGAATGAATTTATTGAAAATTCAAATTATAATAAAATTGAGATAAAATGATTGCATTAAAAACCAAAAATAGAAGAAAAGAGTTGCATCAGAAGTTTCCTTGGAAAAGAGTGCTTCAACATATTAAACAAAGATGTAATAATCCAAATTCGAAAGATTATAAATGGTATGGTGGCAGAGGAGTAAAATGTTTAATAACTGAGGAAGAATTAGAATATCTATGGAATCGTAATAATGCTTCAAAAATGTTAAACCCATCAATTGATAGAAAAGACAATGATGGAAATTATACACTTGATAATTGTCAATTTATTGAACTAAGTGAGAATTTAGCTGATAGGAATACAAGAACACCAAAAATTTCTGTTCTTCAATATGATTTAGAAGGACATTTTATTCAAGAGTGGTTAAGCATGAGGAGTATAGAAAGGGAATTAAAAATAGGTCATAAAGAAATTAGTTCTTGTTGTAAAGGAGTATATAAAAAAGCAGGTGGGTATATTTGGAAATATAAATTAATAGAGGTAAAATAATGGATTTTACAAAGCCAATAATTATCATGGCATCAGGAAATTCAGTTCCTTTTCTTAATTCTCAATTTTATAGAACTGGATGTGGACTTCCTTTAAAATTACAAGAACTTGTTCATTATAATTATAGTATAGGGTTAAATTATTTTTGGCGATATGGTTGTTCTACAACTTTTAATACTTTTGGGGATTGGCAATATTACGAAGATAATTATGAAGATTTAAAAAAATTACCATTAATTATAGGTTCACATGACCCTCAATTAGTAAAACATGGTAAATCTATTATTCATGATAATACAATTTTATTAAATAATTCAGGAATTTATAACGGAAAAGATTCAATTGCCAAAGGGGTTTATACAAAACAATTAATAGGGATATGGAGTTTATCATTAGCAATCGCATTAGGTTTTAAGGAAATTTATCTCATCGGTTACGATTGTTGCGAAATTAATAGTCAAACACATTTTTATCAAGGAGTTATTGATTTAAAGAAGTCAACACCTATTTATATTAGAGAAAAATTAGCAGACCATAGATTACATTTTAGAGGATTAGGAAAAAAGGAAAATGGACAATATAATACATCAACATATAATATTAAAAAGCATTTGAATGAGAAATGGTTTGCTCCTTTTCAAGCGGAAAGAAAAACAATTAAAATTTATAATGTATCTCCAGAATCAGCAATAGAAGTATTTGAAAAAATAGATTATGAAACATTTTATTCTAAAATAAAGAATAATCATATTGACCAGACTGATTCAAGAGAAGAGATTAAACAAATTATACAAGAGAAATTAAAATGAAAAGTTTAATAATCACTATAATTAGTATTTGTATTGCAATATATTTAATTCCTAAATATATATTTTATTTATTAAAAAAAGGAATAAAATGATAGGAATAATTGGTTGGATAGGAAATTTTTTCTTTATACTTGGAGCTATCCTTTTAGCTAAAAAAATTCGTTTAGGATGGCATTGCCAAGTGCTAGGGAATCTTTCATATGTTATTTTTGCAATTTTAATGGGCATAGATGGAATAAGTTTGGGAGCTTTATCACTTTTATTGATTTTAATAAATTGGTATGGATTAAAAAAATGGGAGAATAAATCATGGATTCTTTTAAAAAAATAGCTTGTGTTAAAGGTTTAATTATCGGCATGGAGGAAGAATTATATAAATATTTTCAAAAAGATAATTTACCAAAGAATTTAAGAGATACTATTATAAATGAATATTATAAATCTATAGTTGAATTTTTAAATAAAGAGGAAACTAATGAAAACACATAGAGAATGGGAAGTTCTTTTAGCTTATTTTAGAGAAATTCCTATTGATAAAATACTTATTGAGAAAATTGAAGTTTTTTTAGCAGTAAAGAAAAATGTTTTAATTATGATTGCTAAAGAAAATCCAGAAGATAATCCTAAATTTACTCAAGAAGAAAAATTTAAAGCATTATGTGAATTATTTTCAGAAGAGACTAAATCAGGTAAATTAATCATTTCTGCTGTTCCTGATATTAAAAAGATTAATAAAATAGATTTATAAAGGATATTATGAAAATAGCCATTGTAGGAAGTCGAGAGTTTACACCTTCTATATTAATAGAAGAAACAATGAATAGAATTTTTTCAAAACACCATAATGATATTTTGATTAGTGGTGGTGCAAAAGGCGTAGATTCTATTGCTGAACAAATTGTTGATAAATGGAATAAAATGGGTTACTATTATTCAAAGACTCCTTATCAATTTCAAAAAATTATATTTAAACCTGATTGGGATAAATATGGTAAAAGTGCTGGATTTATTAGGAACAAACTAATTATTAATGAAGCCGATAGAGTAATTGCTTTTTGGGATGGAAAAAGCAAAGGCACAAAACATTCAATTGATTTATCCATTGCTCAAAATAAACCTATTGATATTTATGTGAGATAATATGAAAAAAGTATTAACATTTATGGTTGGAGATATTTTCCATGTTGGACATTTAAATTTACTCCAGAATGCAAAGACATTAGGAGATTATCTAATTGTTGGTATACCTACATCATGGACAATAGAAGAACATATTAAGGGAAAAGAACCTATATTTTCAGCAGAGGATAGATTAAGAATTGTCGAAGCATTGGAAATCGTAAATTTCGCATTTATTTATACGGATAGCGAGTCCTTAAATGAATCAATTATGTTATTAAAACCAGATTTTGTTTGTAGAGGGGATGATAATAAAAATTTTGTAGGAAAAGAAATGGCTGAAAAGATAGGGGCTAAAATAATTTATTTTCCATATACTAAAGGAATTTCATCATCAAAATTAAGGAGAAAGTTATGAGAATTATTTTCGGGGGCAACTCAGATATAGGAAAAGCAATAAACGGTGTTCATATATCCAGAGAAGAATGTGATGTAGAATATTACAATAATATATTTAAAACAATATTAAAATATAAACCAGATGAAATTGTTAATTGTGCAGGTGTTATTTGTCCAGCTTCAATAGATAAGTCACAAATTTGGGATTGGGAACAAGAAATTAAAATTAATTTATTAAGTGCATATTATATTGCAAAAATTGGAACTATATATAAAGCAAAAATTGTTTATATAGGTTCTACATCTGGATTAAGTGGAAGAGGAAATTGGAGTGGTTATTGTGCTTCAAAAGCTGGATTGATTTCTCTCGTTCAATCAATGGCTGAAGAAGGATATAGTGTATGGTGTGTGAACCCATCAAGAACAGATACAAAAATGAGAAATAATTTATTTCCAAATGAAGATAAATCTACATTATTAAAACCATCTAATATTGCATATGTTGTTGAAAAATGTTTTCAGGGAGATTATTTATCTGGAAGTATTATAACTGTTTTAAAAAATGAAAAATTTGGGGAAGTTAATGAAATAAGGATTGAAAAATAATGAAAAGAAAACTAACAGATAAAGAATTATATGGATTAATAAGGTATGTAGAAGAGATAGGTGATAATGACTTAATATTAGAATTATCTCAACTACATAATTATGAAGTTATTGGTGAGTTTAAAAATAAAAGATTAATTGGGTATGAACTCAAGGAGAGATAAATGTATCTAAAATTTAAAACTAATGGAACATTTACTGAAATAACTGATAAAATTATACCAACTATCGAAAATGGTTATTGTGTGCTTTCTTCATTACATACAACTTGTGGATTAGCTATTTTAGAAAATGAATCGCTATTAAAGAAAGATATGGAAGGATTTTTAGAAAGAATGGCTCCGAAATGTGGCGTGTATGCCCATGATGATATTGCAAAGAGAGATGTTCCTCCCGATGAGAGGATAAATGGGTTTTCGCATATACGTTCATTGCTTTTTCCAACAAGTGTTATTATTCCGATTGAAAAAGGAAAATTGGTATTAGGACAATGGCAATCAATATTTTTAATTGAATTAGACCCACAAAGAGAGAGAACAGTGTTTTTTGGAGAAATAAATAATGGATGATGTTCAATATTTAAAAGATATCTATATTGAAAGATTAACTAAATTATTAGATTTATTAGAATCTAATGGATTACAGCCATTTCTTTTATGTGGAACATTACTTGCATTTATAAGAGAAGGTCAACCATTTACATATGATTTAAAAGATATAGATATATCTCTTCCTAAAGAAGATTATTGGGCATTTAGGAAAATAATAGATTCAAGTCCAGATTTTAAATATTATAGAATTTGGAGAAATGAAATCGCAGTTTATTATAAAGATAAAAAAATAGATATATTATTTTTAGAAACAAAACCAGAAGAAAACAAAGCATATATTTATAGTTATAAACAAAATAGTTTTACTGGTAAGTATGATACTGAATGGAGAGTTGTATTTAAATCAAGCGATTTTTATCCATTAAAAAGAGTAAAATATCCATTTCTAAATAGAGAAGTTTATATACCATTCAATTCAGAAAATGTCTTAGCCACCCATTATAATAAAGATTGGAAAACACCTAATCCAAATTGGTCAAATGATTGTCTTACTAATGTTGATATAGAACATAGACAAATAGCATTTATTCTTCCGCAAGATACCAGCGAAGATGAAAAAAACCAATGTTTAGATTCTATCATAAATTTATATCCTGAAAATTGGTATAGAATTTATAATAATATTGAAGATGCAAAAGAACCATTCCTTATAATATTAAATAAGAGTTATATTTTTAAAAAAGAACTAGATTTAAATGCCCTTATTCAAAGTTTATTAGATAAAGAAGAAATTGGTGCAGTAACATACGGAAATAATACAGAAAATACTGTGTTATCATTTGCATCTCGAACACAAACAAAAAAAGAATATGTTTATGGCGATTTAAATACAGAATTTATATTAGCTAAAAAGGAATATTTGGATAATCAAGCAAAATATAAAACCATACTTGTAAATGGGGCTATTTGATAATGAGGAAAAAAAGAAAAAATAAAGCAAAAATAACAGATATAGGGTCTATTATTATTAATTTTTTAAGACCAGAAACTACTATTTCTTGTATCGAATCGTTGAGAGGAGAAATCCCTAATTTAAAGATTTATATAGGAGACCAAGATGATGATAATAGTTTATTAAAAAATTATTGTGAAGCAAGAAATATTAATTATATAAAATTACCATTTGATTGCGGAATTGGAGTAAGCAGGAATACGCTAGTAGAAAAAGCTAAATTAGATGGATGTAAATATATTATGTGGGGAGATAACGACTTTGTTTATGATTCTCGCTTTAGATTACAAAATATGTTAAAAGTGTTAAACAAGGATAAAAAAGTTGGTATTGTAGGTGGAACGGTGCTTAAAAATAATATAGTTCAACATTATGAGAGGATAATATATTATAACGAAGATTATCAAACCGCTTGTTTTATTCCTTTAGAATATACATATCCAGAAGTATATTATGCAGGCGAAGTGGATTATTATTATTGTGATATGACATTTAATTTCTGTCTTGCAAGAATGGAAATTTTTGATGAGAATGTGAGATGGGATGACGAAATAAAGGTGAAGTTCGAACATTCTTTTTTCTTTTGTAAGTATTTAAAATATAGTAAATTCAAAGTCGCTTATTGTCCATCTGTTATGGTAAAACATGAGCATGGTAAAAACGATATTTACAGTGGATATAGAAATCGTGTTAGTGATGGCGAAGCATATGCGAGAAAGTTGCATTTAAAAACTGGATTTGCTATTAATGGGCAGTCATGGAATCATCTTACTCAGGATTTTTTTAATTTTAAGAAGGTCGCATCTCTAAATCCCATAATAATTTCGGCTTTAAAATATAATTATCTTGAAAAACCACCAACAAAACAAAAAATAACAGAAGTGTCTAATAAAAATATTAAATTCTATAGTCTTTTAGATATTATACAATATTTAAAAGAAAAGAAAATTAATTTTGTATTGATTGATAAGTCGTGTTTACAAGTTGTTAGAGAAAGACGATTTAAAGACGATGATAAAATATTATATATTGGTATAGAAGGAATAGATGTTCACTCTATTTTAATCAATGATGGGTTTAAACAAGAGGCTGAAAACGAATATTCTTATGAAGATTATAAAATCATATTAAGTTCATATACAAATACAACGAAAAAATTTATGGTTGAATATGAAGAGGTTAATGTTCCTTATCCTGTAATTTCATATTTAGTTAAAAAATATGGTCGTAAATGGGAAACTTTAAATGAATAAAATAGCAATTATTATTCCCACTATCCACAGAGATGAAATTCTAATGGAAACTATAAATTCTATTCTTGATAACTATCAAGATAATTGGGTTATTTTAATAGGAGACCAAAATAAGGAAGAAGATTGGAGTTTTGAAAAGTCATCG
>Ga0307376_10005734_pt1 | contig 11124 bp, 11 predicted proteins | sample TR2MG_FD_202536 | JGI IMG/M metagenome (GOLD analysis project Ga0307376, IMG submission 202536) | Soil microbial communities from Risofladan, Vaasa, Finland - TR-2 | ecosystem: Environmental > Terrestrial > Soil > Coastal area > Acid sulfate soil | place: Finland: Risofladan, Vaasa | collected... | reverse complement strand
ACAGGCTTCATTGTAAGAAGAAAGAGGTCATCAACATATTTTTTTTCATCATCCTTAACCTCAAGGGTTCTTGCATTATTGAAATTCTCGAAATGCTCGCGGTAGTGATTAAGTACCTCAACTCCAAGTTTAGCTTCCTTATCACCAGATCTTGCAGCCTTCTCAAGTCTTTCAATTTTTTTCTCAACCGATTCAAGATCTTTTACCTGTAATTCCAGGTCGATGGTTTCCAGGTCACGCACAGGATCGACAGAACCATCAATATGCGGCAAACGGTCATCATCAAAACATCTGAGAACATGTATAAGAGCGTCGGTGTTTCTTATATCTCCAAGAAATTTGTTGCCAACACCCTCACCTTTATTAGAACCTTTTGCCATTCCGGGAATATCAACAATCTCAACAGTTGTATGAATTATTTTGTCTGTAGTTTGATGTTTTTCAAGCTCATAGAGCCTCGGGTCCGGAACCAGTACAACCCCAATATTTGATTTGGTTGCACTAAATGCAAAGGCATTAGTCTCCCCTTTTGTATTTGAGATGCAATTAAAAATAGTAGTTTTTCCTACGTTAGTTATCCCTATAATTCCACATTGAAGAGCCATCAGATTTCCAGGTTAATTTGTATGTTGCAAATTTATCATAAATCCGGGGATAATTCAATAATTGAGTGATTAGAGTGACTAAAGTACTTACAGGTAATACCTTTTAAGTAAACTTTATTTTACGCTTTTCTACTTTAAATACTTTAGGCATATAAGAGCACTTTAAGTACTATTTAGTTTCTATCTTTAAACCTTTGAATGCTTTTCCTATCAAAGAAGAAAATTCTTTTTGCAATTGAGTAATTATAAGCCTGACGATAATATTTCAGAATTACTGAAGACTGATCTTGATAAGGGATTCAGGCTTGTTGTTGAAAAATATAGTTCAAGGCTCTACTGGCATATTCGCCGGATTGTAATTCTTCATGAAGATGCTGATGATGCACTGCAGAATACATTTATTAATGCATGGAGAGGCATGAAAAGCTTCAGGAGTGAAAGTTCTCTATATACATGGCTTTATACTATTGCAACAAATGAAGCACTCTCTTTGATTAATAAAAGAAAAAGAAATGCGGCAATCTCATACGATGAACTTGAAAGCTTCTTTGTCAATTCCCAGGAAGGCAGTACATGGTTCGATGGTGATGAAGCACAGGTTAAGTTGCAAAACGCAATACTGCAACTTCCTGATAAACAGCGTATTGTTTTTAATCTTAAATATTTCGACGAGATGACATACGAAGATATGAGCAAGGTACTTAAGACTTCTGAGGGAGCGCTCAAAGCATCTTATCATCATGCTGTAAAAAAAATTGAAAAAATCATAAGTGAAGGTTAAACCTTTTTGATACTCAACAATCTAACTGAATGATGCAAAAGCTTAAAGAAATACCAGATAAAAATCCTTTCAAAGTGCCTGAAGACTACTTTGAGGATGTAAACAGGAAAATAATTACTGCGACGTCAGGTTATAATCAGGAAACAAAAGAGATCAGATTATACAAAAGAGTCAGGCCTTATCTTTTAATAGCAGCTTCAATTACAGGTTTTTTAATTCTCAGCTACACCGCGATACAATTGTTATCTCCCAAAAATACAGATCCTATTGTATCTGAAGTTTTACTTGATGAGTACAATGACTTCTATCTAAATGATATTGATATTCTTACTCTCGAGGAGAGTGCTGCATCTCTGGATCTTTATGAGGAATTACCCGAGATAAATACAACAGATATTGTTGAATATCTTTTGCTTGACAACATTGACATTAATGAAATTTATGAACAACTATAAGCTCCAAACAATGAGAAAAGGATTGATTCTTTTATTGATAATGGTAATGATTCCTGTTCTAAAAACAACAGCTCAGAACCCTAAACTTGAAAGGTTGAATGCCTATAAGATCGCATTCTTTACAAGGAGACTGAATTTTACCTCACAGGAGGCAGAAAAATTCTGGCCGGTCTATAACGAATATCAGAAACAGAAGAATTTAATCCAGGTTGAGAGAAATTCAATTATCAGGAATTTTAATTTAAATGAAAATAATCTTAATGATAATCAGCTTACTGAATTAGGTGATAAACTACTTTCTGCTATGGATCAGGAATCTTCTCTTGCAGCAACTTTTCATAATAAACTTAAAGAGTTATTACCTCCGGCAAAAGTGATAAGATTTTACCAGGTCGAAAATCTTTATAAAATCCAGCTCCTTAATGAGTTACAGGGTGACAGACAGCAACAGAGAGGAAATCAGGGACGTGATTTTTAGATTTTTGGTTATTATTATTGGTTAATGTATTTATAGTTTCTGATAAAATTTATTGATTTTTCGATTTCGCTATACATAACTTTATCATCATTAATAAAAGGAATCGTCTCCCGGTATGAATTCACCAAATCTTCAATAAATTGAGATGATCTCAGAGGTCTTCTGAATTCCAAAGCCTGGATGGCTGTAAATAATTCAATTGCAATGATTTTTTCAAGATTCTCTGCTATCCTTAACAACTTTGTTGCTCCATTGGCTCCCATACTTACATGATCTTCCTGTTCATTTGATGATGGAATGGAATCTACCGATGATGGGGTACATAGTTGTTTATTCTGACTGACTATTGATGCTGCTGTATACTGTGGTATCATAAACCCGCTATTAAGTCCGGAATTCACAACAAGGAACTCAGGAAGCTCCCGTTGTCCTGCTATTAACCTATAAACTCTTCTTTCTGAGATACTTCCCAACTCAGCCAGAGCAATGGACAGATAATCAAATATAAGGGCCAGGGGTTGTCCATGAAAATTGCCACCTGAGACAATCAGGTCTTCATCGGGAAATATTGTAGGATTATCAGTAACTGAATTGATCTCTGTCAAAATTACTGATTTACTATAGCTGATAGCATCTTTACTGGCACCATGAACCTGTGGAATACATCTGAAAGAGTAAGGATCCTGTACATGTGCCTTTTCGCGTGAGATCAACTGACTTCCCTCTAACATTTCACGGATGGATTTTGCAGTGATAATCTGACCCTTATGCGGTCTTATTGCATTTACAATCTTAAAAAATGGATCTGGTCTCCCATCGTAAGCATCGAGAGAAATGGCTGATGCAATATCTGCAAATTCTGAAAGTCTCTCAGCCATTATTATTATATATACAGCATAAGCCCCCATAAACTGTGTCCCATTAAGAAGAGCAAGTCCCTCCTTTGACTTTAATACCACAGGAGACCATCCAAATTTTTTTAAGATTTCCCCGGCTTCATATCTTTTACCCTTGTACAGGACCTCTCCCATTCCAATAAGGGGCAGAACAAGGTGAGCCAAAGGAGCCAGGTCGCCTGAAGCTCCAAGTGATCCCTGTTCATATACGACCGGCGTGATTCCTTCATTAAAGAAATCGATAAGTCGCTGTATCGTTTCAACCTGCACTCCGGATTTCCCCAGGCTTAAAGCATGAATTTTCAATATCAGCATCATCCTGACAATTTCTTCTCTGACAAGAGGGCCTGTACCGCAAGCATGTGACATAACAAGATTTTGCTGTAGCCTGTTGAGTTGATCTTTGTTTATTGTTTTATTCTGAAGAGAACCAAAGCCGGTTGTGATACCATATATGGGAGAAGTATTAGTTTCAAGTTTGTGATCGAGATAGTTTCTGCAATTTGTAATAAGATTAATCGATTCCTTCGACAAAGTAAGCTTTGTATTATTCTTAAGAATATCAGCAATCAGCAATATATTAATCTTCTCAGGGGATATATTATAATTTATCATGGAAGTGATTTTAAGATTCTGAATATATTAACCCGGTTATCTCAACTTAATAACCACATCTTTCACAAATGCACCAAGGTCTTTCAAAGGCATTTCTTTCTGTTCTCCTGAAGACATTATCTTAATGGTGATGCTATTATTTTTTATCTCATCTTCCCCTGCAATTATTATATAAGGTATCTTTCTTGAATCAGCATATGACATCTGCTTTTTAATCTTAATGGCATCTGGGAATAATTCTGCACTTACATCCAGCTGGTGTAACATATCTGCAATTTTAAGCGCATAGAATGACTCCTTCTCACCGAAATTGACCAGCAAAACCTCTGTAAAGGATGCTCTGATTGCATCAAAAAGATTTAAGTGGTTAAGAACATCATATATCCTGTCGGCTCCAAAAGATATACCTACACCTGAAACGCCTTCCATTCCGAAAACTCCTGCAAGGTTATCGTAACGACCTCCTCCACAAATACTTCCTATATTCAGATCTTTCGATTTAACTTCGATTATAGCGCCTGTATAATAATTTAATCCTCGTGCCAGTGTAAGATCGAGTTCAACCTTACAACTCAAAGGAATATTTTCAATATACTCAAAAAGTCTTCTCAGTTCATAAATGCCATTCATACCTGTTTCAGACTTTAATAACAATTTTGCAAGTTTATTAAGCTTGGAATCAGTATCACCACTTAGTTGTAAGACAGGTTGCAAGTTTAATATAGCTCCATCAGACAGTCCCTTACTCCTTAATTCAGCATTAACAGCCTCAATACCAATTTTATCCAGCTTATCAATAGCAACTGTGATATCGGTTATTCTGCCTGCTTCACCAATAAATTCAGAAATACCTGAAAGAATTTTCCTGTTATTGATTTTAATGACAGATGCTATATTAAGCCTCTTGAATACATCATCAATAATTCTTATCAGTTCATATTCATTTAATAATGAATCTGTTCCGATCACATCAACATCGCATTGAAAGAATTCGCGATATCTCCCTTTCTGTGGCCTGTCAGCTCGCCATACAGGCTGTATCTGATATCGTTTGAAAGGGAAGGTAATTTCATTTCGATGTTGGACAACATAGCGGGCAAATGGAACTGTAAGATCATACCTTAATCCTTTTTCGCAAATCCGGGAAGAGAGTTTTGCAGAAATATGGTTAGTAAGATCTTCATCTTTAACCGATGCGAGGAAATCGCCTGAATTAAGTATTCTAAAAAGAAGTTTATCGCCTTCCTCTCCATACTTCCCAAGAAGAGTATTAAGATTTTCCATTGCGGGAGTCTCAATAGGCTGATAACCATATAACTTAAACACTTGCTTAATGGTTTCAAAGATATAATCGCGTTTAAGCATCTCTTCAGTGGAGAAATCCCTTGTTCCTTTTGGTATGGATGGTTTGGATGACATATTAAAAAGATAAAAGATAAAAGTATAAAGAAAAAAGTAAAAAGTTGAGGAACGTAGTGACGAAATCCCGCAACGTGGGAACAAAAGTATATATATAAGTTGAAAGTTGGAAGTTAAAAGTTGAAAGTCAAAAGGCGAAAGCTGAAGGAGAAATTTGAAATTCCGAAATAAAAAGAATAAATATGAGCTTTATAAACTTAATAGACTAATTAATACTTCTCCGGCACAAATGTCTGATCGGTTACAGGAGGTCTGACATAAGCTAAATCGTGTTTTAAAGGGGGTAATTTGAATGGTTTAGGTGTAAGATCTTTGTAAGGTATCAGGGATAGTAAGTGGCTAATGCAATTAAGTCTGGCTCTCCTTTTATTATCTGCATGAACAACATACCATGGAGATTGTTTGATATCCGTAAAGGAAAACATCTTGTCTTTCGCCATTGAATATTCTACCCATTTATCGCGCGATTCGATATCCATTGGGCTTATCTTCCATCTTTTGGTGGGGTCTTTGATTCTGTCCTGAAATCGGTTTTCCTGTTCATAATCGCTCACAGAGAACCAGTATTTAACAAGTATTGTACCAGATCTTATAAGCATCTTTTCGAATTCAGGGCATGCTCTGAGAAACTCTTCGTATTCTTCATTTGTACAGTAACCCATTACCTTTTCAACTCCCGCTCTGTTATACCAGCTTCTGTCAAATAGGACTATCTCTCCTCCGGCAGGAAGTTGAGAAGCATATCTTTGAAAATACCATTGAGTCTTTTCCTTTTCGGTAGGTACTCCAAGTGCAACAATTCTACATATCCTGGGGTTCAGACAACCGGCGATGGTTTTTATCACTCCCCCCTTACCAGCAGCATCCCTGCCCTCGAATACAACAATGACTTTAAGCTTATTAGCTTTAACCCATTCCTGAAGCTTAACCATCTCTATCTCAAGCTTTAAAAGCTGCTTTTCGTATTCCTTTCTAGTAAGTCTCTTCTTCTTTTCAGGTTCAATATCATAGTACAAGTCGGTTTCATTAGAAACTTTTGCCTTGGTCTGTTTCTTAGCCTTACTGTTGGCCATAATAAGATGATATTTATTGAAAAAGAAATTTACAAAAAATTTATGGATATACGAAATTTCCCATAATGGGAAAAAGTAATACAAAATAAATTCATACTTGGAATTATCGATGAAAGATAACTATGTTTTTTTTGATCGAAAGTGATAGGCAGTAAATTCTAATACTGGATGGAGTTAGGGAAATATTACTGTATGAATGGTATTACAATAGGGTATCTGAATTTCTCACCCTTAGCAGCCTTAATACTTGCTATAATAATACATATTATTTTGAGCGTTCCCAAAATAATTATTATTGGTATCCCAATTATAATGAAACATAAAGGGATAGCCAGAACTATATAAAGCAGCATTGACAACTGGAAATTAAGAGAGGCTCTTCCGTTTTCGTTAACCCAGGCTGATTCATCTCTTTTTGAGAGCCAACAGATTAGAGGGCCAATAATCCCTCCAAAAGGAAAAAAGAAAGCTGCAAAAGCTGACAGATGGCATAACATAGCCCAGTTCCTTTCGGTTTCTGATAATATTCTATTCTCTTCCATGATATTTAAGAATTTATTAGAAAGACGGATCCGTTTTACAAATGCTGCATTGCAATTATTTTGCCAGTCTTTTTAAATCGGCAGGCAATAACCCATTCGGATTAGATTTTCTAATAGTATGCTGGTTATAATAGTACATATTTGCATCATCAGTTCCAATTAACATTTTAAAACAATAGCCTGAACTTCTGTTGCCAACAGGTCCCACCTTATGCAGGATAAGCGTTTCAGGATCTTTATTTTCAATTGCTTTGATAATATCATCTTCAGATACTATCTTTATTTCAAATGGATATATTGCTTTAATCTTATCTATGGAGGCTATCTGGGGCGAAAGGTCTTCTTGCTTAACAAGAATTGTTTTATTCTTAACCTCAGGGGTATAGTTATTATAATATTTTAAATACTTTCTCCCTGTAAGTGAAGGATCTTCTGATATCATATGAGCATGCTTCTGCATAAATGCAAGGATAGCGCCCAATTTATAGCTGTACTCAAGGTCATCTTCTCCAGCAAAAGAAAGTGGAACAGCACATATCTCAGGCATTTCTCCAAGTTTATTGACATCCTTACCCTGAAGTAAATTAATAAAATTAAATAACGAGTTGGATTTATCCTTTTCATAATTGGTTTCAGTCAGAACAATAAAGGAATACTCAGGATTGAGTCGCTTAACGTTAAAATCACTGATCTCAATAAATTCATAGGGAGTTATGGTCCAGAATTCTTTCACTGCTTCTTTTATTAGCGCATTATAGGAAGAGAACATCTTTTCTTCCATTACAACACAAGTTTTTGATGAAGTAAATTGTTTAATCTCATCTTCACTTGGAAACGGGGCTTGTGCAGTCAATAACACAGTAAAAAAAAGCAGTACAACAGAAGTGGTTAATGTTTTCATGTCAATAATATTAATCTTCAGGTATAAATAGTGGATTTTTTTCGTTGAATTTACGTATATAAACAAACATCAGATCTTTCTTTTTCCTTCTGGAAAGTTGAACATATTCCTCATAGAGTTCTGGATCTTTCATCAGCAACAATTCAGTATTTGAAACATCAAATTCCAAAACCTTTCCACTCTCAAATTCAAGTAAATATTGTCTCAATTCTGTACGACTGGTATTAGCATGTCTGTATGGGGAATAATATGAGCCGTATGGATTATAATAATTACTGTATCCATAAGGTGAATAATATGGGTCATAGTACCCGTAAGGAGAGGAATAATATCGTGAATCATATGTTGTTATGTCGGCAACAAAATGGCAGATGCTGCCTATGAACGTTACCCTGTTAAAGTTTTCCTGAATCTGAATATTCAGCATTCCGTTTCGAGCATAACCCCAAATGGTATTTTTCTCAATTTCCTGTCTAATACCCATATTATCATAGAAATAGATTTTTTCCTTTTCAAATATCTTTTTAAAAAACTCTCTGTCGTTGTAATCCACGGAAGTGAGAAGTTTTGCTTTTGGTATCGGGTTATTCGCTTTCACCTGATCAAAATTAAGGTAAATACCATCATTAAATCTAAAATCAGGAGTATACTTAACCATCTTCTCATTTTCCTGCCCCTTTAAGGGAAGCTGAGTTGACCCTAATAAAAAGAATGTAATTGAAATGAGTATTCTTAACAATTTCTCCATAATAATATATGATTTACCATATAAGATCAAATATCATACCGTTAGGACAAATTTAAGGTTTTCCTTGAAAGGATGTTAATTTCAGTTGATGTATATTTATCACTAATTTTATTTAATTTTACATAATCCTCAAAAAAAGGTAATCCATGGTTAGTGAACCCGAACAGAATAAAAATGATAATCTGAGCAGACCTTCTGAAAATTTCTTTGCTAAAAGCAGAAAGAACATTGAGCTATTTGCCATTATTTCATTATTCTCTCTGATAACAGCTATACTGCTTCTCTCTTTTGATTTTAAACTGCTTTCAGGTTGTATGATTATTGTTGGTGCAAGCCTGGGTTTAATTATTGCCAAGAAAATATCTGATATAAATAAGAAGTTCAGTGAGTCTGTAAATGAATTTTCTTCATTAAACGAAAGAAAAGATGATGTTATAACTGATTTCTCACATAAGATCAGAGAACCCCTTAACAACCTTGTTATTATTACAGATTTGCTTATGGAATCTGAGCTTGAAAAGAAGCAAAAAGATTTACTTGAAACTTTTATTGCTTCAACGAATAACATGGTTACCACTGTAAATGAATTATCAATGCAGTCGGCTGGTAATCTGAGCTATGTATCCAGAAAAGCTATCAGATTTAACTTATTATCCACCATCCAAAACACAATAGAGCTTTACAGTCTCAAAGATAGAGCCAACATAGATTTTATCGTAGAACAAAAGGAATCAAGTGATTTTGATATCTTTGGTGACCCTATAATTCTCAAGCAGATCTTTCTTGACCTGTTTAATACAATTGAAAATCAAGTATCAGAAAGAGCTATTACGGTTGTAATTAATCTTAAAAGAACTAAAGAAACAGGGAATTCATGCCTTATTGAATTCAGAATACAAACTGATAAGAGTATTGTAATTATTGATGATATTGGTATTGAGCATAATCTGGCGGCCAGATTGATCTCCTCAGGTAAAGGCACATTCAGCCAGGAGATTGGAAATAATTCAACAGTTTTAACTATGCTCATTCCATTTACCAATATTTCTCAACCAAAACAGAAGGTTACTTCTTCCAAGATTGAATCACTTGTTCAAAAGGATAAAATACATAAAGAGCTGAAAGATCTTAAAATACTTCTTGTTGAAGATAATCTGATTAACCAGAAAATAACCCTGCTTACACTTAATCCCCTGGTTAACAGCATTGATACAGCTGTAAATGGTAAAGAAGCTCTTGATAAATTTGGTACTTCTAACTACGATCTTATTCTTATGGATGTACAGATGCCTGTGATGAGCGGGCTTGTTGCAGCTGAAAAGATAAGAGCTTTAGAATCCACAACCAATTCACATGTTCCCATAATAGCAATAACTGCAAACGCTATGATTGGAGATAAAGAGAAATGTCTTTCCTCAGGTATTGATGATTATATAAGTAAGCCATTCCAACCGGCTGCACTAATTGATAAGATTAAAAAGAATATTTAGTTCCTTTAAGCGGTCTGAAACCAATAACCATCATATCATCTACCTGTATATTATTACCCATCCATGTTTTAATGTTTTCATCCAATATGGATTTCTGATCTATTACTGAAAAACGGTGAATAGTTAATAAAAGATATCTGAACCTGCGATACATGAACTTTCTATTTTCATCTCCTCCGAATTGATCAACATATCCGTCAGAGAAAATGTAAAATATATCATCATCAATAAGGTCAATTTCATGATCATTATAGGTTAGTCCTTCGGGATTCATTCCTATGATTATCTTATCTCCTTTTATCTCAACGAGGTTATTATCACGAATCAGGTAGAGAGGAAAATAAGCTCCGGCATATTTCATCTTATTATTTTTTTTGTCAATAACACAGAGGCCTATATCCATACCATCCCTGATAATGGTACCAATATTTTTTTCACTGCTGAAGGTTTTCTCCAACCCTATATTAAGGACTTCCAGAATCTGTGATGGTATTTCAATGTTATCATTATTAATAGTCTTTTCTATTATCTCAAGACCAATCATTGACATCAGTGCACCTGGGACTCCATGGCCTGTACAATCAGCGGCTACTACAAAAACCTTATCACCTTTTTCACCTATCCAATAGAAATCGCCACTGACAATATTTTTAGGTTTAAAAAAGATGAATGAGTCTTCAAAATGATTTCTGAAATAAACTTCTGATGGCAGAAGAGCTTCCTGTATTCTCTGGGCATATATCAGGCTATCAGTTATGTCCCTGTCTTTTATCTCAAGTTCACTTTTCTGACTTGCTATCAGATCAAGTGCCTTCTCTTTTTCCTTCAGAAGTCTTTTTGTTTTAATAAGACTTCTTGTTTGAGACATAACAAGAACATAAATAAATGTAATTACAAGTACACTAAAAATAATTATACGGTAGGGAAAGCCTGATGAATTAATCAAATCTCCATCTTGTGTTAATAAACGACCAAAAATAAAAATATATTTCAAATGCAAGTATCCCATCAGATATTACAAAAATAGTCTAATTATCCATTAGTATACTCTGCAATAATTTAAAAATATGGTCAGGATTTATGAATATCAATTTCATCCTTCCCTTCACGGCATAATCTCT
>Ga0307376_10005731_pt1 | contig 11127 bp, 13 predicted proteins | sample TR2MG_FD_202536 | JGI IMG/M metagenome (GOLD analysis project Ga0307376, IMG submission 202536) | Soil microbial communities from Risofladan, Vaasa, Finland - TR-2 | ecosystem: Environmental > Terrestrial > Soil > Coastal area > Acid sulfate soil | place: Finland: Risofladan, Vaasa | collected... | reverse complement strand
TATTTACCGCCTCTAAAATTAGGGGCAAAGGTACTTCCATCTGAAATTGCAGGATTTGGGTGGACTACAGGAAACGTTTATTATGTTATTAAGAAAACAGAAACATACTTTTCTAAATTCTTAAAAGATTATCAGTGTACCTACTCTGATAGTTCAAAAGCAGTTTGCATAGATGAAGGTTCAACAACCGCAGCATTGAATACTGGAATACAGGATGCACTAGATAAATGTGTAGCCAATAGGAATGATTATGTGCTTATAATGCCAAGTCAAAATGATTATGATATAGGTGCAGCATTGACAATGAGCAAAAGGGCTGTTCATTTAATTTGTCCAGCAGGATTGAGTTATAGTATTGGAGCTACAAATGCAGCAAGAATACACCAAAATGGTGATTATGCGATTATTGATTTACAAGAGGGAAATATTGAAATAGCAGGACTTTACTTCAAGAATTATGTAAAACAATATGCTATTGATGCAAGTGTTTACGCTACTGTTTACGCTACGAATATCCACAACAATTATTTCTCTATAATAGGGACTGATTCAAGCACTGACGGACTTCCATTAATTGGTTCATCTATTGCCACAGCGAATCAGCAAGACCAGTATTCATACGGAAGAATTGAAAGAAATGTCTTTATAGCTGTAACTGGCAACACCGTAACTCTTGCAAAAGTTATAGATGTTAGTCAATTTGCGGTAGGGTGTGATATTTGTCATAACTCGTTGACTTCCAGATTGGGGTGGACATTTACCGTTGGAATTTATAATTATTCATCGGGTGGACATACCGATTATAATATATTGGGTGCGTCTGGTGGAACGGGTGCTACAGGTGGTGGAATAATCGCCAACGGTATTGATGTTGGCGTAAGTGGCAATGTTATTGGTAACAGGGGTGCAATTGCTGGAGCAGGTTTGGTTGCGGGTGGAACAGCAGATAATTCATTCTGTGATAATCGTTCAGCAACTAATTCTACACTTGTAACAGCTTCTGGAGAGGTTCAAGCATAATCCTCTTTTATAATAAATATATGCTAGAAAATATCAGCCTATCGGCTCAAAAGGTCGGTGGGCTGATTGCTTTAGGAGTAGAAATTAATAATAAATCAAAAGGGAGTGATGATAAATGGCAAAAAGAATGGAAATTGGAGACGAAATTTATGTTTGGGATACCCTGGATAAATTAAATGAATTTAACGATAAGGTAAAAAATGCTAGGGAGGAAATAAAAGAAAAAGATTTTGTATTGTTTTATATGGAGAATTGGTATCAAAATCTACGCTCACCAAAAGCCAAGATGTTTTATAAAAATACCATTACCAAGTTTAAACCAATGGAGATGGGGGGAGCGCCGATATATAAATCGCATTATGTCTACTTTACACCATTTAGAAATAATGATGGCAAACTTCTTAGCAGGTGCAGAACATCTAATGCAGAAGAGATTGCTTTTCTTGATATGAAGAAAGGTGTTGTAAGAGAAGAAGGAAGGGAACTTTCACCTTATGAAAAGCAGGTAGCCGAAACACAGAAATTAAAGCAAGATTTAGAAGAACTTAAAAAAACAGTGGAAGATAAAAAACCAAAAGAAGAACCTAAGTTTGACCCCATAGCGGAAGCTAAAGAAAGTATTAAAAAAGAAAAGAAGAAGAAAAAAAAATAGGAGATAAAAAGAAAAATGTCTCTAAAAATATTAAAGGGGAAAAGGTCAATAGTTAATGTAATTGCTTCAAGTCCTGAACTGCAAAAAAGAATGAGAATAGCAAATAATTGTAAGGCCGCAGGCTACTGGGGATGCGGTAATTGTACCATACCTACGCTTGCAAGATGTTTTAAAAAAGTAAGAAATGACTTGATGTTTGAAGCATTTATAAAATATAGAGACTACCCTAACTATAAAAAAGAACAAGAAAAAATAAATAAAGAATTAAAAAAATAAGGATGTGATTATGTGAGTGGAATAAATATATCAAAAAAATATCATGGTTCGATAACTACAGTAGCTACTACTTGGTCTGCCACAACTGTTGCATATACATCATGTACGGAAATAAATTGCAGTGGATTTACCAAAATACTGGTTCAATATTATTGTGAAGCTGACTGGGCTAATGCAGGTAACATATTGGCTTATGGTTCGGTACTTAGTGGTGGAACATACTCGGCAGCAGATGCAACAGTAGAAAATGGGACATTTGCAGTTGCTACTGGTGATGTTGCTGGAGAATATTATGTTATAGAAAGTATAGCACCATTTATGAAATTTGGTTGGACTAATACCACATCAAGCGGTACGAAAAAACTTACAGTAATGGTTATGCCTTTCAATGAATAAAGATTTAACAATACTTTTCAGGGGTGGAATATCTACATATACGGGTTATGGAACAGCCTTATGTTCACTTGTAAGTGAACTTACTAATTATGTTGATATTGCATTATGGGGTATTGATACATCAATGGGTTTACCCAGGGAAGTTACCAATATACTGCAAAAGCCAATACCACAAAAGATAGGAATATTTGTAGATTTTGTTACTCCTTTTAATGCTTATGGTAAGTTTAAGAATACTTATTCAATATTATATTCAATGGTGGAGCAAACAGGATTTACTAAAAATGTGGATAAGGAATTACTTAAAACATATCATAAGGTAATTACCACTAATCCTATAGCAAGAGATGTATTTGGAGAAGTAGTTGGAACTAACAAAGTAAGTGTAGTACCACTTGGCATAGACCCTAGATTTTGGAAATATAAAAAACGAAAAGTCGGCAAGAGGATAAAGTTCTGCACAACTGGATATATGAATAAGCGTAAAGGTGTAGATTTGGCAGTAGAGGCATATAGACAGGTAAGAAAAGATTATGATTGCAGTTTGGATATATGGAATATAAATAATGCACCAATGCCTAAAAAGTGGCTGGAAATTCCAGACTTAAAAATTATTGAAAGGCCTACACTAAAAGTGGGTTTAAGAGATTTTTATTACAATCATGATGTTATGCTTGCGGTATCACGTGGAGAAGGATTTAACCTACCGGCAGTAGAATTTCTATCAACTGGCGGTTCGGTTATAGGGACTGCCTGGGCTGGACACGCTATGTGGATGCACGAAAATTTTGCATATCCAGTTAAATATAAAATGATAGAAGTTTCATCAATATCAGATATATTTCCTAAGAATATGCAGTTTATTGATGAGGACTGGCTAGTTAAAGGCAACAAGTGGGCTGAACCAGAAATTGACGACATTATATCCAATATGGTTAGGATTTGTGAAAATCCTGATGAGTTAAAAAATAAAATGGAAAATACAAAGATTATAAGAAAAGAATTTGATATAAGAAAAGTTGCAAAACATTTCCTATGTGAAATTTTATCAAAAGAAGAGGTGAAAAATAAATGAATTACTTAAATGAATTAATTAGAGCTAAATGTGGAAGGATAAGATTTTTTATAAAAGTTGATATATCTTATTACTTTAAGAAATTTTTGACAAGACTGTCAAGAAAGTTAGAGGATAATCTTATTAGATTTATGAGAAATCACCCCGAAATATATCCCGGAAGTCAACCATTTGCAACGGTGGGTGAGTCTACTTTTGGTGGTGGACTGTATCTAAAACATACAAGAGCTAAAGATGGTAAAACAATTGATTATGGTATAGTGTCACGTGCTAAAGTTACTGCTGAATTTGTAAATGAAATGGTAGACCAGTTAGTAACCGAATCATCTACTTGGGGAGATTGGAAATATCATATATCTGGTACTGATGCAACAGCGGAGGCAAATACCCATACATCACTTCTTGGTGCAATAGGAACAGCAAGAGTATCTGGATCACAGACAGAAGGTGCTTCAGCTAATATATATCGTAGTGTAGCAACCATAACTTATGCAGATACAGCAGCAGTTACAGAGCATGGAATATTTAATGAAGATTATGCTTCAAGTCAGGCTGATGGTGTATTACTTGATAGGTCTAAATTTGATGCTGTTAATGTGGTATCAGGCGATACGATAGCTTTTACTTATGAATTGACCTGCACTGCCGAAGCGTAATCAAGTAGGTGAGCAATTATGACAGAACCCACTCATATAGTACATGGCGTTCCATTTATAAGAACAGGCGAATGTAATAGATGTGGTGCTTGTAATTGTGAAAAATGGAATTGTCCACATTTTTCAAAGGATGTAGATAGTAAAACTGTTTGCGCTATTCACAATACCTTAACTGAAGTATGTAAAATTTGTACCAGAGATAAAAAAAGCGGTTGGTATGATTTTGGTAAACCAGTAATCCATCAAGTTTGTGCAGATTTTCCAAACCATCCGTGGCTAAATGTAATAAAAAATAAACAATGCGGATATATATTCACAGAAATAAAGACAGACGGTATAAGTATAAAAAGTCAGCTTGATGCAATATGGGTGAAATAAATGGCAATAACAGTTGGAGCAACATTATCAAATAGTGGTGATAGTTCAGGTACAATATTTTCTTGGGATCATACCTGTGATGCAGATACTACATTATTGGTTGTAGTGGTTGCAGGTAGTGATTCCTCTAATACCGACCTTCCTGTTAGTGGTGTTACTTATAATGCTGAAGCATTAACAAAAGCACAAGAATATGTAGCTGGTGCATATCAAGTAGTTTCTATTTGGTACATGATAAATCCACCTACAGAAAATATTTATAGTATAGAAGTCACACATTCTGGAAAAGTTACCGATACCTCTGGTTATGCTGTAAATTTATTAGGTACTGATACGAGTAGTCCGTATGATAGTTATGATACTGGGGATCGTCAGGCAGGAGGATTTTGTTATACAATAGTTACATCAGCTCCTACAGGTTCTATATCTATTGCTGGTATGGCTTGCTCCTCTGCTTCTACTGGAACTTGGAGCATACTTGATGGAACAGAAATAGGAAAATTAGACTTAGGGGCAACAACCAGTGGTGCAGGTTATGCATTTACGTCTGAAAGTACCGCTACTGTATCTTGGCAGGCTATAGGTGATCCTACTTCTGGGTTAGGTTGCACATTCAAAGTTGCGAGTGGGGGAAAGCAACAATCAATTGCAGGCATAATTACTTTTGCTGGTGTATTTAGTAAAAAAGCAATAGGCAAATTTCCTAAAGGTTCTTTTGTATCTACCGGTATAGTAACAAAACAAAGTGTATTTGGAAGAACAATAACTGGTATATCTACATATACGGGTAGAGTATATAAGGCAGTAAAACAGACAATAACAGGAATATTTACATCTACTGGTAATATATTAAAAGGTATAGGCACATTTCCCAAAGGCATAGTTACTTTTACTGGTACTGCAATAAAGAAGATAGCAGTATCACAGGCGGTATCTGGAATTATTACTTTCGCAGGTAATATTGGCAAAGCCATAACAAAAACAGCAACCGGAATTATTACTTTTACTGGTGGAATATTAAAGGCTATTACTAAAACTGTAAATGGTATCATAACATTTCTTGGTAGTGTAGCTACAGAATGGGCTGGTGGAATTACTGAATATGAACAGGGTGTTGCTGGTGTCATTAATTTTACTGGTTCAGTTATAAGAGCAACAGGTAAAATAATTGTCGGAGCATTGATATTAACTGGTGCGATAACAAAACTTGGCACATTTAAGCGTGCAGTTTCCGGTGTTATTACATTTAGTAATATTCTTATTAAAGCAACAACAAAAACTAATACGGGTATTGTTGCCTTTACTGGCAATGTTATAAAAGCAATTACTAAATCAGTTAGTGGAATTATAACTTTTGCAGGTTCAATTTTAAGAGCGGTAAGTAAATTTCCCAAAGGTATAATTGTTTTTACTGGAGCTATACAAAAATCAATATCGGTTACAAGAACTGGGATTTTAACATTTACAGGACTTGTAAATAAAGGCATTAATCAGACAGTATCAGGAATACTTACTTTTAGCGGTAATGTAATAAAAAGTATTACAAAAACTATATTAGGTTCACTAACCTTTACCGGTATTGTATCGAGGTTATCTGTATTTGGTCGCACAATAGAGGGTGCAATTAATTTTACTGGTTCTTTAATAAAATCTATAACTAAAAGTATTGCTGGCATAATTACATTTTTAGGTAGTATAACTAAAAAAATATCTGTATCACAAATTATAACTGGTATTATCACATTTGCAGGTTCTTTAAGTTCATCAATAGTTGGAAAATTTTATCAATCTGTTACAGGTATTATCACATTTGCTGGTAATATTTCAAGAATTGGAGTATTTAAAAGAACCCTAACTGGAATATTGACATTTAAGGGGATTGTTAATAAAGCAATACTCCAAACCCTAACCGGAATATTAACATTTACTGGTAGTATTAAAAAAGCAGTAATGAAACCAATTAAAGGTATTTTGACTTTTAGTGGTTCAATAATTAAATCAATAGGTATATCTATATATGGCACAATAAGATTTACCAGTAGGATAATAAAGAATATAGCTAAAACACTAATTGGAATATTAAGACTTAGTGGTATTTTAAGAATATTTGGCTGGAATAGAATAATTAAAACAATATTATCTTGGTCAGCTATAAGTAAAGCAGTTACTAGTTGGACTGCTAGAACTAAACCAACAACAACGTGGACAAAACAGGAAAAACAAACAACAGAATGGGATGATGATTAATGGCAACACTAATTTCAACGCTTATAACCCGTGCTCGTACGAGGATTAATGAGACATCTACTACTTTTCATACAGAACCTAATTTAATTGCATACGCTGACGAAGGTCAGAAGTATGTAGTAAGGGAAACAAAAAGTTTGGAAGGTTCTTCTACTGCAAGTACAGTAAGTGGAACTCAAACTTACGCATTGCCGAGTGATTGTATTGCAATAAGAAGAATTACATTTGATGGTATAAAATTATTCCCTATTGATTTTATAGAGTTAGATGAATCTGAAATGGATGAAACAGGTTCTACGGGTTCGCCTACTAATTATTATATATGGAATGATACATTATATTTATATCCTATACCGGGTGGTAGTGGAACTTTAAAAATATTCTACTATAAAGCCCCGGCCACCATAGATGCCAGTGATGATACATTGGAAACAAAAGAAGTATATGATGATGCTATTGTGTGTTATATGACATATCTGGCACTGATCAAAGACAGTGAATCTGACTTATCCAATCTTGATAAAGCTGATTATATGATGGGTGAGTGCAATGCAAAAATAATGTCTATTAAAAATCAACTTAAGGAAAAAGATTTAAGTTCACCGCCAAGAAGAATACTGTCAGAAAATATAAAAACAAGAGATCCGCTGTATCATAAGTCAAGGTCTTTTAGAGCGAGGTACTGATGGCTAGAAGAACTATATTTAAAAGAGATATAAAACGCTACTCACTTCCACCGGTAAGTAATAATAAACAACTTACATGGGGTGGACTTAATACAAATGATGGCACAACGCAGATAGGGGATAACCAGGCACAGAGTTTACTCAATGTTAAATTTACCCAAGACCTTGAAAAACGTGGGGGATTTACACCAGTCAACGGTACTGCGATAGATGGTTCTACTGGTATATATGGACTCTTTCCATATTATTATAATAATGGTGTGGATAGAAAATTAATATATATTTCACATACAATAGTTGGTGAAATAAATACTGCGACTGGTGGAACTTCATCTATTTCGGGGATTACATTAACATCAAACCAGAGAACAAATGCGGTAACATTTCACGATTTACTTATTCTTACAAATGGAAGCGAAGCACCGCAGAAAATAGACGAGTCTACCGGTTCGGCATTGGGGGGAAGCCCACCAATAACAAAATATATAGCACTCCATAAAAATTATCTGTTTCTATCAGGCAATAGTACATATCCGTCAAGAGTATATTACAGTACCCTGGACACACCTGAAACCTGGGGAGCTAATGATTTCTTTGATGTAAATCCGAATGACGGAGATTCTGTAACTGGATTATCCGTTACCCTAGATACTTTGATTATAATGAAAGAATATAATATGTATATTCTATATGGTGATACCCCGACATATACTGAAGGACTTACATTATGGAGAATTAAAAAAGCCTCTGTTTCCACTGGTTCAGTTAATCAGGGAAGTATGCAACTTTATGGTAAAAATTTATTCTATCTATCAAGAAATAGTGGAGTTCAATTATTTGGTGGCAGTATTTCAACAGGTGAAGTTGAAGTTGATAATTTGACTTCTGCGTTGGCTTCAAAGGATATAACACCGACAATTGCTAGTCTGAATGAATCAAGATTTAATCAATCAGATAGTGTTGTATGGGATTATAAATATATACTTTCAGTACCCAATGGTGCATCCACTACAAATAATTTATGTCTGGTATATGATTTTATTGCTGCTGGTTGGTCGCTCTGGGATATACCCGCAAACTGTTGGTCTACATTTAGGTCATCTGGTGTAGATTACCTGTACTTTGGTTCTACAACAACAGGAAAAATATATAGATATACTCCTACAACATATAGTGATAACGGGGTTGCAATAAATGCATATTATAAGACTAAGGATTTAAGTATAACAAATCCTTCCGATAGCAAGTTATTTAGAAAATTTTATGTAACTTTAAACAAAGCACAAAATTATTCATTAACAGTAAAAACATATATAGATATTAGTTCAACAGCGGCAGATACGTACACTATTGCAGCACAACCATCGAGTAGTCTGTGGGGAACAATGGTATGGGGTACTGACAAATGGGGAACTGCCACCACAGCACCAAGTGATAAACAGGTAATGAATAATCGTGGTAAATTTATAAATTATAAATTTTCCAATAATAATTTAAATGAAACTATGAAAATTAGGGATTTCACACAATATTTTAGAATAGAGGGGTCAAGATAAATGGGAAATATAACAATTACACACACTTTCGCAGACGACACCGTTGCAGAACCTGGTGAAGTAAACGAAAATTTTACAGATATTACAGATGTGGTAAATGGTGATATAGATAACACTAATATAGCTTCTGATGCAGCAATTGCTGGAAGTAAATTAAATTTAGCTACTCCTGGTGCAATTGGTGGGACTACACCGGCTGCAGGTGCTTTTACTACACTAGCAGCAAGTTCTACTTTAGCGGTAACTGGTGCTACTACATTAAAAAAGACTGTGCAAACCGTAACGGCTTATACACCAGATGCAGCAGGAACAGCAACACTTGATTTGACTACGGGTAATATTCATTCAATAACTATGCCTGCGGGTAATATTACTATAGCAATATCAAATGAAACAGCAGGACAATGTTTTATAATTGAAATAACACAAGATTCGGTTGGGAGTAGAACTGTAACTTGGTTCAGTACAATTCGCTGGTTTGATACAGCACCGACTCTCACAACCACAGCATCAAAACGTGACACGTTTGGCTTTAGGGTCACGGGAACTGATACCTATGATGGTTATATAATTGGTCAAGGGGGATAAAATGAGAAATGGGAAAGGGCAATTTGTAAAAGGTAATATTGCTCCGAAAACAGCTTTTAAAAAAGGAAACATACCTTGGAATAAGGGCAAAAAAGAATGTACCAATAGTGGTAGTTTTAAAATAGGACATAAATTATCGGAAAATAGTATAAATAAATTAAGCAATTCTTTAAGGGGAAGAATATCTCCCAGAAAAGGTGTAAAACTTTCCAATGAACAAAAAAGCAAAATGAAGTTTTTCATTAAAGGAAAACCATCATGGAATAAAGGATTAAAAGGCTTTCTTTTTGGTGAAAACCATTGGAATTGGAAAGGTGGAATATCACCAAGAAGCACTAAGACAATTGAATATAAAGCGTGGAGGCAAAAGGTTTTTGAAAGAGATAATTATACTTGTCAAAAATGTGGAGATAGCAAAGGTGGAAATTTAAACGCTCATCATATAAAAACTTTTAAAAATTATCCTGAACTTAGGTTTGAGGTAAATAATGGGATTACATTGTGTAGTGTTTGTCATAGAATTATTGGAAAACATGAAGAAGACCATGCTCCCATTTTTCAAGAAATTATTAAATTAGAGTTAGCAGGACAAAATATTTAAGGAGTAGATTATGGCAAAATATGGAACAACAGATAGGTTTACTGCTGGTGGAACTATAACCGAAGATTTACTACATGAAGGTGCTTATGTACCAGCCAATGCTGTTGATAACAATACAGGCACTCATTGGTATAGTAATGTATCCGCTTGTCCGCATTGGTTGAAATATGATTTTGGAGCAGGGGTAACTTGGGCTATATCAAAAGTTACATTACAATGTGTTGATGGGAGAGGTGGTAACGCTTTTACTGTAAATGGTTCAAACAATGATAGTACCTATACTCAATTATATAGTGGTAATAGAATTGATAATAATTCGGTTCAAACCTTTACATTTGTTAATAGAGTTAAATATAGATATATAAAAATCATATTTACATCTTCTTATTATGGAAATGGACAGGTAAATGTAACAGAAATGGAAGCATTTGAAGGAATATATTGGGGCGGTTCATTTTTGTTTAATTTGACATAATAACAATTTGCTACTAATATTATATATATGAAAAGAATATTTATCATATTGGTTATAATAAGTATATTTTGTCTAGTAGGTTGTACTGATTTAAGTCATTATGTCCCCTTAGGTGAGTATTATAATAAGTTAGTAGAATTAGATGAAGCTAATGATGAAACCGAATCTAAATCTATAGAAATAACAGAGTTAAAACAAGAAGTAAGTAACTTAGAGAATGAATTAGTTTTAAGCCAAGAAGAAATAGAAAAATATAATAATCTTCTAAGCAACTTAAATGAATTGCTAAGTAATGTTTATTATGTTTATCAGAATAAAAATGATGGTTCAAGTAGTTGGGGAACTGGATTTAGTATTGAATATAAAGGAAGTTTCTATCTTTTAACCGCAGGTCATATTGTAGATGGTGAATATGGAAAATTTATAAATTTGGGTTTTAAGGCTAATTTTAGCAATGATTGGATTTATCCGAAACTATTGGCTTATAATAATGATTATTTAAATAGAAATGATTATGCAAT
>Ga0307376_10005730_pt1 | contig 11128 bp, 8 predicted proteins | sample TR2MG_FD_202536 | JGI IMG/M metagenome (GOLD analysis project Ga0307376, IMG submission 202536) | Soil microbial communities from Risofladan, Vaasa, Finland - TR-2 | ecosystem: Environmental > Terrestrial > Soil > Coastal area > Acid sulfate soil | place: Finland: Risofladan, Vaasa | collected... | reverse complement strand
CAAAAAGCTGTTTATCACTGCATTGCAAACTCTCTTTAATAATCATCATCCCAATAAGCAACCTGATGGATGCATTTGGAGCCCCCATTACCTCAGTAAACAAGGGTCGGAAGTGATCTTCACTGATCCCTGAAAGTACATGATTACGAAAGAGATTATGCCATGCTCCGGGATCGCTGAACTTCTTCCTGGATTTTTCATTCAGAAGATCTTTCGGGTCACTGAACATATTGAACTGAACCGAATCGTCTGTTTTTTTGAACATCTTCAATTACATTTACTATTGAAAACAAGATATTAAAAAATCATCGAAACAATTCATATATAATTGATTATTAATTAAATATATAAATAAAGTTATTAACAAGCTAATTTAAATATGCCCATTCTGACTTTTCGGAGTGGACTCAAAAGTTGAAAAGTTGAGGAGTTTTTTAAATATTGTCCCGTAGTCCTGAGGTCTGAAGGTCTGAGGGTCTGAGGTCTGAGGGTCTGAGGTCTGAAGGTCTGAGGGTCTGAAGGTCTGAGGTTTACCTGATTACCTCTCCTGCCCAGAGCTGATCAAGGAAGTGCCTCCACGGCATTATCATTATACCTCCAACTTTACGTGGAGCAGGATCATTGGACACAAGAATCAGCTTTTTGACTTTGTACTCTTCAGCGAAACTCTTCAGGCCACGCAGGTGCCGCGGGTTGGCTATTTCAGTTGATTTTACCTCTATGGCCACTTCGTGGTCGCCAAGAATAAAATCGACTTCAATCTGTGAAACAGTGCGCCAGTAGCTGACCGGATATCCAAGATCAGAATAATGACTGTGAGAGAATATCTCATGGTAAATAAAATGCTCGAATGCATGACCAAATGTTGCACTACCATGAACTATCCTGCCCCTTTTAAGAAGATATCCGGCAATGCCAACATCAAAATAATAGAACTTGGGAGAGAGAATAACCCTCCGTTTTGGATTCTTCTGATAAGAAGGAAGAAATCGCCCGATAAGTGTGTCTTCAAGGATCTGAAAATACTCTTTTATGGTCGGACCGCTTACACCGCATTCAGTAGCAATATTTGAATAGTTAACGATCTCTCCGTTTGAAAATGCAGCAACTTCAAGAAACCTCGAGAAAGAACTAATATTCCTGATCTTTGCTTCAGCCAGAATCTCATCACGAAGATAACCTCCGATATATGCAGAAAGGAGCTTCTCAGGCCTCTTTGCCATGTATATGCGCGGTAAAAGTCCGCTATTTAATGCTTTTACCAGATCAAAGTCGGGTATCTCTTTGTATATTAGTGGATAGAGTTCATATCTTACGGCTCTGCCACCCAGTAGATTACCTCCGGATCTCATAATGTTACGCGGACTTGATCCGCTAAGGATAAACTGCCTGTTCCTGTTAACAATCATCCACTGTATATCATTCAACAGTTGTGGCAGCCGTTGAATTTCATCAACTATGACAGGGTGGGGAGAAGCGGTTGCTTCAAGTAATTCGCGTAAAAGTGAAGGATTACGAAGGAACCGGTCATATTCATTTGCAAGGAGGAGATCAAAATACGGTGCATCATTATATAATGCCTTGAGAAGAGTACTCTTGCCCGTCTGTCGCGCCCCCCAGAGAAACGCACTTTCTCTTCCCAGACCCCTGAATATTTGTTCTCTTTTATACATGATATTTTAAACCGACACTTTAAACAATCATGATATTCTAAAGTACAAATATATATTATCCTGAGTGATTTTCAAATTTAATAACAAGGATTTGAAATATGATTTGGCTTTTACCAAGGGTAATGAGTAAATGCAAATTGTATATATGGAACCTGATAGAAGGCAGTTTCTGCCGATTGGCGGATTCGTCTTACAGTTTTTTGGCCTGGTGTCTTGCAGTCCGGCAATTTGTAAGTAGACCTGTGACCGCAGAACCGCAAGACCAAAAGACAATTTTTCCTATCTTTGCACCTTGTTAAAAATGAGGTAGGAAAGATGTCCAAAAGATTTCCCGAGTACAAGGGACTCGATCTGGCAAAAGTGAATAGAGAGGTGCTGAAGATGTGGGATGACCATGATACCTTCAGCAAGAGCCTCCGCAGCCGCGACGGCAAGGGAGAATTTGTATTCTATGAAGGGCCCCCGTCGGCCAACGGCATGCCCGGCATTCACCACGTCATGGCCCGCGCCATCAAAGACGCCATATGCCGCTATAAGACCCTACAGGGTTATAAGGTGAAACGCAAAGCCGGATGGGACACGCACGGCTTGCCCGTGGAACTCGGCGTGGAGAATGCACTGGGAATAACCAAGGAGGACATAGGAACAAAGATCTCCGTTGAGGAATATAATGCCGCCTGCCGCAAGGATGTGATGAAGTATACCGACATGTGGGAGGATCTGACCCGCCACATGGGTTACTGGGTCGATATGGAAGACCCTTATGTCACATATGACAACAGGTATATCGAGACCCTCTGGTGGCTGCTGAAAGAGCTTTATAAAAAAGGCCTCCTCTACGAGGGTTATACAATACAGCCCTTCTCTCCCGCCGCCGGCACGGGACTGAGCTCCCATGAGCTGAACATGCCGGGTTGCTACCGCGATGTAAAGGACACGACATGCACCGCTCTCTTCACCGTGAAACGGGATGCACACTCCGTCTTTCTCTTTGACGGCATTGACACACCCGAAGTGAAGATAATGGCATGGACCACCACACCCTGGACACTGCCTTCCAACACTGCACTTGCCGTTGGGGCCAACATTAAATATGCAAAGGTTAAAACCACCAATCCATATACTTCCGAACTCATCACCGTAGTGCTGGCTGAGGAGCTTCTGCCTGTCATCTTTGCCCCCGACAAAAAGCTGGAATACAACGTGATAGCCACCTTCAGGGGCTCTCAGCTAAAAGGCATTGAATATCACCAGCTTATCGACTGGATCAATCCCGGCGACGGCGCCTTCCGCGTCATCACCGGCGATTTTGTTACCACCACCGAGGGAACAGGGATAGTTCATATTGCTCCCACCTTCGGTGCCGACGACTATCGGGCAGGACGCGAGAACGGCATCCCACCGCTGATGGTAACCATGTCTGACGGCTTCCAGGGGCCGCTGGTCGACCGTCGCGGACGCATGGTGCCCATGACAGACCTCGATCAGGCCTTCGTGGCAACACATGTCAACACAAAAACCTACGGTCCTTTCGCCGGCCGGTATGTGAAGAACGAGTATGATGACACCCTGAGTGAGACAGACACGACCCTTGACGTTGACATTGCTGTGATGCTCAAGCAGGAGGGCAAGGCCTTCCGCATTGAGAAGCAGATACACTCCTATCCGCACTGCTGGCGCACCGATAAGCCTGTTCTTTATTATCCCCTCGACTCATGGTTCATACGCACCACCGCGCTGCGCGACCGCATGATAGAGCTGAACAACACAATAAAATGGCAGCCCGTGAGCACCGGCACAGGACGCTTCGGCAAATGGCTTGAGAACCTGGTCGACTGGAACCTGTCGCGGTCGCGCTACTGGGGCACCCCCCTGCCTATCTGGATGACGGAAGACCGCCAGGAGGAGACATGCATAGGCTCAGTGGCTGAGCTGAAGCTCGAGATATCACGCAGCGTCGATGCCGGATATATGGCTCATAATCCGCTACAGAATTTTGTGGAAGGAGATAACAGCTCCGGCAACTATTCCCTGTTCGATCTTCACAGGCCGTTTGTCGATGAGATAATACTGGTGAGCCCTGGTGGCAGGCCTATGAAGCGTGAGACAGACCTCATAGACGTCTGGTTTGACTCGGGAGCCATGCCTTATGCGCAGGCACACTATCCTTTTGAGAATAAAGAAACTTTTTCAGAGAAATTCCCCGCCGACTTCATCGCTGAGGGCGTTGACCAGACACGCGGATGGTTCTTCACCCTCCATGCCATCGCCACCATGATCTCCGACTCGGTGGCTTTCATGAATATCATCTCCAACGGCCTCGTGCTCGATAAGAACGGCAACAAGATGTCAAAACGCCTCGGCAATGCCGTGGATCCTTTCTCTGCACTGGATGAACATGGCTCCGACGCACTGCGCTGGTATATGCTCACCAACGCACAGCCATGGGACAACCTTCGCTTTGACATATCGGGTGTTGACGAGGTGAAACGCAAGTTCTTCGGCACCTTATATAATACATACTCCTTTTTTTCGCTCTATGCCAATGTAGACGGTTTCACAGGCAAGGAGCCGCAGGTGCCCGTGGAGAAGAGGCCTGAGATAGACAGATGGATAATCTCGTTACTAAATACCCTGGTGAAGGAGGTGACGGAGAGGTATGACGATTATGATCTCACCCCCGCAGGCAGGGCAGTCTCTGATTTTGTCACCGAGAATCTCTCCAACTGGTATGTGCGCCTCAACCGCAAGCGTTACTGGGGTGGAGGACTCGATGAGGACAAGCTCTCAGCATACCAGGCACTCTACACCTGCCTGGAGACGGTGGCAATTCTTGCCGCACCTATAGCGCCGTTCTTCATGGACCGCATCTTCACCGATCTGAACAGCGTAAGTCACATGCATACAGAGGGGTCTGTGCACCTTGGCGCCTTCCCGGAATATGATCCTAAGCTGATAGACAAGGCCCTTGAGGAGCGGATGGAGATAGCCCAGAAGATGTCATCAATGATACTGGCCCTGCGCCGCAAGGTGAACATCAGGGTGCGCCAGCCGCTGGCGAGGATCATGGTGCCTGTCACCAACCGCCATTTTAAAAAGAGCTTCGAGGCAGTAAAGTCGCTCATACTGGCAGAGGTGAATGTGAAAGAGGTGGAATATGTGGATGACACCTCGGATATCCTCGTAAAAAAGGTCAAGCCGAACTTCAAATTACTGGGGCCGCGCTTCGGCAGGGCCATGAAGGATGCCGGAGCTGCCATCATGGCGCTTACGCAGGAAGAGATAGCCGCGTTTGAGAAGAGCGGGAGTCGCGATCTTGTGATAGGCGGTGAGACTTTTAACATTACCGCCGCCGAGGTGGAGGTTATCTCCGAAGATATTCCCGGATGGCTCGTTGCCAATGAGGGCAGGCTGACAGTGGCCCTTGACATAACGGTGACTGATGAGCTGCTGCAGGAGGGCATAGCCCGCGAGTTTGTGAACCGTATCCAGCACATACGCAAGGAGAGCGGGTTTGAAGTGACAGACAAGATAAAGGTGATCATTGAGGATCTGCCGTCAGTCTCTGCCGCTGTCACCAGGCACTCGGCCTATATAGCTTCGCAGACACTGGCGCTCAACATCTCCCTGGCTCCTGCTGCCACGCTGGCATCACTCAATTTCAGGGAGATAGCTGTGGAAGAGGTGATGGTGAAGATAGTGGTGGAGAAAGTATAGTTTTAACCACCTCCCTCCACAATAAATAGTGGAGTACTCCTCCTTGTCAAGGAGGAGAAATTCAAAATCCTGTTATTTTTCCCCTCCTGAGCCAGGAGGGGTCTGTCCGCCAGCAGGCGGACAGGGGGTAGTCAGTCAATCTTTATTAAACTGTTCCCGTATTTTCTCTACAACCATCTCCGGCTCCTGAAACACAAGCCTGTTTTCAAACCTTATGACTCTGATTCCAATATTTTCAAGATATTTCTCCCGCTGTTCGTCTCTTTGCATTATGACATAATCGCCATGAGGATCTCCGTCAAGTTCAACAGCAAGATGCTCACTGACACAATAGAAGTCAATAATATAGTTGCTAATGCTGTATTGTCTTCTAAACTTTCTGCCGTCCAGCTTTTTACCTTTCAATAAAATCCAGAGTGCAGCTTCCGCAGAGGTTGAGTTTCTTCTCAGTTTTTTTCTGTAGTCTCTGAGTCGAGGTATATTTTTTATTTTCCGTAAGATCAAAGAGGTATATTTTACATAAATATACAAATTATCCAGATTTTGAATTACAGACCACCCCCTTCACTGCCTGTTGGCAGTGAAGACCCCTCCTGGCTCAGGAGGGGAAATTAGAGTATCGTATAATAACCCTTTCCTCTACTTTTTTAAGGAGGGGTGGACTCCGCTGAAAGCGGAGGACGGGGTGGTAAAATAACAAGAAACAGCCCACCCCTGACTCAGAATGGGAAACTTCAGCCTCTCCTGACTTTTTCCTATCTTTGACAGACCTAAATATTTACAATTATGTTTTCAGGAATAGTAGAGGAAGCCGCCCCGGTGGTTAGACTGGAGCGCGAGAAAGAGAACCTCCACATAACCATGCAATGCTCATTCACCAGGGAGCTGAAGATAGATCAGAGTATATCACATAACGGCGTATGCCTCACCGTGGTGGATATTAAAGACGATGCTTACACTGTCACCGCCATCCTCGAGACTCTCAACAAGACCAACCTGGGGCTCCTCAAGCCCGGCGACAAGGTCAACCTCGAACGCAGCGCCCGTCTCGATGGTCGCCTCGACGGACATATGGTGCAAGGTCATGTAGACCTCACCGCAGTATGCACCTCGGTGAGGGAGGCTGACGGCAGCTGGTACTTCGCCTTTGAATATGAACCTAAAGGGCCGGAACATCTGACTGTCGAGAAAGGCTCTGTCAGCGTCAACGGCGTAAGCCTTACAGTTGTAAACTCAAAGGACAGGTCGTTTGAGGTGGCCATCATTCCATTCACCTACCAGATGACTAACTTCCACCAGATAAAACCCGGTACAGTTGTAAACATTGAATTTGACATACTGGGAAAATACATTGCAAAGATCGTCAGGCAGCAGATGGGGAAGAGTGAACAGTGAATAGTTAACAGTGAATATTGGGAGATGAGGGATTAGGGCGGAGTTGCCAGAAAATTTTTAATACCCCTGCATGAATTTAGAAGCAAATAATCGAAAAATAATTGTTGCCGTAACAGGAGCCAGCGGGTCGGTGTATGCCATCAGCCTGCTGAAACGACTGCGTGAGATGAAGAGTCCTCCGGAAGAAGTGGCAGTCATCTTTACCGGTAACGCTGAAGAGATAATGCTTTATGAGACCGGCATGACATACGTGCCTGCGGGTACAGAAAGGCTGTATGACAACAGCGACTTCAACGCCTCCTTTGCCTCCGGATCATCATCATTTTATGCGATGATCATCTGTCCGGCATCCATGGGAATGGTTGGAAGGATAGCTAACGGAGTCTCTGATGATCTTATCACCCGCGCTGCCGATGTGATGCTGAAAGAGAGGCGCCGCCTGATCATCGTCCCCCGCGAGACACCCTACAGCCTCATACATATTAATAATATGAAGCTGCTCACCGAGGCAGGTGCCATTATCTGCCCTGCCACCCCTTCATTCTACAGCAGGCCTGAGACGATAGAGCAGCTTGTGATGACAGTGACAGACCGTATCATGACACTCGCGGGATTCAATATCGAAACTTACCGGTGGAACGATTAGAGCTGCACAAGCGAATCAAGAGTCTTCTGCGCAGGCATCATTTGCTGAGCATAGCCACCGTCAGCGACAACCGCCCATGGTGCGCCTCATGCTTCTATGCATGTGATGAGGAAAGCAATACGCTTGTCATAACCACTGACCCGATCACCAGGCACGGGACAGAATTCCGCGCTAATACGAATGTTGCCGGCACTATAGCACTTGAGACGAAGCGCGTGGGACGCATACGTGGTATACAGTTCTCAGGCATAATAAGCGAGCCTGAAGGCGAAGCTCTCGACAGGGCCCGCCGTCGTTATCTGCGCCGTTTCCCCTATGCCGCCCTGACTGAGATACACCTGTGGACCATCACCCTGGATTATATCAAACTGACGGATAACAGGCTGGGGTTCGGGAAGAAGATCATCTGGAGGGAGGAGGCCTGAGGGTCTGAGGGTCTGAGGGTCTCGGGTCCTGCGGTCTTGCGGTCTGGAGGTCTGCGGTCAGTTTATTTTGAAGTCTTAAGGTATTTCATTAAACTACTGTTGCCATTGATAATTCTCTGACAACGGGTCCGTCGGTCAAGGGCTGCTTCTGAAGAAATATATTTCTGGTCCTCTGCAATGTAATACATGTTTTTTACTTCGCCTGTTGACCCTTTTGAAATATTGAGAAACTGCCTGAATTCAGCATCACTGTTGCGGCAAAAACCCTCCGATATATTATTCATAGTAGAAATTCCTGCTCTCGTTATCTGATTTTTAAAAGTAAAATCCCGGCAATCCCTGAAATCAGAATAAATAAGATTAACAAGTTCTCTGGATAAAATCCAGATATCCAGATCTTCAAAATCTTTTATTGTTCCCATTTAGTACGTTTTAGAAATGCAGCCATTAAATATACAAAAACCTGAATATTCCGGACCGCAAGACATCAGACTGCAGGACTGCAAGACAATACTTTTTCGTAAATTTACCCTCTCATGATCGACCACTCAACCATAGAACGGATATTCGATGCTGCACAAATAACAGAGGTGGTGCAGGAGTTCGTCTCACTCAAAAAGAGAGGCGTCAACTACCTGGGCCTCTGTCCGTTCCATAATGAAAAGACCCCCTCATTCACTGTCTCTCCCGCCAAGGGCATCTTCAAATGCTTCGGATGCGGCAAGGGCGGCAACGCCGTCAACTTCGTCATGGAGCATGAGCACCTCTCATACCCCGAGGCACTACGCTGGCTGGCAAAAAAATACAACATAGAGATAGAGGAGAAAGAGGCCTCCGCCGAAGAGATACAGAAACAGAACGAACGCGAGAGCCTGCTGGTGGTGACACAGTATGCCGCCAAACATTTCACCGAGAGCCTCTTCCGCGGTCGCGAGGGAATGGCCCTGGGCCTCTCATACTTCCACGAACGCGGCTTCCGCGATGAGGTACTCCATAAGTTCGACGTGGGATACTGCAATGAGAAGCGCGACGACTTCACCCGCCATGCCATGGAGGCCGGGTATAAGAAGGAGTTCCTGGTGGCCAGCGGACTGACAATTGACAAGGAAGATTATGTCTTTGACCGCTTTGCCGGTCGTATCATGTTCCCCATACACTCCCTTTCAGGACAGGTACTGGGCTTCGGCGGGCGCATCATAAAGACAGACCCCAGGGCAGCCAAGTATGTCAATACTCCCGAGACGGAGATATATCACAAGAGCCGCATCGTCTATGGCATCTTTCAGGCACGACAGGCAATCTCAAAAGAGGACCGCTGCTACCTCGTTGAGGGCTATACTGATGTCCTCTCCATGCATGAGGCCGGCGTGGAGAACGTGGTAGCATCATCAGGCACCGCCCTCACGCAGGAGCAGATACGCCTCATCAAGCGCTTCACCCCCAACATCACCATGCTCTACGACGGCGACCAGGCAGGCGTGAAGGCCTCCGTGCGGGGTACCGACATGGTGCTCGAAGAGGGCATGAACGTGCGCATAGTGCTCCTCCCGCCAACTGAAGACCCCGACTCATACTCCAAAAAAGTATCGAACGAGGAGTTCAGGAAATACCTCGCAGATAATGAGACCGACTTCATCAGGTTTAAGACGAAGCTTCTCCTTGACGAAGCTAAGAGTGACCCTGTGCGGCGTGCCAACCTGGTGCGCGAGGTGGTCCGCTCCATAGCCGTCATCCCTGACCAGATAAACCGTACCATATACGTGAAGGAGTGCAGCATGCTCCTCAGCATGCCCGAGGAGGTTGTATTGGACGAAGTGATGAAGCTTCGCAAGCAGCAGAGCTTCCGCGACCGCAATGCCTACCCGGTGCAGGATGCGATAGTGTCGGCACAGGCAGCCCCCCAGCGACAGAAGAAAAAGGAAGAGACATCATTCTATTCCGAAAGAGAGCTGCTCAGGATGCTCCTCCGCTATGGCACCGAGGTGCTCACCAGGGAGACGGACAGGGAGACAGGCATAGAAACCGTCACTACCGTGGCAGACTTTATAATAGCACAGGTGACAGAAGACGAGCTGGAGTTTGAAGATCCCCTCTTTGACATGATCTTCAAAGAGATAACTTTTAACGTCTCACAGGGGCTCTTCCCGGGCGACAGGCACTTTGTGCACCACCCCGATCCCGCCATCAGCGCCATGGCCGTCGACATGCTCACCGAACAGTACGCCCTCAGCAAGATATGGAGCACAAGAGGCTCATATGTTGAGACCGAACAGATGAAACTGAAGGAGGTGGTGCCGGATGTGGTACTGAAGTTTAAAGGAGACAAGATCAAGATGATGCAGAAAGAGCTTCGCAGGGCGATGACCGAGGCCGCCGGCGACGATGAGAAGATAGTATCTCTGCAGGAACGATACAAGGTGATGACCTCACTGCAGAAAAAGATCTCCACCGGCCTCGGCAACCGCATTATTATGTAAACAGCCTTCACGTAGTCTTCTTTTTTCATACCTTAGGACAAATTTTTCAGCCTTATGAGAAGCATCCTTCCGGCCATTGTTTATGTAATCGCTTTTACAACACTTGTCTCATCGTGCAATAAAGGAGAAACAGGTCCCCATGTCTTGGCTCCGGTCTTCTCTACCTACATCCCCGCCACACCTGCAGACACCAGCAACATCAGGGAGATCTACTACGGACTCCTCACCCCGGTGGAGGTATGCAACATCTTCGACAGGCTGGGACTATCATTTAATGACACAATAATATTGCCATCAGATAACTGCAACCTCTACATGAGCAGTTACAAGGCTGCCATGAATCTTGGCGTCTACGGCGTTGACATGGGGTACATGAAGCTCTTTGGCATCAACAGGCAGACCGTCAGCTATTTTAACACCATAAAAACGCTGAGCGAAAGACTCGACATGCCGGTCTCCTTCCTCTCCGATGCAGTAAAAGAAGTTGACCAATCCATGAACAATGCAGACTCACTCACAGGACTGATGAACAATGCATATAAGAAGATTGATGACCACCTCCGTTCCGAGGGAAGCCAGGGCACCATGGGCCTCATGATGATGGGTGGATGGGTGGAGGCGATGTTCATTGCCACACAGCTGGCATATGACCCCAAAAAACCTGACCCCCAGGTGGTGGAGAAGATCGCCGAACAGAAATATTCGCTGCTCTCTCTCATGAGCTTCATGAAGAATTATTATGATGACCCGATGGTTGTTTTTTATACCAAAAAACTCAAATATCTAAACCGGTGG
>Ga0307376_10005728_pt1 | contig 11129 bp, 9 predicted proteins | sample TR2MG_FD_202536 | JGI IMG/M metagenome (GOLD analysis project Ga0307376, IMG submission 202536) | Soil microbial communities from Risofladan, Vaasa, Finland - TR-2 | ecosystem: Environmental > Terrestrial > Soil > Coastal area > Acid sulfate soil | place: Finland: Risofladan, Vaasa | collected... | reverse complement strand
ACCTCCCCACCCTGTTCCCGCACGCGCCCAGCCAGGAGGTCGGCAAAGCCCTGGAACCCGCCGGCAAAGTAGCCCAGCCTGGCGGAGCGCTTGTACAACCGGGCCCACATCCAGGCCATGTTCACGTCCCGGTAGTTCTCCTCGCCGAACTTGCTGATCAGCAGCGGCTTCCACCATACTTCGTAGGCCCGCTGACCGACCGCCCGGCGCAACCACGCATCCGCCGAAACGCGCTCCAGCGGACGCCAATCCCTGGTCAGCGTCAGATAGAATGCCACCAGCCCGATCCGCATGCGGTCCACGAACGGCAGGGGCGTAAATTGAAGCACGCGGATGGCGCGGTGCAGTTGCGATACCGGGATGAACTTGAGCGCAGGGATGGGGCTATCGAGAGGATAAAGCCGCCCCTGGTGGTACATGGTCGTGGTGGGCCAGGGGAAGAAGAGGCGGTCACGCGCTCCCAGTTCCTCGATCAAGCCGATGACGTCACCGTCGGAGGAAAACCAATGGTGATAGAACCGATCCAGGGGCCACTCCCACCGCTCGTCACGGAAACCGGCCGCCAGCCCGCCAACGTAGGGCCGCGCCTCATACACAGTGACGGCATGGCCCCCTTTCGTAAGGTCGTACGCGGCCGTGAGGCCTGTGATCCCAGCGCCGATGATGCCAATGTCCATGAAAACCTCAAAACCCAAATTCCAAATCCCAAATCCCAATGACCAAACCCCAAAGGTCGCTAACCCGAGGATTCGTCCAGACCGCGGACAGCCCCTTTTAGAGCCAGCACCGTTCAATCAGTCTATAGCTCGCCCAGTCTGCCTACCTCTGTCCACTGCACGCCCTCCATGGCCATAAACGCCAGCCCCAGGAGCGTCACCGGCAGCAAGAGAATGGCGTGGAGAACCAGGATATAACTCCCCGCCAAGGACGAGGGCGCGCCGATCCCCTCCAGGATCTTGATCCCCAGCTCAAACGTCCCGATGTAGCCAGGGAGGGAGGGCAGCGCGGTCAGCAGATTGACTGCCCCGCCCATCAGCAAGATGGCCACGTAGGGCAAGTGCAGGTCCGCAAAGGCAAAGCTGACCAGCCAGTACTTGGCCGTCTCCAGAATCCACACCCAGAGCGTCACGCCGAAGAGAACCAGGACGTCCCGCCCTCGGCGCAGGCTCTCCAGCCCTGCCACGATCCCCTCAACCAGGTCCAGCACAGGGGCCCGGAACCGCGCGGGCCCCACCCGCCCGACCAGTGCGCGGGCGACGCGGCGGAGCAGATCGGGCTGAGAAGCCAGGAACAGAAACACGACCAGCGCGCCAAAGAAGGCCGCGCTGGCGATGGTCACCAGCCGGCTTAGGAAGGCGGAGAGTGGGACGAACAGGAGGCCGAAAAGGACAAACAGCACCATCGTCAACCCGTCGAACAGTCGCTCCAGCACGGCTGTGGTCAGGGTGGTGCCGACGTTGATCCCCTCCTTGCGCCAGAGGACGTAGGCGCGCAGGACCTCACCCAGGCGGAAGGGGAGGATGTCGTTGCCCATGTAGCCGATGACGACGACGGGAAAGAGACGGCTGGCCGAGACGATTTTGCTGCCGCGCAGGAGGAAACCCCAGCGCCAGGCCCGGAACCAGACGGAGATAAAGTAGACCGCTACGCCAGGGACGAGCCACCAATAATTGGCACCTTGCAGCGCCGTCCAGACTTCACCCAGGTGCAGGTCACGCAGGGCGTACCATAAAAAGCCCAGGCTGACGACCAGGCCAATGACGATGATGAACCAGTGCCGTCTCACGTCTGCCTTCAATCAGATCAGTTGACCAACGCGTGAACGCGTGACGCAGCCAAGAAACACGTCGCCCGTTCACGAATCGGACCTCTCTACCCCTCCACGCGCGACACCCGCTGACGCCGTGCCTCGTAGAGCACGATGGACCCGGCCACAGCGGCATTGAGAGAAGTCACCTGCCCGTGCATGGGAAGACACAGCAGAAAGTCACACCGCTCCCGCACCAACCGCCGCAGCCCCTCCCCCTCGCTGCCCACGACGAACGCCAATGGACCACTCAGGTCCGCCTGGTCGTACTGCTGTGCACCGCGCGCGGCTTCCAATCCGGCCACCCACATATCGTACGCCTTGATCCTCCCAATGGCATCCACAAGATTGGTCACCTGTGCCACCCGCAGATGCTCGACTGCACCCGCCGAGGCATGGATCACCGCCGGTGTGATACCCACCGCCCTCCGCCTCTGAATCACCACGCCGTCTACGCCCACGGCCTCGGCCGTGCGCAACAGACTCCCCACGTTCTGAGGGTCCTTCAGCAGGTCTAACAGCAGGAGCAGTGAGGCCTCGCCACGGGATTGAGGGACAACCAGAATGTCATCGAGCACACTGTAGGGGTACTCGCTCGTCTCCAACGCCACGCCCTGGTGATTGATATCACCCATCCGGTCCAGATTGCGCCGTTCGGTGCGACTGATCGGCACTCCAGCCTGCTCGGCCAGGAAAACGATCTGTCCAACGGCATCCGTTCGCCGGACACCTTCAGCCAGCACCAGTCTGTAGGGTTTGCGCCGTCCAGCCCGCAGCGATTCGCGGACCGCGTTCCGGCCATACAGGATTTCCCTCATTCTTCCCCACGCCCCACCTGCCCGGCGGGCCTCACCTGCCCGGCAGGCCTCACCTGCCCGGCAGGCCTCACCCGCCCGGCGGGCCTCACCCACCAGGTGGGCCCCTCAGGCCGATCCTCGACCACGATGCCCAGTTCATTGAGCCGTTCGCGCAGCGCATCGGCTTGCTCCCAATCCTTGTTCTCGCGATATCGCCGGCGAAAGGCTAAAATAATGTCCATCAACCCCTCAACCAGATCACCGCCGACATCGGGAGTCACATCGTCTGAGATGATGCCCAGTACCCGACCACCCAAGTCACGGTAGAGGCCATCTATCGCCGCCAGCGTGCCCTGGCTCAACGTCTTTCCTGAATTCAACAGCTCATTCACTTGCCTGTTGAGATCGAACAGGGCAGCGATGGCCTTGGGCGTGTTCAAGTCGTCATCCATCGCCTCCACAAACTGCGTCGCGATGGGCATCAGGCGGGTCACGTGCGACAGCTCGGCCGTCCCTGCCGGCCTGGCATCCCTCATCCGCGCCCGCAGGGTACGCACGGTTTTGTACAATCGCTCGACCCCCCGCTCGGCGGCCAATACCGCGTCTCGGCTAAAGTCCATCGGCCCCCGGTAGTGGCTTGAGAGGATAAAGAGACGAATCGCTTCCGGGCTGTAGAGTTTGAGCGCATCCTTGATGGTGAGAAAGTTGCCCAGGCTCTTGCTCATCTTGACCCCACCGACGGTCAGCGAACCGACCAGGATCCAGTATCGCGCGTACGGCTTGCCGGTGGCGGCCTCCGACTGGGCAATCTCGCACTCGTTGTGAGGAAAGATATTCTCCAGCCCACCCCCGTGAATGTCAAACGTCTCGCCCAGATACTTGGTTGCCATCGCCGAACACTCGACGTGCCAGCCTGGATAGCCCCAGCCCCAGGGCGAGGGCCAGCGCAGAATATGTCCCGGCTCAGCATGCTTCCACAGCGCGAAATCGGCTGGATGTCGCTTCTCCTCCCGCACCGACACTCGCGCACCCGGCTCCAGTTCCTCGACCTTGCGCCCAGACAGTTTGCCATAGTCGGCAAAGTTCTCCACCGAGAAGTAGACGTCGCCTTCTTCCGTCTCGTAGGCGTACTCTTGATCCAGCAGCGTCTTGATGATCTCAATCTGCTCAGGGACGTGGCCACTGGCACGGGGTGAGATGTTGGGGCGGAGCACTCGCAGCGCATCCATGTCCTCAAAGTAAGAGCGGGTGTAGGTCTCCACCACCTCCATAGGCTCGACCCGCTCCCGCCGGGCTCCCTTGAGAATACGATCCTCGCCAGTATCCAAGAGATGCCCCACGTCGGTGATGTTCTGGACGTAGCGGACCTTATAGTCCAGATAGCGCAGGTAACGCACAATCACGTCCATCGCCACGTACAATTTGGCGTGGCCCAGGTGGGCGTGGTCATACATCGTCGGGCCGCACACATACATGCCCACTCGCCCTTCCTCCAGTGGTTCAAAGGGCTCCTTCTCACGCGTCAGGTAGTTAAAGACTTGCAGACTCATTGCATCATTCTCCATTGGGCCCTATCTTGCTACTCGGGCGAAAAGCATACGACCGGCCGATGTCTGGAGCACCTTGGTCACGATCACGTCCACATCTTGGTTGATATACGGCTCCCCGTCCTCCACCACAACCATCGTACCGTCGTCCAGGTACGCAACACCCTGATCTACCTCTTTCCCCTCTTGCACGATCTTTACGACGATAGACTCGCCAGGGAGAAAGAGGGACTTGACAGCGTTGGCCAGTTCGTTGATGTTGAGCACCCTCACACCCTGCAGCTCTGCCACACGGTTGAGGTTATAGTCGTTGGTGACGATCGGACAGTGCAGCCGCTTGGCCAGCAACACCAGCTTATCGTCCACCTCCCGCACCCCCTCAACGTCCATATCCGTGACGCGCACCGGCGAGACAGACTCGCTTTGGAGCCGGTGCAACATGTCTAGCCCGCGACGTCCCCGGTTACGACGCAGGGCATCGGAAGAATCGGCGATATGCTGGAGCTCGTTCAGCACAAAGCGCGGGACCAGCATCTCGCCTTCGATGAAACCGGTGAGACTGATGTCGGCGATGCGTCCATCGATGATCACGCTGGTATCCAGCAGCACGGGCCTATGCCCATTCGCTCCGCCCTCCCGGCTTTCGCCTCGCCCTGGCAGCCCGCGAATGACATTGAGAATATCGCGTTGGCGAATGATCATCACCATGATTCCCAGGTAGCCGAAGAGCACAGCGGCGACGAAGGGCAGAATCTGGCTGAAGGGAGGCGGAAGCAGTGACAGGGGAAAGGAGACCAGGGCAGCGATGATCAGGCCGACGATCAGCCCAAGCACAGCGGCCAGCAGATGCTGCGCTGGTGCCTGGCGGATGCGCTTTCGTAAAGCCACGAAAGGCCGCACTGTTACGTAGGGCGTCAACACCAGGCCGAACAGCGCGCCGACGAGCAAAAATATCGCCGCATATTGATAAGGTGAGCCCCCTAATTGAGCTGCCACGTAGATACCCAAAAAGACACCACCAACAGCCAACAAGATCATGCCGACAATACGAGAGATAAATTCCACACTCATGACTGTCCTCCCAAAAAATAAGTTCAGACCCGCGAAGGCGGCACAAAAACAGGTGAGCACCAGCGAGGCCCTCACCTGCCAAAAGACATCCCGCACTGCCTAGTACCGGCATGCCTGGGTACGGTTTCGTCATATCAGACAACTTTGCGGTACATAATGGATGAAACGATAAATAAGTATGACCGAACCGCACAACGGATGATTGGGCCGCTGATAAAACCAAGCACCAATATCTTAGCACATTCGCTCTCAAAAGTCAACGTGGGATAGTCCCCGCGTGCATTTTATACCGTTTTCATCTGTCGCAAAAGCCGTCCTTAAGGATGAAGCCGTTTATGGACGACAAAGCGCACGGGGTCTTTGCGATGCGCGGCCCGAGTAGGCCGAATCCGAATGGGCCAAAAGTCCTATTGCGTCCCGATGCATGTTTCTGGTACAATGAGTTCAGCGATAAGCGTTCAACCAACCTCTTTGAGGTTATACAGCCTCTCTCCAGCGCGGGGGAGCGTGCCGCGCTCTTTGTGCATGCTATCCTCCAGAACCAATAGCGCGGGGCGGCGGGCGGCGGGCCCGGAACCTGCCAGGGGCTGCCGCCTGTACAACACCGCTTCCATGGAGGTACACGTTGTGCTGTTCGACACCATAGTATTACTCGGTCAGGCTGTGGTTCCTGTAGGCATCGCCCTGACCCATCTTGTGCTCTGCCTCTTTGTCCTATTTCGGCGCAGGCGCAGCAACGATGCGCTGACCCGCTTGTTTATCGCTCATTTGCTCTTGACTGCCGTTTGGAACGTCAACCTGGCCGTCGCCGTCGTCGGCACCATGCCGGCGCCCCTGCCTGCATTAACCTGGATGCAGATGGCCCTCTACGGGTTGATCGCCTTGGGGGCCTTGTATTGGACTTTCGCCCGCGCTTTCTTGCAGCAGCCCCGGACAGCACCTTGGGGATGGGGGGTCGGCCTGGTTGGCCTGACCCTGGCGATCAGCCTGGATATGCGCTGGATATCCTTGCCCGCCGAGGCCCTGGATCAATGGCCCTGGATCACCGGCTGGCTGAACGCCGACAACGCCGGCTTTGTGTCAAGCGCGGCCTGGTGGGGCCTCCTGATGGGACTGACCCTCTTGACCGCCGAGATCCAGCAAATCCGCACCCAGAGCCCTGCTCACAAGAACAGAATCCAATATCTGCTCATCGCCACGCTGCTGCTCTGTGCCGGATACGGGATGGCTCTATCGCTGCCGGAGCCTTTTCGGACGGCTGGTTTGGTCGTCACCTGGCTTGGCAATACACTGAACGCGTATACCGTGGTGGAGGAGGATCTACTTGATCTGAGCACGGGCGTGCGCCGGACCACAAGTACGTTCGTCGTTGCGCTGGTGACTTTTGCGTTTTACCTGGCCGCTATTTACCTGATTCAGATTTTCCTGAGTGCTTTTCTGGCATCCACCTTTGCCAGCCCCTCGCTAGATCCAGAATGGCTGGTTGCTGCCGTGACCGCCGTGCTCCTGACGATGGTCTACATGCCCATTCGCCGGGTGAGCCAGGGTCTGACCAGCCGCGTTCTGTTTGGCCGGCGCTACGACTACCAGGCGGTGATCCGCGATTACAGCCAGGCGATCAGCAATATCCTCTACCTGGATGAGTTGGCCAGCACGGCCCTGCTGCACATCAAGCGGACGCTGAATGTGGACGAGGGAGTGCTCTGGATCCTCGACTCTGAGTCTGCCGAACAGCTCCACTTCCGAACAGTCCCCTCTCCGGTCACCGACCGCTTCCCGGCGAGCGTGCCGCTGACCAAAGATACCCCGCTCATCCACCGCCTGGCGGATGAGGGTCAACCCCTGGCCCAATACACCATAGATATCTCTCCCCAGTTCAAACGTGTGCCTGAGCAGGAACGTTCAGCGCTGAAGAGGCTGAACCTTGAGTGGTTTATCCCCATTCTGAAAAAGGAGCGCTTGATTGGCATGTTTGGACTGGGTCCCAAAGCGTCGAAGCGGCGCTACACTGTCCAGGATATGCGCCTGCTTACGACGTTGGCCGACCAAACAGCGCTGGCACTGGAAAATGCCGCACTCGTCGACCGGTTACAGCGGAACCTGGAAGAGACCACCCGGATGAGAAACCTGATGGACAACGTCTTTGACAGCATGGACAATGGCGTCGTTACCACCGATACTGTTGGCAGAATCACGCTCTTCAACAAGGCTGCCGAGTCCATCCTGGCCATGCCGCCGGATAATTGCATCGGCGTGCCCTATCTCAACGCGTTGCCCTCGCTGGCGAATACCGTTGTGCCCCACCTCGTTGCCAATGTCCTCGGCCGCGAGGACCATTATACCGATTACGAGATTGTCTCAGTGTTGCCGGGGCGGGGCAGGGTGAATCTCAACATGAACCTGGCCCCGCTGAAAGATGCCCAAGACCAGACGCAAGGCGTGACCATGGTCGTGGACGATCTGACCGAAACCAAGCGTCTGCAGGCCGTGCAGGATATGTTCCGGCGCTACGTGTCACCCGCCGTGGTCGACCGCCTCCCTGCTGATCCGTCCGAGTTGCGGCTGGGCGGACACCGCCAGGAGGCAACGATCCTCTTTGCCGATATTCGAGGTTTCACGAGGATCAGCGAAATGCTAGAATCTGAAAAGCTCGTCGACATGCTGAACGAGTACCTCTCGATGGCTGCGTCGTCCATCCTGATGTATGAGGGGACACTGGACAAGTTCATGGGCGATGCCGTAATGGGCATTTTCAACGCCCCATTGGAGCAAGAGGACCACGTGCTGCGGGCCGTGCGTGCCGCTGTGGCCATGCAGCGGACAATCGCTGATCACCACCGTAACGCTGGCCCAGAGCAATGCCTGAGCTTTGGCGTCGGTCTGCACACAGGTGAGGTCGTGGTAGGCAATGTGGGCATGTCTGCCCGCATGGATTACACAGCCATCGGCGATACCGTCAACCTGGCCAAGCGTATCCAGGAAAACACGCCCGGCGGCAAAGTGCTCATAAGCCAGGCCGTGTACGACGTGGTAAGGGCCTCGGTCAAGGCCACGCTTTACAAGGAGATGAAAGTCAAAGGCCGCGAGCAGTCGGTGATCACGTACGAGTTACAACTGGCGTAATGACCGCCCAGTTTTGACATTTCCCCTGCCCCGATATACAATAACCTCATGTGTTCGGCAGCCACGCCGAGTGTTGTGATGCCCCATTCATCCTCAAGGCGTGTTACAGTGCACGAGAAGCGAACTCATTCACACCGAGATGGCGCGCATTGAGCGATATCGGCGCAAAGGAGACCTGGTGTCGGAGGACCAGGTGTTCAGCTACCTTCAGTGGCGCGATCGCTGAATACGCGCGCAGATGGAGGAGAAAACGTGTCCTACACCACGATCATCGTAGAGAAGCGAGACGACATCGGCTGGATCACCCTCAATCGCCCCGAGGCAAAGAACACCTTTACCGTGCCTCTCGCCAGAGAACTGAACGCCACACTCCAAGCGCTGGACGACGACGCCGACGTGCGAGTCGTGGTGATCCGGGCGGCCGGGAGAGACTTTTCCACCGGCATTGACCTGGGCGAGTTCAAAGACAAGAATCACCAGCAATACCGGGAACTCGTCAAGCTGATGGACCAGCACAACCACACCATCGCTCGAATGAAAAAACCGGTCATCGCATCCGTCAAAGGATATGCGGTTGCCAATGGTGCCGGATTGACCTTTGCCTGCGACCTGGTCGTCGCTGCGGAAAGCGCGAAATTTGGCACCACCGCCATCAACGTCGGACTGATCTGTCTGGGGCCAGCGGTTCCCCTGGCGCGCTCCGTGGGACGCAAGAAAACGCTCGAGATGGTCCTGACCGGGGACATGATCTCCGCCGCGGAGGCAGAGAGACTGGGGCTGGTCAACAAGGTCGTGCCAGATGATCAACTGGAGGAAGCCACGCTCGAGCTGGCCTCCAGGCTGGCGGCCAAGAGCCCGCTGGCGCTGCAGATCGGAAAAGCCGGCATCTATGGCATGGCAGATTTGCCCTACCACCAGTCGATTGATTACGTGGGCGAACTCTTTGCCTCCCTGTGCTCCACCGAGGACGCCCAGGAGGGCGCGCAGGCTTTTGTCGAAAGACGAAAGCCGGTGTGGAAGGAAAGATAACCAGAACAGTATGCATAAGGAGAGAGTCTCATGGCGAAAATCCTCTGTATTGGCGCCGGCTACGTCGGTGGGCCGACGATGGCCGTCGTCGCCAAACATTGTCCCGAACACCGGGTCGTCGTGGTCGACATCAACGAAGCCAGGATTGCCGCCTGGAATTCCGAACGACTTCCCATCTATGAACCCGGTCTCGACGAGGTCATCTGCTGCGCCCGGGGCAGGAATCTCTTCTTCTCCACCGAGATCAACCGCAACATCGCTGAGGCAGACATCATCTTTGTCAGCGTCAACACCCCGACCAAAACCTTTGGCCAGGGTGCGGGCAAAGCGGCCGATCTGCAGTATTGGGAAAAGACGGCGCGCCAGATCCTGGAGAACTCGACGACGCCCAAGATCGTGGTAGAAAAGAGCACCCTGCCCGTCCGCACGGCCCAGGCGATGGAGCGCATCCTCAACTCCAACGACGACGGTCTCCATTTCGACGTGGTCTCCAACCCGGAATTCCTGGCTGAGGGCACAGCCATTCGCGACATGGAGAACCCGGATCGCGTGTTGATCGGTGGGCGAGAGACCGCCTCAGGCCAGAAAGCCATCCAGGCCATCGTCGACGTCTACGCCCATTGGGTGCCCCGCGAGCGCATCATCACGACGAACCTGTGGTCCAGTGAGCTGTCCAAGCTGACAGCCAACGCGTTCCTGGCCCAGCGCATCTCGTCGATCAACGCGATTTCCGCGCTGTGCGAAAAAACCGAAGCCGACGTCACCGAGGTCGCTCGGGCCATCGGCACGGACAGCCGCATCGGGCCGCGCTTCTTGCGGGCCAGCGTGGGCTTTGGTGGCTCTTGCTTCAAAAAGGATATCCTGAACCTGGTTTACCTGTGTGAATATTACAGTCTGTACGAGGTGGCGGCCTATTGGGAGCAGGTTGTCAAGATGAACGAGTATCAGGAGGCACGCTTCGTCTCCAATATGGTGTCCGCGATGTTCAACACGGTCGCCGGCAAGCGCATCGCCCTCTTTGGCGCTGCTTTCAAGGCCGACACCAGCGACACCCGTGAGTCACCCGCGCTGGCCGTCTGTCGGGCGCTGCTGGAGGAGCGGGCCAAAGTGGTCATCACCGACCCACATGCCCTGGACAACGCGCGCGCTGACCTGGGTGACGCCGCCGATGAGGTGATCTTTGAGCCGGACCCATACGTCGCTGCGGAGGGTGCTCACGCAATCGCGATCCTCACCGAGTGGCCTCGCTTCACCGAATTGAACTATGAAGCCATCCTGGAGTCGATGGTCAAGCCGGCCTTCATCTTTGACGGGCGCAACATCCTGGACCACCAGATGCTCTACGCCATGGGCTTTAACGTGTATGCCATCGGCAAGCCGCCGCTCACCAATTTCCCCAGTTGAGCGGAGGAGCCAACGTGACCAGAAAACCCTACGGCGTGCTCATTATGCACGGTTTCACGTCCAGCCTGGACTATGACACCAACTACGCCTGGGCTCCCACCGACGCCCCGGAGAGCGCACAGATCATCTACGAGGGCATCTCCACACCACCCGACCAGAAGCGCATCGTCTGGTTCGAGGTGACGGAGCACGAGATGTTCCGCGATTGCGAACGGGGGGCCACAATCAGGACCGTGGTGGACTATGTGCGGGAACGGGCAGGGCTGGCCGGGTAAAAGTCCCCGTGGATGATACCCTGACAGCCCTGCGGATCGATGAAGCGCGTTTTCGCGCCGATTTTGAAGCGCAGGC
>Ga0307376_10005727_pt1 | contig 11137 bp, 15 predicted proteins | sample TR2MG_FD_202536 | JGI IMG/M metagenome (GOLD analysis project Ga0307376, IMG submission 202536) | Soil microbial communities from Risofladan, Vaasa, Finland - TR-2 | ecosystem: Environmental > Terrestrial > Soil > Coastal area > Acid sulfate soil | place: Finland: Risofladan, Vaasa | collected... | reverse complement strand
ACTATGTAAGAATATATAGAAATAGAAATACTAAAAATCTTACTCCTGTTTATTCTCGCGTTCCTGCTGTTTTAGAGATGATGAGAAGAGTGCCTGTTATAGGTAACTTTACAGCTTACCCAACAGAAAGATTACGGAACACATATAATTTATTCCAAACTGCTGCTAATGAAATATCAATGGGTGTTCAAACTGGTAACAACGCTTTAAGAAATAGAGGGTTGAGTAGATTTATGCAGTGGCAAGCAGCCAAAGCTGCTCCTTATACTGCAGCATATGTGGGTACAGCACTTTACAACAAAGAAGACGTAGAGGAAGTATACGATAAACTCAGAGGTCAACTTCCTCCTTGGGCAAAAGACAATGCTATTTTATTTTTAGGTAAAGACAAGAAGGGAAAAGATAATTTTATTGATCTAACTTATCTTGAGCCAGATGGTCATTTATTGAGTTTGGTTATGCCTACAATACTAAAAGCGTCTAGAGGCGAGGACGTATCAAAAGATTTAGATGACGCTGTTACAGTTGCCGCTAAGAAATTATTTGAACCTTATATATCTCCCACTCTTTTTACAGAATTAGTTGAACCACTTGCGTCAGGAGTATTTAAGGGAGTTAAGGGTGATTATGAAGGTTCTGCTAATGATCTGTCTAGAGGTGCGCGTCAGATGGCTAAAGCTGCAATGCCGGGATACGCGAAGATGGCAATGGATATAACAGTAGGAGATACTAACTTAGCCAATCTAGTTATGGCTGATGAATCTTTCTCTGAATTAAAAAGTACTATGTATGCTGTTCCATATAAACCTTTAGATGAAGAAATGTCAGTGGTTGATTCTTTATTTAAGAGAGGTATCATAATTCCTGGCTTAAAGGTACAAACTATTGATCCGGCAGAAAGCACAGGATTTGCTTTATCAACAGTTAATAGAAGTATAGCTGGTTCTACAAGATCGTTTGCTAAAAATTTAAAAAGAAAAATTAAAGAACCTTCTTATAAAATAGATGTTAAAGAACTTTTAGAAGATTATGGTAATATTCTAGAAGAACAGTTTGTTGCTCAAAAAGAAATTAAAAAAATATATCAGGACTTAGTTAGGTCTGAAGGAAAAGATAAGGCTATAAAAATTTTAAGAAAGTCTTCTCTTAAACAAGTTCTTCCTTCTAACAAAGCATTACAAAATATTATTAATTCTAATAGATCATTGCCCAACACTTTATCGTCTAATAATAAATATTGGAAGGACGTTATCCTTGACTTGGAAGATGATGGATACAATAACGTCCAACCTTATATGGACTATTTAAGAAAACAAATGCAGAAAGTAGAAGATTTTTATTTTGACCGTGATCTATCTAAAGAACCACCTGATCTTGAGATAGAGGCGAACTAATGGTAATGAACACAGAATTTTTGTTCCAGATTGGAGCAGTCATAGCCTCGTTGTCTGGTGCATGGGCGTTAGTAAGATCACAAGTATCTTCATTAAAAGCTAACCAAGCTGAAATAAAAACTTATGTAGATGAATTAAACAGAGAACTAGATACGGCGGAGAATGCTGTGTCTGTACTCAGAAGTCAGATCAGGGTGATGACAGATATCCTAAGTCCTGACAACTTAAAAAGGCAACACGAATGGCAGGGCGAAGTCACACAAAAATTAAATTATTTAGAAAAAAGTATATCTACCTTACAACACATGCACAACGGCGTTCATCCCTATATTGAAGAGGTTAGTACAAAAAATAAGGCTTAAAAATAGCCGTACAGTGCAGGTAAACAATACCCCTGCCACCCTACCACCAGAATATAAGGTAAGTTCGTGTGTGTTTGATTATCAGGCGCACAAAGGATTGTGGCTATTTTAGTATATGTCCTTCCCTGGATTTCAGGTATTCTTTCCTGATATTCCTTTTAGGGATAGATTCTATCTTTTTTCTTATGTGTTCTGCCTCATCAAGGTCTTCTTCTTGTTCTTCATCAGAAAAGAAATCACATTTTAAAAAAAGTTTTGCTGTTTCTTTCTCACCTAATATTTCAAGATACTTAACTATGTCATCTTCTATTTCAGCTACGTTTTTAGGTGCTTCATCTTCCTTACCAGAACGTATGCGAGACAACACTTCTAGTGCTTTGATAGCACTGTTCGTATGTCCGTTGTTCTTTGCGTAGGTGTATTGGTTTTCTATTTCAGAGACAACATCAATGCGTGTCTCTACTTCTTTCTCTAATTCTTCTATTCTTTCTTTGACATCCCCTCGCTGCATAAGCCTATGACCCTGCGTATGTGCAGAACCTTTAGAGTAGCCAGCTATCTTGGCTGACTCCGTTGCGTTGCGATACAGAACATATGCTTGACAGAACTTCTCCTGTCTTATTTTTAATTCAGCCATAATTAATTACAGAACTTATCCCATGTTTCATTATGGGCAAGGATGCGTCTTGCCGTTCCGTCAGAAAGGTTATCATTGTCGGAAATAAGGATAGGCTTTACCCAACTACAGTAAGTCTTTTCTCCTCCAACGGTTCCGCAACTTGTTAAAAACAGAGTCATTAGACAGACGGTCAATATCTTCTTCAATTTTATCTCGCTCCCTATTTTTTTCTATTGCATCCTCAAGTTCTTTTTTCTCAACACTATTCTTACCTGCTTTATATGCAAATAAGAGAGGTAGTATTTTAGTGAAGATATTAACAACTGAGGATACAATAGAAGATATCACAGGCATTTTGTTCCTAACCCTTTTCTTTAGCTCTACCTACTGTTAGAGACAAAAACTCTACTGCTTTATAAAGCTTACCCATAATAGTGTCAGAAGAAGGTGTTCGTGTACCAGCTACAATAATACTAGCTATGGTAACGATACCTGTTAACGTACTTAGTATTACATCGCTATTGTCTATGATAGTTTGAAGCATGTTAAATCCTTTCTTAGGTCGCTTGTTTCTCTTCTATATATTTAGTGTAGTGTGTCGGATTACTTTTCTTAGAAAGTTTATAAACCTCAGATACTAATGTATTCTCTCCATAAAAATTGACCATCATTTCAACTTGAGGATTATCAAACAACTTCTCACAGTCTTGTGCCATTGCAAGAAGTTCGCCAGTAGTCCAGAAATTACAGTCGTTTATTTCTACTGGCATATATTTAGGTCTTACACCATCGTCTAGCTTTTCTTTTTTCTGTTCATCAGAAAGACTTTCCATTGAACAATCAAAACCAAACAGATGGAAGTTTCTAAATCCAAATATGTGCATCATACCAATTGATCGCATTGCTGCACATGTACCACCACTAACAAACGTAGCGTTTTCTTTATCTATTTTTAAACTATAGTCTATCTCAACCTTACCACTTACTATATCAGCAACAGCTTGAGAGAAAGCGTGCCACCCATATACATTCTTTGTCTTATCCAATATGAACTTAGTAACACTAGGGTCAGTCATGGACGCAATAAAGAACTTAGTAACTGGATCAACCTCCTTAAACAACTCTGTTCGCACAACACCGTGCGTACTTGTCCCAGTTATCGGACGAGGGTCAAGTATAACACATGCCCAAGGCTGAATACCAGCCTCTAAAAGTAGCGGATAACTGTGCTTCACACATACTATTTTAGCATCATACTTTTTCTGAACAGCTTTTAACTCTTCAAAATCCATAGAAGGACCGGCAGATGCTACAATTATATGTTCATTGTTAACATCACAGTTTTGAACAAAGTCCCAGTCTTTTATTAACTGTACATTGTCATTTATATTACCTAGTATTTCTTCTTTAGGAACACAATCTTTAGGATGTACAATGATAGGCGTTCTACTTAATACTTTAGGCAGATCAGGAAGGTCATCTGTTTTTAGTCTGACAGCTAAGTGAACAGTACCGCCATCCTTTACTCTGTCTTGAGAAGGTAAGACAAATATTCTTGTCTTTTCCATTGATTCTACAAGACGATTAGTTCCTAAAAACTCAGCACCAGGAAGTTTACCATCTACATCTTTACTATAATAATCATCTAGGACTACTACAGGAACATGTATTAAATTTTTATAATCAGATAAAATAGTTTCTTCACTATGACCACCATCTATAAAGGCAAAGTCAGTTTTCTTTAACTCTTTCTTTGTCTTCTGCATAGTTTCTCTTGAATCACCTTTTATTAAAGTAAAGGTGAACGTCTTCTTATCTTCTTTCATCTTGTGAGCAAAATCTTCAAGACGTTTCTTTACCGCATCAAAATTATTATGAGGCTTAACATTTTGTTCCTTGCGATCTAGTTCAAAGGTTGCGTCTTCAAACAAATCAAAACCCGTGTAGTGTACTCTCTTACTGTTCTCAAAAGCAGCCAAAGCCATTTCTATAGCTCTGCCGCCATTCCAAGTTCCAACTTCTACAATTCTTTTAGGTTTGTATTCTCTAATAAGAACAGCTAACTGATGATAACGAGGTAGGTTTACATCAGGGGTAACAGTGTCTTTATCTATAGTGTTTTTTAAATTACCTTTATGATGGGTCATAAAGTCAGCTAACTTAGACTGTGGAAAAACAGCTAGACCAGAAGCACCATCACTTAAATTATGAACCTTCATACCATGCGCTGCATATATCTTAATAAACCTAGTCATAATAAAAGCATCAGTCCACTCTCTGTATGCTAGTACTTCGCCTATATCGTAACAGCCTCGTATGTCGGCTAAGAAGTAATGACTATGCATTGTGTCTAGATTAAAACCAATAAAGCCTGTCTCGCTAAAATCAATGTCTGTTCTTCCTAGATGTATTAGTTCTGAATCTTTAGGAAAAGCCTGGAACAAAATTTCTTCAGACAAAGGAGAGGTAGTCATTACATCTGCATCCATCCATATAAGCCAACCACCCTTGGATTCATTCTCCGACACCTCAAGAAAGTAGTCTGTAAGAGCATATACTTTGTGGCAGAAACGCAGAGCATCCATACGAAAGTTGTAAGGCATCTGACCGTTAGATGTACCGTCATATCCCTTCATCTTCTCTAAGAAGATAGCTCTGTCTTCAACTTCATCTAAGTCTCTGTATTCAATAATAGGTGACTTAGGAAAGTCTTTCTTCTGTTCTTCAGTCACAGTGTCATAATAAACAATAAGTTTTAAATCATCTGCCCAATGTTCAACGACAGACTCCAACATTTTTTTTGCGTATATGTCGTAGTGTTTACCTGAAAAGGATGTTACAAATCTAACCATTTACTTTAACCATTTCTGAATATAATTCTGACCACTCTGCAGCATATTTATTATCTATACTCCTTCGCCCATCCCAGTTGCTGTATATTGGACCGCCCGTAGTAAAGTGTACACACTTAGGTTTTAAGTTAGTAGAAGAATGTCCATCTAACCAGTTCCATTCTTGAGGTATAGACCCTATAAGATTATTCTCATACTCTCTTTCAAGAAAAGCAAACCTATGTAACCAAGAACCATTTTTTGTATTTACATCATGCACAGTAAAATCTTTTAGTGTTTCGTGTCCACAGTTCCACATAACAAAACTAGACCAGTTCTTTCTCTGATAGTTAGACTGAACACGGTTATCCATTTTTAAACCACCTTCTGTAATGTGGTCATGTTTCACACAGCTAACAGCAAATGAAGGATTACAATACTTTTCAAACAATTCAGAAATGTCTGTCTTCACAAACATGTCGCAGTCCATAAATAAAGCATACCCTTCAAATTGATTTAAGAAAGGAACTAAAAATCTAGTGAAACTAAACTCAGTTGAGAATGGTTTACCATCAAAACAATCTACAAATTGATTGTCTTCGTTGATTTCTTTATCTCTAAAGTAAAGACCCGCCCTTCGTAAAGCATTCTGCTTTAGGGGGATTATATCTACGGGATGGTTTGTATTTTTTCTTATGCTGTATGATAGAACATCAAAGTAAGTCTTTTCTTTTTCGTCATACCCTACATATATTTTGTATGGTTTATCTAACATTTTTATGTGATGAGGGGTGAGAACAATACCCAGCCCCTATACTGCCTATTTTATTGGAATTACTTTCTTATATTGATCGTCGGCTTTAATCTCTAACTTAATTTTTAATAGTCTGTCTGACACATGTCATGTCATAAAAATATTACTATAAAAAGAAGCTACAGTCAAGAAAATTTTTCACCCCTGAACCAACAAGTCATAGCAGACCTTTCTCCTTCTGACACTGTAGTTATTCTGTGAAAAATAAAAGAAGGGAAGACAACAATACTTCCTTGTCTTCTCATTTCTTTTACAGTTCTGAATCTATCAGGTGCTTGAGGGTGAACAAAATTCTGTACTTGGAAATCACCCCCTTTAAACTCATCGTTGAGTGTTATAGAAATAGCTAATTTTCTAAAGTATGGATCACTTTGTTTCTCTACTCCTGTATCTACATGCCAATTATAGAACTGACCCTTACCATAAAAAGATATTTGAGGAACTTCAAAAGAAGTTAAACTAAAATCCCAACCCGCTCTTTCATTAGCTATGTCTACATATAATTCTAATATCTCCGACAACTCGTCATTAGCTAACCAAGCAACTCTGTTGTTTCTTATCTCTGACAATACTACATCGTCACCTTCTTTAAAAACTTCTGCCTCTTTGGAATCTAGTTCTCTTGCAACACTAAGCATACCATCACAAAATTCCTTTGGTAGAACGTCTTTGAAGCAATAGTGAGTTAACATTTATACCCCACAACTACCCCCATGACCTGTAATGTCGCAGATATCATGTGTTTCTACACCTTCTTCAAACTCTTCTCCTAGTTTATCAACAGCCTCAGAATAAGGGACAGAGGTTAAAGGTTGACCACCTCTAGAAGCATCAGGATAAACGGTAAAACCCCTAAGCCTAGAAGCGTAAGACGCGAGAGTATTTGTAAAATCATCCACTGTATCCTCGTTGTTAAGTTTACTGCCCCACGCTGGTAGGTTAATGGTTGAGGAGATGGACATATCAACGTAGTCCTGCACATCAGCTTGGAACTTTATCCTACGCTTATAGTCGTCTGCTAAATCTAAAGCAGACTCAATATTGCTAGGATCAATACCGTATAAATTAATAAGTTCTTGTGCTGCGCTATCTACTACATACTGATAGTGCCAACGTGTACCACCTTTCAAATATCTGCGCTTGTAAGATACAGCAAATATAGGTTCTACGCCTGTACTTGTGCCAGCCAATATGCCTATTGATCCAGTAGGAGCGATAGCACGGTTAGCTACAGGACGGCTGATGTTGAACTTATCCGCAGTCTCTTTAGATACTGAACCACTCTTGCCTTTATAGACCGAGAGCCACTGATGAAGTTCTTCTGTCACCTCATATTTGTAACCTCGTTTAATAAGCCACTCATGGATACCCATTAAACCAAGGCCAAGCCTACGATTTTTATCTCTTACTTTATAGACCTTATCGTAAGGCAGCTTCGCTCTTAGCGTTCCGCACAATAAAAACTTAGTTGCTAGTTCAGTGATATCGTTTAGTTCTTGTAATGTTTCTATCCGGCCCAGGTTTAAAGAACCAAGATTACAAACATCACTATCGTCACCACCGTCAGCCGCAAAGCAATTATTAGCAGTAACTTCAGTACAGGCATTGCGTAATGTTTCGTTTTCTTTCTCAAAGAAGTTGAAACTAAATCCTGGTTCAGCAGTCTTTAATGCTTGAGCAACATTCTTTTTAAATATTTCTCCTACATCTCCGGTATTCCAATAGTTTAACAACCAATCAGTATCATAATTAACACTTATGTTTGTCATGTCTAAGGGAGCAGGGAAATTAAAATCTTGTTCTTTAAGCTGACCAAGAGAAAAACCTGTGTTTCCTACTGGCGTTTCATACCAGTTCTTACATTCTAAAAATTTACTTACATCAGCATGTTTCCAATTAAGACTAGCGTAAATCGCTGAACGCCTACTACCGCCCTGCATAACTCGACGGCCTATCTCGTTCAGCATCTGCATCTTAGGTATAGGTCCAGAGGACAAGCCTCCAGTGCCAGCAAGTAGGCGTCCTTCTTCTCTGTATATGGAATAGTCCACACCTATTCCACCGCCCGTCATAAGGCACGACTCGGCTTTCCAAGATAGGTTAGCCCAATCTTCTCTTGTATCTTCTTCAGCGCAGAGCAAGTAACAATTATTGAAAAATTTATTAAGACGTCCAGCGTAATATAAATATCTACCGCCAGGAATAAACTTTAACTCTGTGATGTAATTAGAAAGAGTAGTCTTATCTTCTTTGCTCATCTTATCCTGACAGACATCCTCCACTAGAACGCTGGCTAAACTTGACCACGTTTCACATCCAGTATGTGCGTATTTGTGTTTAAAGATATCTTCACTAAATTTAGAGCGGAACATAGGATTTTCATTTGAGCGAAACTGTGCCATATATTAGCGTCCTTCCTCTTTCTGGTCATGGATGTGGAGCATAATTATTGCATAGTGAATTACCTTTAACAAATCTTTTCTATTCTTACCTTCCTTTTTCCCGTACCTCTTACAGTATTTCAGTATGTTACCTAGACAGAAACCTTCTCCGTACCCTGCATCTAAAATCACATCTGTGGCTTGGTATTTACCTTGAGCATAGTGTTGGCTGTAAGTATCGTCAATGTAGTGCTGTATCTCTTCTAAATAATGTTCTTCATCAAACTGGTACATAAGTCTTTTCCTAATTAAAAGTTAAGACAGTGTTTATTCTTTTCCTAACAAAGTCAATCTCTTTTGACCGCAGGACTTTATAAGCGAATGATCGCACATAGTCAGGATCAAGGTCCGCTATGTCACAGACAGTCATGAAATCATCTACAGTCACCCCCACAGAGCAGAAGAACCAAGACATAGATGTCTCTCTGGCTGCTACAGCTTCATCTGATTCCTTTGGTGTCATCGGTTTAGTGGCGTCAAGCATAGCTTGCAATATAACACTCATAAACAGAAGCTGTTCTGGATCAGCCTTTCTTTTTTTTATTACTTCTTCTATCTCTAGAAGAATTTTCGTTTCTTTTTTTTCCACTTGTCCACCATTCAGGAATACCATCAGATAGTTTACAAAATAAAAAATCCTGCTTGCTACACCAGTTAGCATAGGTTGATTTAGCCCCTTTGTAAAGCTTAGTATTAGGGTTGTCGAATACAAACCTAACATCTAAATCTGGATTACTCTTCCTAAGAAAGAGATGCTTCTTTCTATCGGCTAAAGTAAACCTGCCTTTAACTTCTAAAATAATTCCGTTGTCTAGGACAAAATCAGGCAGATACTTTTTATCTTCAATCCACATATATTTAACATAGTAAGGTTCAAATTCAAACGAAACTTTTTTCTCCTTTAAAAAATCATTTGCTTTCTTTTCGGACTTTGATCTAAATCTCTTCATGTATTTCCTCTACATTAGGAGTACGGTCTACCCTAGTTAAGTACCTCGGACCAGTAGAGTAATTGAATTTTTTAAGACCCGCGCCGCCGTTAGCATCAGACCAACAAACATGCTTAAAAGAACAATAGACGCAGCCAATATGAAGCTTGTGGTTGCCAGACTTACCGTCAGGAATATCACTATAACAGCGAGGGGGAGGCACATCAGACTTAACAGTTCTTCTAAGAGACTCAATCCTTTCTTCTGCATTTATCATCTCCATAGAATGAACAGGACAATAACAAAGTTCACCTGATGATTTATCTATAACTACAAAGCCAGCCTTATCTAAGTTATTTGCTTGAGCATAAGCAGATATCTGAGCTATATAACCAAATGGATCATCCGAATGAATTGTATTTTCTTTAAATTTCTTAAACCCATAACTTGATGCACTCTTAAAATCAACAAGGACATTATCAACTACGGCATCTTGATGACCGACCACACCATTAACAGTAACAGTCTTCTGTTCATCAGTAACTGTATGACCGGCAGTACGAGAGAGAAAGATAAGAAGACACTCTAGGATATGACCATACAAGAACTTTATTTTGTCTTGCCCCGTTAACTTTTCCTTACCAATCTTGTCACCATCTCTAACAGTGTACCAAATCTTTCTGTCAGGATGACCAATAAGAGATAGCCTTAGATGGCCTTTTGATCTTTCTCTTTCTTTAAGAGAGCCGGTAACTGCATCAAGTATACCTTTTGCTAATTCATCCAAGTCTTCTTTGCTTACCTTTACCTCTTCATCACACTCAAAGATGTTGTATATATCTTCAACAATAGTATCTATAGTTTTTGTCATTTAGAATGCTCCTGAATTTAAAATACTTTGTTCACTAAACTCACGGTCTAAAACTTTACTAAGGCTTTTTATAGCTGGCTCTAAATCCATAGGATTATTTCCTAAGAATAAACCATTGTCATCAATATTAGTAGCCACCACTGTTAACCTGGACAGCGTAGGGAAACCCAAAGTACTCACAAAATTCATCCTCAAACTTTTTTACTTTTTCTCCGAAAGTAAATCTACCAGAAGCAATAACTTCATTCATTGCATCTCGTTCTTTATTACCGACTAAACAAATACCAAATTAAAAAGATACCAGCCCGCGCCGCTTATCAACACAAGGGCAATAACAACGCACGCCAACCCGAAAGCCGCTTCCAAAAACATCTTTAGATAATCAGTCGGTGTCATTACCTGTTTCCTTATCCAGCGACGTAGTGCCATCGGTGTACTCGTAATAATCTTCGAGTGGTATGTGTACTTTGTCCCCCACAATTTCCATCTGTCCAACTTCTCTTTCATATAGTTCCCTAACGCAATGCAGACAGTGGACGCTACTCGTTGTTGCTACATCCTCGAAAGTGAAGAACATTGTCGCGTCGTGTTCGCCATGTTTCTTACATGCCCAACGTTTAGTCCTTAGTTCTTTTATATTCATTCCTCTGTCTCCTTATCCAGTGCTTCGCGGGCTAAAGGCAAGTTAATTTCAACAACCATTAGGTAACTCACCTCCGTTTATGAACCAATCTTTTTCTGGTTTGTCTACTAGTAACATCAGTACTCTCCTGTTAAACAGAAAGCGTATCCGTTATCTTTACAGCAAGGCCAGTCCCTACAGCCAAGGTGTGAGTCTAGTCCTTGCTCCGTATCTACACACTCCAGCTGCCACAT
>Ga0307376_10005725_pt1 | contig 11139 bp, 19 predicted proteins | sample TR2MG_FD_202536 | JGI IMG/M metagenome (GOLD analysis project Ga0307376, IMG submission 202536) | Soil microbial communities from Risofladan, Vaasa, Finland - TR-2 | ecosystem: Environmental > Terrestrial > Soil > Coastal area > Acid sulfate soil | place: Finland: Risofladan, Vaasa | collected... | reverse complement strand
TTTGTGAAAACAACCTTGTCCTTCTTTTCTCTTGGAGCCCACTTACAGGCGAGTCCACATGCCTTGTTGTCCTTATCAGAAATTGTTCCAGTCCAGAACGCAACTGCGACATCTTCACATGGAGTGTCGAAGCATGCGATCAAGTCGTCCCAACGTCCTGTTTCAGGGATCAAATGGATATTGGCAGTAATCCAAGCAGGGTGCTTCTCAGCAAGCCACTTTATGACAGAACGAGATCCGCTGCGATTTCCAGCCCCCCCCCTTGAGTCACGCAACCAAAAAGCAAGCTTTGCAGCACGAACCTTATCAGTAGTGAAGGCTGGCTTGAACAATGCAAGTGCAGAGGTTTCTCCACCATAGTACTGTCCCCTCTTTTCAAAAAGTGATCCTGCCTTTGAAAAGAATTCCAAAAGTGCGTTCCCAGTGCTGTCGTGCAAAAAATCTCCGTTATGTCCTCTCATTTTCCTTCTCCTTTTGGTTGTTGGCATAAAAAAAGCCAGTTAATATGTTTGTCCCGAAAGAGCAAACCATAACTGGCTGACTAAAACTCGGAACAGGTTAGTGTTTTTATCGCGTTTGATTATGAGTCAAATGATATATTAGATTTGCTGAATCTAACCTTTTATCCAAAACTATGAAATTGAACAGACTGACTATTTTTTCTTACATAATAGAATTTTTGATTGCTGAATGCAGTCTTTATCAAAATATTTATAAATTGTGTACAAGTAAAACAGCTTAGGTTTGTGCCTATTATTTTTAGAACCCCCAAGCGACTGGGTTCCGAGATTTTGTTTTACAACCCCATCGATTGGGTTGATGTTTGTTTTCTGTCGTATCCATCTCCGACAAGCATGTTTAGTTTTTATAGTTTGCCGTAACTAAGCTTTATTCAATTGTACCTATAGTATAAGGGTCTAGAAAACTTTTTCAAGTCTAATTGAGAAAATTTTTTCATTTTCTTCTCCGAATCTGTAATCGAAGTGCTTTATATTATTTCCACACTTTACCGACATAATCTGCTACCTATCATATCCAAATATAGTGCCATCTGTGGATTCTGAGTCTATACAGATGACATTGTACTCGAACGGAGATCTTTGAGATCGTATTGCATCAATTACACGTGGAAGGAACTCCATCCCGTCAAGTGTTGGAATAATAATATTAGCCCTGATCATGGGAATAGCCCATGTAATCGAGCATGAGGAGTATTATCAACAACTGGACACATAAACTCATTCTCAAAATTTGTCCCAGGAATAATACCCCAGCCGAAGCCGTGCTTGCGAGCGACATAAGGAAAACTAATTTGGTCACGCCTACTCTCAGTGCATATCTCGTGCCACCAATCATCCATCACAGCACTAACTACCACATCATTATGTCTGCGTAGAAGGAATCCTCCGTATGCTAATCCGTTATTCTTTGGGTATCCCTCTTGTCTGTATCGCTCCACCTGTCTACTTATATCACCAACTCCCGCCCAATCTATAAGCAAAGATGCCTGTAGCTCGTCATAAATACAGTCTCTCTGAGGATGCTCCATACAGGCCATCGAATGACTACCAAAGAACTTCAGCAAATCACTTGGATTGCAAGTCAGCCTGTAGCACCCATCAATCCATAGACTACAATCATGGTTGGGAAAAAATTGGTGTGGCAGAATCTTAAACACCTTTGCATCGCGCCAGGGGTCTCCATAGCGCGGCTGATAAACCCGCACATCCCAAATGTCGGACTTCATGTCTGGATCATCCGTGAAGCACACAAAGTCCACTCCTTCGTGGTCCTCCAGTGGGTCGAGCAAATTATCATAGCCTCCAAATATAGCCGTGTAAACAATCATTTTCTAACCTCCTTCATCTTAATGTTGAAGCTATTGAAAATATTGTTCCAAAGATGATTATATGAAGGGTTTAGTGCGTCCCAATCTGGAGCAAATTCAAGGTTAATTTTTATGACATTTGGTATGTCCCAGCTTCCAAGAGGCTCATACTCTCTATTTATCACAAGGATTGTAAAATCTAAATTTAGATATTTCTTCGAAATCATATCTGACATTAACCTAGAGCTTCTCTCGTTCATCATAGTCCTTATAAGAAGAACAGGTTCGTTGGAGTTCATAACCGAGTTAAATCTTTTGATACGTCTTTCGAACATCATTTGAACCCTTTCAATATTATCGAAAACATGCCCAACTTCAAATTCATGTACGGATCCAATATTATATTTCCTGTCTACAACCTTTTGGGGATTGTCTCCCCACTTTTCAACTATAGTAACATCTAGATCTTCTGCGTTCCATAGTCCATTGAAATCGTTTTCAATGACCTTTACATATCCAGACACCTCTTCTTGATCCATTGGCTTGAATTCGTTCTCTTCATTATGAATAGAAGCATCTCCGATCCAGTCAAATGGGAAACTAACTCTCGACAGCCCTCTTCTTTTTAAATGGGCGCTTGCTTGACACCCATGACCCAAACTCATAACGTGATTGTAAATTTTTTCTTTGTCATATCTTTCGTTAGTAACGATGCCATTTATTCTCTCTAACGGCTTTCTCGCTAACTGGACCAAACATCTTTCAAAAGCGTGTTCCATTTTTCCATCAGTAGCACCTTCTTCTGGTTCAAAAAGATCCTCTAGGTCGTAGTTATTTAACCATATTAGCCGATTAACGTCAAACCAAAACATTGTGCCAGCTATAAAGGGCTGTTTACTTAGCTTCATGCCTACTACTTCCTCAATCTTCTTCATGTTTTCTAAGTTCTTCTTAAAATGTCCTTGATGTATTTTTCTAAGCCACAGGTTAGAAGGAGCATAAATCGCTGTGTCATTCTCTAAAAACCTGATGATTTTCTTTACTTCAACTGGATTCATCAAAGTGTTCCACATCAAATCCCTCCAGTTGCCAAAACTGTGCTTATACGGTCCTATCCAAGCTTTAGGACCTGTTGTCTTTGTATGTATCTTGCAGGCGTATTTAAAGCCCTCTACGTGCCTTAAAGCCTTCAAGAAGGGGAGAACATCCCTCCCCCTGTTTTCGACCAGCAGAACCCTGAATGCGTCCAATTTACGGGCTATCTCTTCTATGTGAGGCTTATTGTCTTCTGTTGTCGAAACGATTACTTCAAAGTCCATATGCTCCCGAAGTTTGTCGATATGAACACATAAATCATCCAACATGTCAAAGTAATACATGTGAATTGCAATAACTGTATCAACGGGTTTTGGATCTCGAAATTTCATTTTAGTATTATACACGAAAAAAGACCCCTAGAAATTAATCTAAGGGTTTTTTGTTTAGGGTTAGCACCTACCATCTGCCGCCCAAGAAGCGGCAGGAGCATTAGGTTTGATCTCGCAATTGAAACCTTGAGCAGTAACATAACCTACTAACTCGTCTTTGTATCTTGCAGAGTCCCACTTCAAGTTCGAGTTAACGTCCAAGTGGATAGTTATGATCTGATCGCCGCTGATGATTTCGTTCAAGTGCCAGGCAACTTGCAAAGATCTTGATGCTTCATTAAGTAATCTTTGCCTTAATACAGGAAGCCTTTGCTCATTGGTTAGTCTTCCAGTTAAGTGCTGTGGGACATCTACAATGTCAGATGATAGAATCGCATTGCCACCCTTTCTGCGGGTATAGGCGACTAAACAGGTTGTAAACTTCCAGTGCTTTTGGCCTTTCTTCTTCTTCGTAGAGTGCTTTTGGCTATCTGTACCAACATAAAGCTCTGCTTTAGGGTATCTGGATACAAAATCCTTGATAGTCGTCTCTGTGTCGTTTGTGTAGTGTGTCCACTTCCAATCTTCAAAAGCCCTGTAGTTTTCGTCAAACAATCCCATTTTTCTGCCCTCCTATTTTGGCATTACGATCCCTCCCATTTCATCTGGTGTAAGAATCTTGTTCTCTGCTGTTTTTTCTTTTACTTCTTTAATTAGCCTGTCATATTCTTCTTTGGCTAATTTGTCAAACTTCTCAAAACATTCTTTCAAGTTATATTCAGTCGGAAAATCAAATTGTATTTGGGCGTCTTGAGGCCCATATGGTGTCGGGACACTTACTGTAAAAGTCCCAATCCATGTAAAACTAATTTTTCCGTTTTCATCTGCTTCCATCTGGCATTTTTGAAATACCTGTCGGCCATCTTCGTCAACAAATTGGTGTAATTGATAATACATTATCCAATTCCTCCAAAGATGCCCAGACCATCATCGAGATCAATGATAATTGGTTCATCGTCGTTCCAAGAATTGACTACCTTGCTTTGAATGTTCCGCAAAGCGGGTAAAGTCAATCGCTCAATACCTATTAGGTGTGGAACAATCAAAACACTTATTCCGTTAACTCCTTCAAAAATCTCATTAACTGTCTCAGCAACCCGTTCCATGTCGCTTTTCGTCGCTGGCGAATTTTGATTTCCAACAGTGACAACTAAAAGAGATCCATCTTTAATATTCGGGAACACTTGAGATTTTAATATATCAAGTTCCTTTTCAACTTTCTCTTCATTTGTTTTTTCAGTAACTTCTGACATTAGTTTGCTCCTATGAATTAAAATAAAACAAATATACCTATAGTATATCATCGGATTTGGATAAATCAAGGGGAAAGAATCTCTATCCCGAAGATTCTTTCTCTTCGATCATTGTCGTTAGGTAATTCTCATTTTAGCCTCCGACAAAGCCCTTCTTATCTAAATATCGGCTTTTCTTCCCCCTATCTTTATACCAGTTCTTTTGCGATTCATGATTGGCAATCCACACATCTTGGTCATAAAACTCTGATATAGCCTTATAAGCAAACGGAATTACCTCATGAACATTATGTGGTCTGTAATGATTACAGTCAACTCCGACATTGAAAGCGTTTATCTGATATTTCCAGGCGGAATGGATGTGTCCAACCAGATTAAAGCAATCTTCTCTAGATTCTGTGGGGTAATGTTGAATGAGACACTTAATATCACCAACCATTAGGATCATTCCGTCGTCTTTTTCCTTCCGAATGTTAACAAAATAAGGCTTTAAGTCTTCATCTGAGAACACTCTGTCATGATTACCTCTAAAAAGAATCTTCTTGCCATTGAACCTTTCGATTTGTGGTAAAAACTCAGGAGTTTTTTGATTGATGGCATCGCCAACAACATAAACAACGTCTTCTGGTTCAACTAGCTCGTTGTGATACTCCACAAATACGTCAACCATATGTTGGGCGTCTGTAAACCCATATCTTTGCATTAAATCCCAACGATCCTCGCCAAGATGCCTTGTTACCAGTCCGAAGTAATCCAGTACTTGACTGGAAGATTCGGACTTTGGTCTCCTTTATTTTGAGTATTCATTTTTTTCCTCTGTAAAAAATATATTTTTATTGTCTTTTCGTCGTTAGTGGTAACTTTTTTGCCTATATCTGTCGGATAGAGAGACGACTAATATCCCCAATATCCTTTCTCAGAATCTTCTTCATCTACATCTCCGAACTCTTCGATGTACCACTTCTTGTTCTCTTCTGCCATATCTATGATCCACTGAACAAGGACTTCTGCCTTTTCGGTCTCCCCCAAGCCAGCGCATTTATAGCATAGGGCACACATGGCTGACCATAGCTCATAAGCTTCGTCTCCACAGCCATAAAAAACTGTAGCTTCCACTTTCTTTTTTAACTCTTCGTATTTCGTCATTTTTTGTAGCCCTTTTTTGTGACACTTCTCGCATTCGTGACACTTTTCGCAAAAATCTTCTCTATTATCTGTATAGAAAATCTTAACCCACTTCTCGACTTGGTTCTCGTCGTAAGCCAACCAATAGTCATACCCTTCTTCCTCTGGGTCTTGATCTGGTCCCTCTCCACAATCTGTAAAATGTTCTCCGCAGCCGTCGCACTTTACACAGCACCCACATTCAAACATACTCATATTTCTTCTCCATGCAATTCCAAAATTTCGTCTATAATCATGTGTGCTTGTGCAAGTCTGTCATAGTGGTTCGATTCTACGGTTCCATCCCATTTTGTGAGTGAGCACTTCCATTGACCAACTTCATCTTTTTCAAAAATTATGTTGCTTCTTGACCATTCTTGCCTAAATCTAATCCTAGTAGGAGACTCAACGAGTATCTCATAACCAATCCCGCCAAGAACAACCTGATTGCCATCTATTCTAGGCTTTCTTCTTGGACTAGGAGATAAAAAATCAACTACTTTGGCCTTCACTTTAAACAAACTCCGATTCTTGTATGGCGTACCAAGGTTTTTTAAAGCTCATGGTGCAATCCACTATCCCTTCAGGTGAAAAGAAATCCATCATTTGAGAATCTAGTGGGCAATTAAATCCCTCTGGATCATATAAGTAGTTGTCTGAACTAGATGGATCTAGCTCAGGCCCACCCTCTCGCAATGCTCTTCCAGATAGATCCTCAACAACGAAATCCGATGCATAATCCTCAAACCATTCATATATCTCTTCGGTTATGTCTAGGGCTTTCTCTAAACTGCCACTTACTCCCAAGATCCATTGATGAGTCCCGCCGCCGCCGCCAAAGCCATCTGTGTCAATCATGGTATAATTCAAAAAACCTTTGATTATGTATGCTGTAGGGCCTTTCGGGACACTGTCTAAATATATTACTTTCGCTTTCACTTACAGTCCTCTGGGTTTCCACAATACTCGCAAAAATCATCATCTTTTCCAAACGCATTTTTGAAAACGCAAAGCCTTATCGGAGACTTATTGCATTTTCTCCCACTCCAAGAAAGAAAACCTGAAGTTTTCCGTCATTTTTCAGTTGGAGGGGCTTCTCGAACTCTGTTATTGCCTTCATTGTGTTTGTTCCATTGTTTTTCGTAAACGAAGTATCCAGCGAATTTTAAGAAAAAATCAACTGAGCTTATTGCGGTTCCAAATTCCAAACTTCCCGTTATTATCCATGCACTAAAAAAAGTTATAAGAGTCGCTATAACTCTCCAAATAATTGATTTTTTAAGTATCTGCTTATTTGTCATCTTTATCTAACTTGACGACATATTATGTAAGTCAAGTTTCACTTATTCTTCCCAAGATTTTCGAATGTGGTGGCGAACCTATTCACCAGATTTATTCCGTCTAACTCCGTTCCATTTGCCATTGCGCTAAGGAAGTCTTCTTTAGGGGTCCCCCTCTCTCCAGCCATAACAGTTAAATGAGCGAGCTTTAAAAGATCTACTTCCTCATCTTTTGGATTGCTATATCTGTAAATCTTTTTCTTCACTATATACTCTTGAACTTTTGGGTCAAGTATAGAAATAGGGGCACCTCTTCCATTCTCTTTAATGTGATCTCTAATATCTGTTGAAGAGCATGTCTTCATGTTTTCCCAAGGGAGATAAGTGTGCGGGTCTTTCTTGTACCACTTCGTATCTTCATCGACTTCAACCCCTGTTCGTCCAACAACGATAAATCTCAAAAGATCCTGAAGCTCTTCATGTCTGTGCCATTTATCAAATCCATTGGCGTTGTCCTGACCAATTATATAGCTAAGCTCGACATCTAACTGAGGGTCGTTGATTAGCTTAGTTACAAAATCAAAAACCGATCCATCCATCTCATGCCTTATCTCGTAGTCAAAAACATGAATATTTGGATTATGTCTAGAAGCAATAGCACACATATCTAATCTGTGCTGGGGGTGAACCAAATCCTTGCCGTATTTATGTTCATGGCAAGGCGATAGCCATACCTCGTCTAAGTCCGTGTTTTTAAGGACATGTTCGGCTAACTTAATGTGTCCAGTTGTCGGAGGGTTAAACGCTCCGCCTAACAGCCCAATCTTAGTCATATACAAGCTCCACCTCTTTTAACCATTCCCAAAGAACAGGTCCGTGCTTTTCCCCAGTCTTAACGTCTTCAAATTGATACTCTGGGGGACTACAAACATCGTCGTTCCGCTCAATTACCTTATATACTTTTACGTCATCACCATTTGTGAGTTTTACTTTGTCGCCAGGTTCTAAAGTTTTCATGTTAATTTTGCCTCTTCTTCAATTTTCTTTTGGATTGCTGAACAATGTTTGTCTTCAAGCCACTTGAAGTACTCCTTGTCGCTCCATGCCACCCATCCTTTTTCTTGAGATAGATTATACACCCAAAAACGTTTTACTGCCTCGTCAAAAGCTACGATATAAGCCTCTATGCCAAGTTTATTCGCCACTTCTTGCGAGAACTTGGCTTGTGCATCATGATAAAATCGTTCCAAGATTTTGTCGAAATACTTTGGAGTGGGTCCATTAGGATATCTGTCGTTGTAATCAACTCTTGTTAGTTCCAGGGCGGCTACGAAGACGATCTCGTCTCCATAAAAAGAATATTCAAGTTGATCTACGTCTTGAGTATATCCATAAGGATAGTCTCGGCGTTTGTCACGATACTTCATCGTTCGATCTTCTATGTCATCTCTATTTCGCTTTTTGCCCATTGTATTTCCCCTATTGTTTATCTTCGTTAAAGCTTTCTATGAGAAGGAACATAAGAAGTTCATCTTTTGTAAGCCCAGAAAGTTCATTCTTAATTTTGTTTAGCTCTTCAACCAGTTTTTGTCTATCTTCTGGTGTTCGGAACTCATTAGATCGAGAGGAGCCTTTTATATCATTTAAACGAAGTGGCCAAGACTTCTCACAGAAAACACATTTAAAAGAAAAACGAAGTTGTAACGGTTCAGCCTCATAAACTATGGTTTTATTTGTACAACAATGATCTTCAATTTCTTGTAGTGTGTCGTCTATCATAAAATAAGGCTCTAATAAAGGTGGGACCTGATCCCCACTTCGGATAACAGCTTAACTCGCCTAAGCGAACAGAGGCTGTCAATTATTTCCTACCGTGTGTGTATTAAATGTACTTTCGTGCATGTTTCAACTCTGCCTTTCCCTCGTTAGAGGCTTTACTAGAGCTTGGCGGAGGGTGAGAGATTCGAACTCTCGTGCCCTCTTTCGAGGACTCCAAATTAGCAGTTTGGCGCTTTTAACCACTCAGCCAACCCTCCAGATATATGTAAGTTAGTGGAGAGGGTTGGATTCGAACCAACGTAAGGGAGCTTTTCAAGAGCTAATTATTTGCTGTAAAGAACCTTGTTTGCAAGTTCCATTTTTCCCGCCTAGGCCGCTCGGCTACCTCTCCAAATTTTGTTATTTCAGTTTTTTAAGTGCTCGGACAATGTCCTCTTTAGATTGTAATCCTATCATTTTGTCAGAAACTTCACCATCTTTCAAAAAGATGAGAGTTGGAAGAGACCTAACACTATATTTGATTGCTTCGTCCATGTTTTCTAGAACGTTTATTTTTATAACTACAACGTCAGGATTCTCTTCTTTGATTTCATCAATAATCGGTAAAAGTTTCTTGCATGGTCCACATTGTGGAGACCAAAAATCAATTAGTACTGATCCTGTATTCGTGTATGACATATTAATCCTCCCAAACCAGTTCAATCCCCTCAGGTGGTCTTGGAGGATTGCGAGTTTCGAAATCTTCATCTGTCACTTCTTGCATATGATGGCAAACGATTTGCGTCCCCATTACTGACCATTTGGTCAGTAAATTGTCAGGAGAAAGAATGCATGGCACACCGTCATCTGTCAACACCCAGTGGAATTTACCATCTTTAGGAGGTCTATTTAGCTCCCATCCATGAAGTGTTTTTGAGTCGTAGTGAAAACCTTTCATTCTTCTTGGTTTTCTAATTGCATCCATTACTGATGCAGTGGAATTTTTCATTTTGATTTTCTCCGTTATTGTTAAAAATGGAGCGCGAGGTAGGAATCGAACCTACATATGCTGTTTTGTTTCCGTTAAATGCTGAAAAGAACTTTATAACAAGTTCGATGACCGAAGTCAAAGAACTCGTTCAAGTTCATTTGGTTTTTGGACGGCTGTTTTGCCATTAAACTACTCGCGCTTTATAAATTAATATAGGTTAAGGCTTGAAGAAGTCAAGCTGATTTAGTCATTTTTAATTATTTGGAAGAGAGTACGGGATTCGAACCCGTGGACCCCGAAGGGGCCTTCTGATTTCGAATCAGACACCTTAATCCATCTCAGTCAACTCTCCTAAAAATATATCTATGGGATCATACTCATTAAAAATCCCACTTTTTGTTATTTCTCCTTTTTTTATGACAGACTGCCAAACATCCAAATTAACTCCTTCAGTGACTTCTCTGAATCCACATTCTGAACAAAAGCAATAGATTGAGCAGTGCCAGGAATTTCCCTTCTGTTCCCAGCCTTTTGCAAAATCGTTAATCTTTCCGCTGCATTTCATATGATATACCTAATTATTGGTGGAAGGAGAGGGATTTGAACCCTCGGACGCCATTTCTGACGTCTTCCGCTTTCCAAATTGGCGGAGAGAAAGGGATTTGAACCCTTGTGCCCCATTTCTAGGACCATCCGATTTCCAATCGGAGGCAATAAGCCAGACTCTGCCACCTCTCCAGTTATTTTCTTTTCTTACTCGTCATTTGCATGAACCATCTTGCTCCGCAATCATGACATTCTCTTATTCCTAATGGAAGAGGTTTAGCCTTTTTAGGATTAGATCCTTTTGGGAATTTGCTCAGTTCGCCTTTGCAAGATGGACAGTGCCATTTTTGATTCTTTTCTTCTTTTAGTAGTAATTCGTCGGTATCCATTTTTTCTATTCCTTTAGTGGAAATTTGTCATTGTTGTTTTTCAGTTTGTTTGCGAATTCTAAAATATCTCTATCGGACCATCCAGCGAAATATCCTCTGGCACGAACTTGAGTGAGTTCGCTAGGTTTAAAATCTTCAAATTCTTTGAAGATTCCATCAACCCATTCTTCAGTCATTTTTTGTATGCTCGTCATTTTTCAGTTCCTTTAGTTATAGTTTGATGGAGCCAATGAGCTTCGAACTCATCTCAGTGGAAGGTTAGCTTCAGATAACACAAATAATTGCTATATTCATCTGTCACGCCCTCTTTCTCGCCGTCTAAGTGGCCCCATATTAAATTGGTACTAAACGTACCGTTTTGGTAGCTAGGAAGGGAGTCGAACCCTTAAACCCGAAGGCGCAGACACCTAAAATCTGTGCGTATGCCGATTTCGCCACCTAGCCATATAAAATTTGGCGGAAAA
>Ga0307376_10005724_pt1 | contig 11139 bp, 9 predicted proteins | sample TR2MG_FD_202536 | JGI IMG/M metagenome (GOLD analysis project Ga0307376, IMG submission 202536) | Soil microbial communities from Risofladan, Vaasa, Finland - TR-2 | ecosystem: Environmental > Terrestrial > Soil > Coastal area > Acid sulfate soil | place: Finland: Risofladan, Vaasa | collected... | reverse complement strand
GTTGCGACACATATGCTCAGAAGTCAAGCCTTTGTTTTCATTTTCCTGCCTTCTAAATGAAACTCTTGACGCGCATTATGCACATTTGAACACAATAGAACATATGCTCTTTCCGGAATTGTATACCTGCATCTGCTCCCTGTAAAGTTTTTTCGTGTTTAGAAATTCTCAGTTCCCGCCATCACCAGTATGAGCACTGCGTCTCCTTCGTTCGGATACGCCGGTATTTCCACAATGGGGGGCCCGATCTCTCGGACTGCAGAGGAGCTCTGGCCGGTCTCCGGACAGAACCATCGAGCAGATTCGACAGCGATGGTGAGTTTTATCGCCTCTTTCGGGGCATCCGGGAAGTAGACAACTACCACGCCTTCGGGTGAACGAGCGGATACCATCCCTGAATCCGGGATGAATTGGACTATCTCAGTTTCCGGCTTCAGATCTGACCACCGGAAATCGGTGAGAATTCGCTTCAGGATACCCATATCTTCGCCGCTGGGCAGGTCGAGCGCTTCCCGCCACGAGAGCGGCAAGCCGTAGTTGACCTGGCGGTACGGCTCATTTGTCCGATGCCACGGCCACAGCCCATGCGCGCCATAAGTAATTCCCGCGGCTGCACCTGAGAGAATGCTGACCCAGGCGACATGGCGAACGAACTCCCGACCTGCTCGTTCATTCACGCTGTTTCCCTGATCCAGAAACCGGATCGAGTCATAGACGGGCTCGCCGTTGAGCACCGGGCGAGCCGGAAGAAACGCGCGGTCGGATGCGGCGTACTTCACCGCCCGCTCGACGCTGTCCCTGAAATGGCATGACTGGAACATATGAAAGCCCAGCCAACCCTTTTCATTCCAGGATTCCGGTGTTGCAATTCCACCGTGCAGGTGAGCAGTCAGAAGAGGTGCTCCGGAGGCACCTTCGAGGACGCCTCGCGCCGCGGCATCATAAACCGGATCCGCCACGGAAACCGGAGCGTCAGTGTCGCCGCTTATCAGCCAGATTGCGCCGTACGCAGAATAGCGAGCCGCAAGATATTCTCCATAGCGGCGAGCAAGTTGCGCACCAATGGCGTGCCGTTCGAGGTCTACCTTCCAGTCCAGATTGGTGCCTTCAACATAGTTGAACCATAGAACGACTATGGCACAGAGGATTCCGTGCTCGAATGCGGCCTCAACCATGTTGTCAAGCGTCTGGAAGTATTCAGGGAATGGTTGGGAGAAATCATAGGTCTGTCGGTTACCATTCACCACACCGACGAAAGGCTTTCGCTGAATACACACTGATGCGTCCCACTGCGGCATGGAATTGATCTGTGCAATCGTATACCCCTGCTCCGCCCTCACCTTCAGATATTCCAGCCACTCCGAGATAGTGGCATTTGCGCTTACCGACCAAACCGTGTCGCCAAGCCAGAAGAACGGCGTTCCGTCCGCGTGGACAAACCGCCGCCCTGACTGATGCAATCGGAGAAAACCATGACGAGCCGGGCCAGAACTCTGGTCGGAGACTGGTTGAACGTTGAACCGGCCGCTTCTGCCGTATAGCCCATCGTTAGTCATGTCGGATGATACGCTCCACCAACTCCAAATGCCCTCTTCATCCGGCGCGAATCGGACGAGCCACCGGCTGCCTCCGTCCCAAAAGCCCTTCACCCGCCGGTTCATCCCCGAGGGAGATCGGAACATAACAGTCAGTTCCCCCTCGAGATAAGGATTTCTGTACTCTACGGCGCTGGTAAACTCGAGCTCTCCCGCTTTCCATACATTCCATTCTTTCGTCACAGTGCCCCCCACTACCGAATTGCTCAGATGTTCAATCATGCACATCTGATCCATACAGCCTCATTGTACAGGCGTTTACGCATTCGGTACAGGAAAATGTTCGAGACAGACAGGACACGAAACATGCATCATTTCGTTTGACGAATTGCCCAAATCACGATAGACTGAAACTTAGTTCAGTACAGAACACATGTTCATACGCGCGGTAAATATCTCCCAGGGAAAGAGGTGGACAGTGGCAAAGTATCTCGCAGGTCTCGATTACGGCACCGGTGGTGCTAAAGCGACAATCATTGACACTTCGGGCCATGTCCTCGCGTATGCGTTTGAGGAGTTTGAGCTTATCCACGAACAACCGGACTGGTCTGAACACGATGCAACAGGATATTGGCCTGTGGCATGCAAACTGATTCAGGCGGTCCTTGCAAAAGCCGGTGTGGTCGGTACCGATGTAGCAGGCATTGCAGTCTCTTCGGCACTTCCGTCTCTTGTCATGGTGGACGAACACGATAATCCGGTTCATCGTGGCTATAATCTGCTCGACAAGCGCGCACAGGATCAAGTTCGATGGTTGCAGGAACATATTGGTGACGATCGGATCTTTGAGGTTTCCGGCTATCGTCTCGAAGACCATCCGTCCATTGTCAATCTCATGTGGGAAAAGTCGCACAGACCGGACACATTCCGAACTGTCCGGAAGGCGCTCACCATTGACGGTTACATTACCCTGAAACTGACTGGCAAAGCGACCGCACATTACTCTGGCGCCGCATTCTATGGTGTTGCCTACAATATGCGCAGACGCAATTTCGACGAGACGCTTCTCTCGGAAATCGGAATCAGTCCCGAACTATTTCCGCCAATATACAATTGCGATGATATTGTCGGTGAAGTCACATCGCTTGCCGCACGCGCGACAGGACTTGCCGAAGGGACACCTGTGGCGGCAGGACAGGTGGACTGCAATGCAAGCTGGCTCGGCGCAGGTGCAATCGAAGTTGGCGACTTTCAAAGCAACCTGGGCACGGTTGGTAATTTCGGCGTCATCCATAAAAGCAGCGAGTACAACTTCTCCGCCACCGGGCGGTTGATGATTAATTTCCCGTATTCGGTGGACTCCGAAAATACCTATGTTACTGTTCCGACGACGCTCACCGGAGGGCAGAGTATTCGGTATCTTCGGGACAATTTCTCTCAAGTGGAGATTCAGACTGAGCAAGCGCTCGGAACATCCGCATATGACCTGCTGAATCTCCAGGCGGAAAAGGTACGTCCCGGCTCCGACGGACTCATAGTCCTTCCATACCTGATGGGGGAGAGGACACCAATCTGGGACGCACAGGCACGCGGCCTCATCTTCGGACTCTCCCTCACCCACACAAAGGGCCATCTGGTACGCGCCATGATGGAGGGGGTCGCCTTTGCAATGTACGATTCATTCCGCCTGGTGAAGGAGGCGGGGCTCAAGATCAATTTCCCCATGGTGCTCAATGAGGGCGGGGCGGTTAGCCGTCTCTGGCGGAAGATCATTGCTGATGTCTTCAATGTTCCCATCGTCATGGTGAAACGCCGGACCGGCGCACCGTACGGTGATGCGATCCTCGCAGGTGTCGCAAGCGGTGTCCTCCCCGGATATGAGGTGGCACGGCAATGGACCGAGTATATTGAGCCTATGGAGCCCGACGCTGGGAACCATGCGATCTACCAGGACTATTTCGAAATATATAAGAATCTGTACGCCCACGTTCGAGGGGACTACCGAGACCTCGCACGACTTCGTGAAAAATCGATTGCACCCGAGGAGGAATAGCAACTATGGAACTGGTCAGAAAGCTGGCAGAACGGGAGAGGGACAAAAACCCCATCCGAGTCGGCATTGTCGGTTGTGGACAGATGGGTTCAGGACTCGCCCATGCAATAAACAATATTTCAGGAATGCGAATCAGCGCCATAGCGGATATAGCGGTAGGACGCGCGATACAGACATTCGAGCAAATGGGCTGGAGCCGGGACGATATCCAGACAGTCAGCAGCGAAGCAGAGGCAGAAGACGCGATACGTGCGGGTAAAGCAATTGTATCCGAAGACGCACTCCTCCTAACGCATACCCCCTCAATTGAAGCAAACGTCGAGGCAACCGGGGTAACTGACATCGGAGCGATGGTTGCCTACCATTCGATCATGAACAAGAAACCCATAATCATGCTGAATGCGGAGACTGATGTGACCGTCGGCTACTATCTTGATAGCCTTGCTCGAAAAACCGGCGCACTTTACACCGTTGCATCAGGCGACGAACCGGGTGTTTTGAAGATGCTTTATGAACAGGCAACACTCATGGGATTCAAAGTGGTCTGCCTGGGAAAGGGCAAGAACAATCCCGTCAACACATCGATCCGACCGGAAGAGTGCGTCGACGAGGCGCGGACAAAAGACATGAATCCGAAGATGCTCGCTTCCTTCATTGACGGGACAAAGACCATGGTGGAAATGGCAGCAGTGTCCAATGCAACCGGTCTTGTACCCGATGTTCCGGGTATGCACGGTCCGAAAGTAGATCATGATGAACTTGTGACCACCTTCATTCCGAAATCAGCAGGCGGAATATTCTCAGCCGCGGGCAGGGTTGACTACTCGACCGGTAAGATCGCACCCGGAGTATTTGCAATCGTCTATTCCGAGGATGAACGGATTCGCAAGGATATGAAGTTCATAACACACGCTGAGGGGCCCTACTACCTTCATTTCCGTCCCTATCATCTGTGCGATCTGGAGACACCGCAATCTGTAGCCGAGGCGGTCCTCTTGAACGAAGTCACCGTTACCGCGGCGGGACTCTACTCAGAGGTGGTCTGCACTGCGAAGCGTGACCTCTCGCCGGGACAGAAGGTGGAGGGAATTGGTGGAGGTGACTGGCACGGTGTCATCTATCCGTACACCCAGGCACGCGGCCTGAGGGCCATTCCGATCGGAATAGGTCCCGGCGGAACCGTCAGGAAAGCAATCCGTAAGGGAGAGATATTAACCGAAGATAACTTTTCGCCGGACACATCAACCTTCGTCTATCGGTTGCGGGCACTTCAGGATTCACTCGCCGCTTCAGCCCCGGCGGTCTCACGCACTGCTCCGTCAGCGCGAAACATGCTCGTATAGGGTGGACTAACGTATGAAAGCGATGGTTATTCACGGTCCCATGAACTTTGGCATAGAAGAGGTGAACGAACCGGAGCCCGCAAGAGGCGATCTCCTGTTATCCGTTCAGGCGTGCGGACTGTGCGGTTCTGATCTGCGAACGCTGCGCAGCGGACACAGCAAGATTAGCTTTCCCTGGACACTCGGTCATGAAATCTGCGGAGTCGTCGAAGAGTTTGGCCCAGGTTACGAAGGCCAGTGGAAGAAAGGGCAACGGCTTGCAATTGGTCCGCTCGCCTACGATCCGAGCGATCCATTCTGTGTCGAAGGCAGACATGAACTTTCTGCCAACGTACGGGAGATCGGACAGGCCTGGAAAGGAGGGCTCGCGGAGCGAGTCGTCATTCCGGAAGCTGCGATTCGGCTCGGGAACATTCTTCCCGCTCCGGAGGGGCTGAAGTCCATCCACGCTGCGGTAGTGGAACCGGCAAGTTCCGTCATCCACTCGCAGGAACGTGCAAGGGTCGGGCTGGGAGATACCGTGCTCATACTGGGAGCAGGCCCCATCGGTTGCCTTCACACCGCAGTTGCGCGCGCCCGGGGCGCTCATCGCATCATCGTAAGTGACATTGTTGAGGAGCGACTTGAGCTGGCAAGAGCGTTTGAGCCGGATTCGATAGTAAACAGCAAAACCCAGGATCTTGCTGCAGAGGTTGAGCGCGCCACAGGCGGGAGAATGCCCGACGTTATTATTACCGCGGCGCCGGCGCCAGAGGCCCAGATTAGTGCCGTTCAACTTGCCCGTCGAGGTGGGCGTATTGTCTTTTTCGGCGGATTGCCACACGGCAACAGCACACCGGGAATTGATACCAATCAGATTCACTACAAGAACCTCGACGTGATAGGGAGCTCGATCTTCGCTCCGCGTCACTTTCGCATGTCCCTTCAATTGATTGAATCCGGACGTATCCCCGTGAACTTGCTGGTGACTCACGTCTTTCCCCTCGATCGGTTCGCCGAAGGTGCCAGTCTCGCCCTGGAAGGAAAAGCGCTGAAGGTTGTTTTCACACCGTACGGGAGCACAGATTAATGGCGGAAAACGAGTTTTCGAAATTGGATTTTCTGAACAATGGCTTGGCCCAGATCGCGCTGGTCGTCAAGGATCTTGATGCGACAGTCGAACAGTACTATCGCTGTTTCGGAATCGGTCCATGGCATTTCTACACGTATGGGAAGCCGCTGGTACCGCGCATGACCCGAAACGGAAAGCCAACTACCTACAAGATGCGGGTGGCACTTTCCTATCTCGGCCCGATGCGAATCGAGCTCATTGAGCATCTCGAAGGCGATACCGTTTACCAGGAGTTCATTAATCAGCATGGGTATGGCGTGCATCATCTCGGCGTGCTGGTTGACGACATGGAGGACGCGATGCGCAGAGCGAACGAAGCCGGTTTCCATGTGACCATGGACGGGGCAGGTTTCGGACCCGATGACGACGGACACTATGCCTATCTGGACACCGAGAACTCGATCGGCACGACGATCGAGCTGATTGCACGGCCGAAACGGCGAAAAACGCCGGAAAAAATATATCCTCCCGACAGCGGGACAAAACAGCAGTAAAGGAGTCTCTGTATGGCAACACAGGTAAAGTTAGCCGTTGCGCCTCAAGGACATCGGGTCATCGAACAGAAAGTGTCGCTGGGGATCATTGTTGCATCGCGAGGTTTCTTCAATCCGGCACTCGCCTCACAGGCAAGAACGGAGCTTCTCGAACGGCTGGCAAAGCTGGGTTACCAGTACCAGATCATGCCTGCTGATGCGACACCAAACGGCGCGGTAGAAACGTTCTCGGACGCTCGAAAATATGCAGCGTTCTTCCAGGACCATCGGAAGGAGATAGACGGAATTCTCGTGGTTCTTCCCAACTTCGGCGACGAACTCGGAGTTGTCGAAACGATAAGCCGTGCACGACTCGACGTTCCCGTGCTCGTGCAGGCACTCGACGATGATCCGGCAAAACTCGGACTGAAAGATCGCCGGGATGCGTTCTGTGGAAAACTGTCTGTCTGTAATAATCTTTATCAGTACGGCATTCCATTTACGAACACCAGCCTGCACACAAGCGCACTCGGTAGCGAAGTCTTCGCGCAGGACCTTGATTACTTTTCCCGCGTGTGCAGAACCGTAAAGGGACTCAGGAACGCTCGAGTCGGTCAGGTTGGAACCCGCCCCGCCCCGTTCCAGACAGTACGGTTCAGTGAAAAGCTGCTTCAACGAGCGGGGATAACGGTTATTCCCATCGACATGGCGGAAATGATTGCCCGCGCTTCCCGTTTTGATGCACAGGCGGGGGAAATCAAGACCAAACTCAGCGAAATCCGAGGTTACGGACACATTCCGGATGAGATCAAAGAACAGGGTGTAATCCAGCAGGCGAAACTGTCTGTTGCGCTCGACCAATGGATGGAAGAAAACCAGTGCGACGCGAGTGCAATACAGTGCTGGGATTCCATTCAGTCGAACTTCGGCTGCGCGACCTGCCTCTCGATGAGCATGATGGGAGAACGGCTTATACCGAGTGCATGCGAAACCGACGTTACCGGTGCCCTTTCCATGTACGCACTCCTTCTCGCATCGGGGAATCCTCCCGGCTTCCAGGACTGGAATAACAACTATGGTGATGATCGGGACAAGTGCATAAACGTTCATTGCTCAAACTACCCGAAAAGTTTCATGGGCAAGGAGATTGAAATATCGAATCTGGACGTTCTCGGTGAGTCACTCGGCCACGATCGCTGTTTCGGTGCGGTCAAGGGACAGGTGGTGCCAGGCCCGATGACCTTTTTCCGGATGTCCACGTTCGACGCAGAAGGAAGCATTCGAGCATACGTGGGAGAAGGATCGTTCACCGATGATCCGTGCTCGATTCAGGGAGGAAGCGCAGTCTGCCACGTTCCCGGCCTGCAGAAGCTCATGAACTATCTCTGCAAAAATGGATTTGAGCATCATGTCGCACTGACACGCGGCAACTACGCACGCGTCATCGAAGAGGCGTTGACCTCCTATCTGAAGTGGGACGTCTATACACACAAAGAGTAGAGAAACCGCCGAGTCCAGGCCCGGCGGATGTATCACCGTCTACTCACTCCGGATAATCATTGACGGATCCGTGCCCGATCTTGCGAGTGCCACCGGGGTGCGATCAACTTTCGTTGATGGACACGGGCGCGGTTGCCGAGCTATAGCGACGGGAGCCGCCGACGTCAGCCGGCTTCACGCCGCATCAGTCACGTTCGTGACGACGATAGATCGTTCGGCGACACCGTGCACCGGCTCGGCGGTGCCCGGTATGAGCGTCTCGCTCACGACCAGCTCAGTCAGATTGGCGCGCCGAATCCACATCGTCTCCAGATCCTTGTAGATCGTCGCCCAGTAGTGCGAGCCGCCTTCGGTTCGCACTTCGACCTGAGGCATCGGCTTCATCAGCATCCGAAACGAGCTTGCTCCCGAATCCACAGCAATGATCGCGCAAGCCCTGTCGCCGGAACGGCCGACGCCGATGAACTCGAGCGTGACCTCTCCGTTTTCGAACCATGACCCGGCCCCGACCTTTTCACCGAGGTCAGTATCAGGCCTCGAGTGTGAGGCTGCATGTACGATCCTCGTCCCCACTTCCTGGAGATTCTGTATTCCTGCACCGGCTGATGTTGGGTCCGTGAAGATCTGGAACGAGTGGAAATCGATGAACGCATTGTAGACGTGATATGAATCCAGTTCCGAGAGCGCGGTTCCATTCGCATCCACAAGATGTTCGAAGGGGGCATGATCGATTCCGAGTGTTCTGCCAGCGCCGTCACGCTCACCTGACCGATGTCTGAACAGATAGTTCCACCCGGCCAGCGAAGGTACCGATGCCGGAGTCTGGTTGTCGTGCTGCACGGAAACGCTTCGACAAGTATAGCGGTCTCCGACGACGATAGTCCCCGGATCACAATCAAGGATCAGACGGTAAACCGTGACCGCCGCGGGTTGTCCGTTCGGCGCCTTCATTGTCAGCGTCGACGACATCTCGAAGCGCTGTCTCTGCGGACTATGGCTGCCTGTGAAGTCGTAGCGTGTGTCCTGTACGGTCGTGGCGAGATTCGAGTGGCGGTCACCCCCTGCCCTTCTGATTTCTGCATGTGCGTTCATTTCCAGTGAGCTTGCATTGTTTCCCATAATCGGTTCCTCCCTGTTTGAGAACTCAATCACCGTCAGTGCGTCCCCTTCACGTGCGTCGTCTGCCCGGCGTTCACGCCGCCAACAAGCGCAGTCCCCGCCTCCTGCAGAAGCTCCGCAATTCGTTCGTCCGAAAGCGCGATGACTCCACTTCCGATCAGCATCGCAAGCCCATGCGTGAAGATCCAGCTTTTGAGAATCCGTGGGTCGTGAAGAGCCACCGCAGCCTGTTTGGCAAGTGTTGGCAGCGCATCGGTCGCGGTCAGTGCTTCGAAGGTTGTGTTTGTCGCCCCACTTTCATCGGCCTCGGAAACGGGAGTGCCCGAGGTCGGGCGATCCACATACAGAAACCGGAACAGATTTTTCTCTTCGCGGGCAAAAACCACGTAGCCGATCGCCTTATCTCCAGCTAAATCGCCGGTGAACACGCGGCGCTGGTATTGCAGGAGCTTAGCTTCGGCTGCCCTTCGTACCTCAATCTCTATCTCCCGCATCGAAGAGGTAGTGGAATAGATCGGCATGGTCGACGAACCAATACGCGTCGCGATACTCCTTGCCGTCACCGAAGCCCAGCCATTCTCCCGGGTAAGTTCAACCGCCGCTTCCACAATTGCATCCCGGCTGAAAGAAACCTTCTGCGTCACCTCGCGCTCCCTTGATATAACGGATGTTATTATAACATCGGTTATATTGTTGTCAAGTGGTTTCACATGAGTGTGACGAAGCTTGGTGCTCTTTGGTAATGCAGCCAGTTAACAGAACGGATTTACATCACGCGTGTCCGCGGCAAGACGGTTCCGAAGGTCACTCCTGGAACTTGTGGCAGGTCGACATTGGCGAATTCTGCCGTGAGACATGGGAAACGATACCGGAGATCTCCAGACTGCACATGCTCCGGAGCCAATGTTTGCTCACATATGAGTTTGACCCAATTTCATCCCCAAGGTTCCACACACTACACAGAGCTTGACGTTGTAATATCACAGTGATATCATAAAGATATCTTGCATCAGATTGGAAGTTCCGAGGAGGCTAAGTTTATGGACGAGATTGTTGAATCGAAGTCTTGGCGGATAAGCGGGTTTATCGCATTTGTCGCTGAAGTAATTGTTGCGGTCGCGATCTGGAGAATCGCAAGACAATCGGTGTCACAGATTCCATGGAGGACGGTTGCCCTCATCGTACTCACTTTGATCTTCGTGATCGCCGCTCGAGGGTTTTTCGTCGTTCATCCCAACGAAGCAAAGGTTGTAATCTTCTTCGGTAACTACGTCGGCAGCGTGCGTCGCGCGGGATGGCACTGGACTAATCCGTTTACGAACAGGAAGTCGGTATCGGTGCGGGTAAGAAACTTCAACAGCGAAATCATAAAGGTCAACGATGAGACGGGAAACCCGATCGAAATTGGAGCTGTTGTGGTATGGAATGTCACCGATTCGGCGAAGGCTCTGTTCAACGTGGATGATTATGAGAGTTTCGTGAGCATCCAGGCGGAGACTGCCATTCGCAACCTTGCAAGCCACCACCCCTACGACACTGGCGACAGCAGCGTTACCTCGCTGAGAGGGAATCCGGAACTGATCGCGGATAACTTGAGCGGACACCTGACTGACCGGCTAAACAGAGCGGGTGTCACGATCGTAGAGGCTCGAATATCCCACCTGGCCTACGCTCCGGAGATCGCCCAGACGATGCTGCGCCGGCAACAGGCTGCCGCGATAATCTCGGCACGTCAGCTGATTGTCGATGGAGCAGTCGGCATGGTGAAGTTCGCGTTGCAGAGTCTCGAGGAATCCGGTGTGGTCAAGCTTGATGAGGAACGGAAGGCGTCCATGGTGAACAATCTGCTCGTCACGCTTGTTTCCGAGCGGGAATCTCAGCCAGTGGTCAATACCGGTACACTCTACGCATGAGCGAGAAGAAGCGATTCCTGCTGAGACTGGACTCGGATGTCTATGACGCCCTTGAGCGTTGGGCCGCAGGTGAGCTTCGGAGTGTGAACGGT
>Ga0307376_10005722_pt1 | contig 11140 bp, 15 predicted proteins | sample TR2MG_FD_202536 | JGI IMG/M metagenome (GOLD analysis project Ga0307376, IMG submission 202536) | Soil microbial communities from Risofladan, Vaasa, Finland - TR-2 | ecosystem: Environmental > Terrestrial > Soil > Coastal area > Acid sulfate soil | place: Finland: Risofladan, Vaasa | collected... | reverse complement strand
TTATACTCATAGCCAACGTCCCATCCGTGATTCATCATCGCTCTGAGATTAGGAACATATTTCAATTCGTTGTTCGTCTGATATTCTGATCGTTTTATTTCAGGTCTTGCATCGAGCCATGCTTTGACTTCATCGCTCGGATTCCATGTAACAACGATGTAATCAAAATCAGTTGTACCCGCCTCGTTATAAAGCATCTCAGTCGAGAACTTCAGCATGTCAATCGCCGTAGAACAAAAATTAACTACTGATACTCGCATTTTCTAACACCTTTCTGCACGCCCACGATACGGCGCCCAATTTCAAATCAGCTTCGCTTCTGATTTTCTGATTCCATTCCTGATTGCGACCGGCATACCAATGAAGCCCGATACAATCATCTGGAATAGTAGGCCAGCGCTTGAGCCGGAATAACCACCCATGCCAATGACGAATCTTATGCTTGCCCGCCCAAGGGAACACAACGTGCTCGCTCAGATTTCCCGTAGGCGGTGTTTCGATAACACTAGCGCCGCAACACTCATAAATATCTGGATCGTAAGCATCGCGTGCTCGCCGGTATATGTCTTCCCATTCCAGACACGGTCGCCCTTGCATAAATGTTACCGGCATATACCCCTCTTTTGGTTGGTTAGCAAACACAACCACCTGAACGTCTTCTTTTATTTCAGGGAGCGGCTTCAAAAATACTATGTCCATATCTGCAACCGTCCCGCCATAATTAGCAAGCAGATACCATGACAATAAATCGCTCGTATGAACATCATGGGCTTTTAGAGCGGCAATTTCAGGAGCAACGTCTTCAAGATATTTTATCTTTATATTTGCTGGCAATTTCTTCTTGTCCTGATTGAGGCATAGATATGTGCTCCGCTCTGCAATAAATATTTCGCACTCTTGCCGTTCCCAGAATTTAGTCATTAAAGAAACCGGATGCTTCCGAAGTACGAGCGTTATATCATCGTGAATAAGCGACGCGCTCAGTAATGTCATATATCGCAAGTATGAAAGCTCGTTCGGCCCCCAAAAGAACCACAGTGTATTTGATGACTTACCCTGCATAGCATTCCTTTAAGAAATGACCGTCGATTAATTCGTGCGGCCTGGGGCTTCCGTGAAAGCACACGATGCTCGTGTTTTCAGGCAACTCTTTCGCGTTCATTAAATGATGCTTATAGCTGCATACTCCGCGCTGAATTTTCTGCAATGGAGTTACGCTCTCTTTATTCATTCGCAAGCTATGTGCTATCCATTCTTGATCGCCAACAAATGATCGGTTGTCTATGATTGCCGACGGCCCCGACAGCGCCGTTCTTTGCTTAAACGTACCGCTTGTTTTCTTTTTCAATAAGTCATTGAGTATAAAGCTATAGTCTCCGTTCCACGCCATAACGCCTGACATGAATCGTTTTCTTTTGAATGAATTAAGCATGATAAACTTGTGCTCTTCTCCTGATACCGATTCTGTGAGTCTGCTAATGTCGCCGGTTATCACAGTATCGAGATCGAAATATATACACGCGCCCGTAAGCCGGAATAGCTCTAGCTTCGACCACCATTTCGGCAGGTTGTGAATTAGCGGTATAACAAACACGCAAGATGATACTGCATGCACTTCATAAGCAAGTAAGTCAGTGAGCAATATAAGCCGGTGCGTTTCTGGTACGTGCTTATCGAGCATGTTTTTGATATTCCATACATGCTCAAGCTCGTAATCGCCGCCGCTTTTAAGCACACACACGAAGTTTATCATTAAGCACCTCATCCAGTTCAACTATCGGGAACACTGTCAAGTCACTTCCGGGAGTTGCATTCAAGCATTCGACGCCATGCTTTTTAAGAGCCTTCTCTATATGTGGAAATGGCATCATAAATCTTGCATACGGTTCGTGTTTCTTTTGCTGGTCTTTATAGAAGTTATGCCAGTTCTTTTCGCCGTTAATGCGGTGCATATCGTATCCGAGAAGCACGATCCGCTTTACTCCGAAATGAAATGCCAGATTGATCGCGCACGCCCCGCTTGATAGATTCCATGATACAAATTGCGGATCGGTTATAATCCCATACGGAGAGTTTTTTTTCGTAACAACTTTCACGTCCTGCCTATTCACATGCTGCGGGCACGTAGTTATTTTAATCCCACGAAAATCGCTAAAATCATCGCAACCATATTTCTTCGGCCAGGTGCAATCGCCGTAGTACATAACATCGATCCACGGCGCTAACCTGAACGCACAATTAACAGCGATAACGCGCTGCCCACGAAGACGCTCAATATCGAAGTTCTTTAGGCTAGGCCCGCCGCCAAGAATAAAGCACGTTCCGTCCGGCCATAACTTCGGAACCGTCCATCTTGGCATATTAGGTTTTTTAACCGCCATTACACGCCCTCAAATTGAATAAATTCAGTTATGCTTTTAGCGTCTTTTAATGTGAGAGGAACGTCATTGATTGGCTTGCCTGTTTCGGCATTCAGAACGTTATACTTTCCATTGCCTATCTCTGACAGCTCAAGGCCGATTATATAAACTGGCGGAGGCGGAACAGGCCCAACTACGTCGAACTTATCGCGCGCCCCCACCAGTATTTCAGGATCGACAAGTAAGGTATCGCCAGGACGCAACAGCACGCTTCTACCGTTTTCATCCCGGTGATAGTGCTTACCGTATCCTTTTTTCATGCGATGCAATACTTTCGGCATCTCTCTTTCCCTCTCTTGCGCCTAGCTGGTTACATGGCACATTATCTTACTGCTCTTTAAGACCAGTGAGCGATACCGCATTTGCCGTCGATGTCAGCTTTCAGTCTCGGAACCATAATCGCCATGATGATGAAATGGTTCATAAGCCCGCCGCGACTTTCCCAGTCGAACGTTGCAGGCTGGAGACCGATTACTATATCGACAACCGGCTTGTTCATGCTTACCATAACCACGTTGTCTGCGGTGCATTTATCGGCGACCTTGATGCTCTGAATCCCGCCGATTTGCATGATGCGATCTCTGATTGTGGTAACAACCGAAGTTGACGTTGAATAATCTTCGTCAAGCGCGGTCTCAAAGTTCGAAGGAATATACAGGTTGAAAGGCCCGTAGTATCCGTCCGCCAACAGAGCCGTTTTCATTGCCAGCACGTCTGTAACAATGCTCCCGCTGGTATCGTCCCAGTTCGCCGTCAGATCGCCGGTGTTCCGGTTGGTGTAGTTCAAGTACCCCTGAAGGCTACCGCCTCCAAAAGTAAAAGTCCCGGCGCCAGCAAACAGTACCGACTCGATCTTTGAAGCTACCGCATACGCGGCACTCTCTGCCATATCGGTATCGAGTGGAATTGAGCCGTTACGAGAAGCACGGAGAACACGCGCCGAAAGATCAAACTCCTTGTAAATCACAGGGAGCGGGAGATAATTCGGGGAATATACTTTCCTGTCCTTATCGCCGGGCGCATTCGCGTCGATAGCGATATTTGCATCCGACATATCACTGCCGGTTTCCCACTGAAGCACTGTCGTTCCGAGACCGTCAGGGAGGGTCTTTGTAAGCCCTCCATCGATCAAGTCCTGGACACCCACTAAGCGAGAGCGGATTGCAGGTAGTACTACATCGTCAATAGCTTTCCATTCATCCGCACGGAGAACGGTATTGACTCGCAGACTGTTTCTGCTCAGTCCATTCTCAAGAAGCCGCGCCGCGACAGGGCCGTAAGCCCGCCCGCCAGCGATGGCATCAATTTGCACACCAGTTGATTCGTTATCCACGTTTACCTCCTATTTTGATTGAGTTCATTTGTTACATAATCCTAACTTTGATTCTCCCGTTCGGGTCTGCCGCACTTGAACCACTCATATCGACCGCTTCAAGAGCGACACCGATAAGCGAGCCAACTTCAACAGTCAGCGCCGATGAATCAGCGACAACTATGCGAAGCGTTCCGTCGCCGTAGCTTTCGAGTTTCGATCCGATAGCCGCCGTCTCGCCGTTAGCCAACAGCATATACGCAACATCGCCCGGCTTGAATATTCCAAACAGGCCGATATTGTCGGCAGTATATGCCGTCCCGATTTCGCCGCCCTGGTTTTCATCTTCCAGAGCAATGAGTTTTTCAGCGGCACCACCAGCGGTTAAATGCGGTCTCACCTTTCCGGTACTCATCATTTCACACAGATGGCCCGGAGTTAGCGCCGCGTTAACGACATATTCATATCGAACAGGCACACCTTTGACGGTGATTGTGTTTGAAGCCATTGTTCCCTCCTATACTGAAAAAGGTTTTACTACTTCTTTTCTGTTTCCCACACGAGCGGTACTTCATTAACGACCGGCGCGGGATTCGCTACCGGCCCGCCCGCGCGACCAGAAAAGTCAACGTCAACACGCGCAAGCTCTGCAAGGTTTTCGAGTTCTTTCAGGCTCTTCGCGATCAACTCATCTTTGGTGAATTTATTGTTCTTGTTTGCCATGAGCTTTTCGACTGCATCCGCCTTGATAGCTTTGTCACGCGCAAGCGCACGCGAAAGCGTTTCCTTCATCTCATCGGGTGCGGCGGCGATATACTCCTCTGCTGTTTGCGGAGCCGCTTCGACTTCCGGCTCTTCGACTTTCTTTTCCTCTTCGACAGGAGCGGCAACAACCGGCTCCGGCTCAACCACTGCTTCAGGCTCAGGCTCAACGTCCAGTGCTTTCAGCTTGTCAAGCTGGCACTCCGGAAGTGTCGAGAGCCATTCCCGATCATCTTCTTTGAACTGAGTTTTATTGCAGGCAATTAGCTCCGCAATTCTTGTTTCGTTATCCATCCGCTTTAACTCCTTTTCTATAGGTTTGTCGTTGTTTGTGATTTCAACGTACTGCGTTTCCTCAATCACCTCCTTGGCGTCATCATTAATGACTGCCTTTTCATTGTTATCAATCGAGTAGGTTCTTTTGTAGAGTTTGACAGGCCCGGTTTCCATACCGTTTACAACCTCAACTTTTTCATAGATGAAATAGCCGTCGTAGACTTCTCTAATCCAGATACCCGATTTGTCATTTTCAGCCGCTCGGATTGCATCTCTTAATTCAACCCTTAAATCATCGTGGCTGAGTTCGTTCGTAAGTTGACTCAGGATTCTTGCAGGCGCGCTCGATACCTGTTGAAACAACTTACGCATCCAATTTACTTTTTCTTTTTCCTCGTTTGATTTCACGCCATAATCACCTTCTCCCGTGTTAGTGCGGATTCCGCATCCGTCATTCCAGTTACAAGCACCCTCGCCGCCTGGAAGTAGCGCAAGATGATCCGGGCGCATATTGTGTGCGATACTCTGATACTCTTCATCGTTCCATGTACCACTTATCATTTCCTCTTCTATATAGACGCCGGTTGATACTTCTAATTGCTGTCCGTTTTTTATTAGCATAAGTACTTGCGGCGCTAGTTTGGTTATTTTCCCAACTTCAATCCAGACTTCCCCGGCGAGTCTTTTAGATTCATCGTTGAATGTGAAATTATAGAGCCGTCCGATCTCCCATTTCTCAATAAGATCAGGGCTATTCGCGCTCACTTTTGTGCCGCCGCTTTCAGGATGATCGAGCGTTACCGGCTGCCCGTTCCATGCCATAGGGAATTTCGCAAGCTCTTCGGCGGTGTAGAGCACATCGTTATGGACACCCTCGACAAGCGCCACAACAGGAGCGATGAAATACTTCTTTCCATCGACGGTTTTCTCTGTGAAAAGAACCGATTCAAGTGCAAGTGTTACGAGATTTCTATTTGGCATTTGTTTCTCCTTAATTAACCGCACGCTCTGCCTTCTTCTTGCTCTCAATGTATGGAAGCGCAACACAACCGCAGTTCGGGTGCGCCGGTATCAGTTGTCGTATCTCTTCTAGCTTGTACGGGCCGCCGTCTGCAAAGTCTACGCATATCGGGCACGGCTTAAATCCTGTTTCCCATTCAGCAAGTACCACCACATCCATATCTAAATCTATGTTCGAATACTCCGCAGTTATCGCCTCGTTATGCGCTCTCATTATCTCTGTCCGTGCAATCATACGAGCACGTACCTTGCCGATCTTGTCTATGTGGTGCGCCGTGTCCTTGTAAAGTTCACGCGCAATCACGATAGGATTTTTACCTTCAGCGATCCCGCGAGCAAGCCCACTCGAAAGCCCGTCGGCGATCTGGCGTCTTATTGCCGTGTTCGTTACATCTAAAACTGATTTCAAATCCGCATACGTTCTCGAATAAATAAGACCGACACGATCTGCGTGAATCGGTTGACTCATCGCCGCCGCAAGCCCGCTTCCGAAAGGTTCTGCCTGGATAGCCGGAACATTAAAGCCAGCCTTTCGAAGCTCCGAGCGACCGCGCCTGATACCTTGCTGATACCCGCTTTCGATATACATATCTGTCCATGCTTTTTCAATACCGCCGGCGCCGGGAATTCTAAATACTTCTAGCCCTTCCACGCCACCTGAAAGCACATAAAGTTTTTGCTGTTCAAATAACCACTTCATAAACGCATTAACTTTATCAGCGGTACGCGGGAAGTCGAACGCTCTTGCAGGCGCTGCTACGAGCGGCTTAAACGGCAATAGAATCGAATCTTTTTGAATCCCGAAACAGTCGTTGTCTACAATCGACGTTTGCATATCCATTTTCACACGCTGAAGCCGCCTGCTCATATCAGCCATGAATCGTTTCTTTAATCCCCACAGCCGTGATGGATCAATTCGAAGTGCCGTGTTAAGGGTAAAAGGACGCTCGCCGGTTACTTCGTGATTATGAACACACGCACCGATCAATGTTCCTCCATGATAATATCCATCGTAAATTCATCTACTCTCCCGGCGCTGCTTGTTATCGTGCATGATATTTCATACGTTTCCCCGTCGGTTCCGCCAGATAACCAAACCTTCGCTGTATACGATCCGGTTACTTCATCGCCTTTTGTAAGCCCGGCTGGTATCACCCAAACAACCGATGAAATAGATTCACCAGATACTAGCCAATCAGTTAGGCGCGCATACGGCAATCCATCCGCAATCGCATTCGTTCGTGCTTTCAAATCGAACCCGTAATCTAGTTCGGCTGCCGTCGTTTTCTTTACCGTTTGAAGCGACATAGTTTTTCACTCCGCTTTTATTTGAATCAACCTGTCATCTTTTGGGACTTGCGCTATCCTGTCCTCTGCCGGTATGAGAATTAATCTATCATCCGCGCTAACTTTAATCCCGCGCCCGTCCGTGAGAGTTACAGTGCCTCCTACAACCGTGAATGTTTTTGCGCTTGATGTTATCGCCTGAACGTCGAGAGATATTGAGACGCCGCCTGGTACGATTACCGCCGTCCCTGCCGCGCTGGTTAATTGAAGCGCATCAACTCCGACTGTCACAGCGCCTGTTACAATTACAATATCCTTTGCGATTGACTGCATCGCGAGTGCATCAAGTGAAATCGAAACACCACCCGGCACGACTGTGAGAGTTTTTGATTCGCTAATTAATTGCACAGCGTCCATGTTAAGCGTTACATCTCCCATTACTGGCGTAACATCATTCGCCGCCGATTGAAGCGTGAGACAGTCGAGCGAGATTGTTTGATCTGCAGTTGCATACGTTATTACCTGTTCGATTGCGGCTATGTAAATCTGGCCCATATTGTCACTACTCCGGGAACTCGAACTCTATATCAGGTCTACTGTACCCACTACCGCCAGACTCGTAATAACGCACCTGCACCTCTAGTGTGTCGATCTCAGCTTTAGTAAGCGGCCACCCGCCGGTTGCGGTAGGGCGCGTTGTTTCGTTAAAGGCATAATTGCCTTTTGTCCATACTCCGTTTGTATCTCCGTCAAAGTTTGCGGCTGCAAACAATACCAATCCCGCGCCACGATCAACGTACAGGAGTAGATTAAGCCTAATATCGCCGTCACCTTTCCAATAAAACCGCGTCTTTATTTCGCTAATCGTTTCCGCATCGGCTGGCGAATCAGTATACCCGTGCCTGTCTCTCTTTGCATCGACTGCCGTGTTGATGTTTGTTGCAGTGGTAGGATCGGTCACCCCATCCACCGTCTCGTTGATGGCTGTATAGTGCGTTGTTAAGTAAATCGGATCATTAGAATACAACCACTGCGTCACTACATCGCTATCTGGTACAAGTGTTGCTTCTGGCATAATTAACCTATGCTAAAGTAAGAACTCCGTCGCCGCTGAATTGAATCGTATAGTCGCCGCCGTTTGTTACGCGCCCAAGTTCCCAGTATGCAATCAGAAGTTTATCTGCGTGCGTATTGTCGTATGAAATTGCATGCGACGGCGTTGGTGTATCAAGCAAGAGAGAAGACCACGCTGGATTATCCGCGTCAAAAGATGCGAGATCACTCCCGCTATCTATTGCGACAACTTGATTAGCTAGAATCTCACCGCCTGCTGTATAGCCTGTTCCTGTTGCCTCATACGCGCTCACGTCTGAATACTTCGTGTCTGCATCAATATCCGGCGTGTACCCGCAAACAAGCATGACTTTTATTTCGTCTTCGCCGTTACCAAGATTAAACGCGGCGTTCATCACGTCGGCTTTAAAGTTGTTATATACCGCTCCATTTCCTTCTGCCATAATCGCTCCTTACATTTCCGCTTGTATGCTGTGTTCGGTGACGTTCCCATTCCAGTCTCGTATTCTGACTGTTACGGTGCCGAACTGCCCTTCGAGCGCCTTGTCGTAATCAGCACACTTGTACGTTTTATCTTCGTACTGCCGTAGCTTCTGATATGGGACAGAGAGCATTAAGAACGTATCGTTAAAATAAAACTCAACCTCTTTGATGCCTTCGTTGTCTTCGGCGGTAAGTACAATCGTGTGCGAGACTTTATAAGTCATACGCAAGTCGAGTACTGTTGGCGCTTCACTATCTAGCGCCGCACTTGGTGTAATAAAATAGAACCAATCCGACCATGCTTCATTACGGCATAAATCATTCGATTTTATCCGCACCATGTACGATGAATTAGGTATCAAGTTTCGCACGTTTTGATCTAATATCTCGTAGATGCTACTCCCGAACAGCATTCCAAACGGGTATTGTTCGGTTTCATATCCAACAGTTGCGAACTCATAGTATCCCGGCACTACCGCGCCAGTTTCATCGTATGCGTCCCCAGCGGTTATATGTATGCTAGTCGCGTTGATCGGGAGCACACTGAGCACCCTGTAAGGTTGATTGACTAAATGATCTTTTTTGCACTTCGCTTTGAGTGGTTTCTTTGCACTTGCATCAACCGCCATAAGCGCAACCATCAAAACCAACACGATTGAAATTAATCTTTTCATCCTACACCGTCCTTTTGTTTGTAACACCGAGTGACAACTTATCCACCGACACCATCACTTCGTCCGGCTCGACAACACCATCAAGAGATCGCTTCGCTTTTATCGCTACCGTCAGATACTTATTTACTAGCCGCTGTTGCTCTGCTACTTCTTCCCATCTGTTGTCGCCCTTCGCTTGTAATTCCTTTATCAATCCAGACAGAGCAGAAAGCATCATTTTAAGTTCGTCTGCCGAAGTGTTATTCAACTGCTCTCCGGTTGCGTTCACTGCGACGTTACGATACCAGCACGTCGGCGAGTACTCAGGAACAGGCGTACTATCTGGACTTGCGAAGTTACACATTGGCTTTTTCCTCCGGGATAGGTTCGTTTTTAATCTCTCCCATTTCCATTTCAATGATCGCTTTTGCCTTATCGACTTCGCTCTGAGTAAATCCAAGCTTGAGTAAGAACATTTCGATAGGCAATACCACGTCCGATCCGGGTACTTCAAGATACGCCTTCATTGCTTGCGCTATCATCTCGCCAACTTCTGCCTTCTCTTTATCGCTCGGAGTTGATAGGTCGGGCCAATCTACGGTATAGCCGTCTTTCGGCTCAGGAAGCACACCGACAGAAATTAGTCGATTAATTGTCGGGCGAATGATAACCGGCTCGCAGTGTTCTTTTTGCCGCGCTCCGATTGTATCGTTCCAGCTTTTTTCATCCTGCGATGATGCAAGCTCGCCGCGTTCCGATCCGATAAGTATCCGCTTCGGTATTCGTGTCGCCGCCGCTATCATGTCAAGTTGAACAGAAACATGATTCGATGGATCGGCAACCTGCATCGCTATTTCTTTGATGTCAATCCCTTCGAGTTTCAGATAACGCTTGAGGCCGTGAATGTACTCTTCGATTTCATCAACCATAGCTGGTTCATCTTGTGCGCCTACTGCCGTGTTTTCTTGTTTCATAAAAGCGAGGCCAGGGAATGCACCGCGCCAGAACATCTCACCGCTACCGCCTACAATCTTTTCCAAGTCATCAAGTCGATTCAATATCGCACGCAAGCGGGGGATACCAAGCGAGTCATCTTCGAGCACGTCCTCGGCTACGTGGATAACGCGCGAATGATGAACCTCTTTGCCGATTGTGTTTCCAGACGCTTTCATCTGAACGGTATACAAAAGCGGGAGGCCGTACCGTTCGCTCTTCGTGTCAACCTCGTATGTTTTAATCACTGCATTTGCCATTGAGTAAGGCGTTGCATAAAGCAAGTTGCCCGCCTTCTCTACCGGCTCAGATAATACCCCGTTATCGCTATCATCGAATCCGAGAAGCAGAACCGCATACGTCCCGATGCCTGCAAGCCGATCAACTCTCGACATTCGATTAAACAAGTGGCACCGATCCTGAATCTCAACCCAGTCATTTTCGAATGGTGTTTCGTCTTCTTCCGATTCAATAATCGTTGGCTGTTCGCGCCAGCTACCACGAACCGGAGCATCGATAACAGCACGCGCAATATCCTGGCGGTAGTATTTGCCGATGTAATCAGTAAATGTCGGCTGTGATTTATAGCCGAGCGCCGTGTATAGATCGCGGTCGCCGCCGTATTGCATTCCTAATTGCGATGCAATGGATGCACGAACAGCAACGGCGTTCATCACTTTCATAGCGGCCGCGCGCTCTTCGTTGTCAGTCAGCTTGAGATTCGATTTCGGGTTCTGTTTCTTTTCTTTATTCTTTTTCGACATCGCTAACTTCCCCCGTTAATGATCCGGTTAATCTCTACGATTGTCATGCCCTCTCGTTGCATCCAGTGCCGTGCAAAGTTCTGAAGCCCTTTCAGG
>Ga0307376_10005721_pt1 | contig 11141 bp, 14 predicted proteins | sample TR2MG_FD_202536 | JGI IMG/M metagenome (GOLD analysis project Ga0307376, IMG submission 202536) | Soil microbial communities from Risofladan, Vaasa, Finland - TR-2 | ecosystem: Environmental > Terrestrial > Soil > Coastal area > Acid sulfate soil | place: Finland: Risofladan, Vaasa | collected... | reverse complement strand
AGGTAAGCGATTGATTGTTGATATAGATGACGACTTTTTTACAATTCCCGTAAACAATCCAGCATATAAATATCTTGGAAAAGGAAATCCCAACTATCTTGATAAACTTGTTGATATGATGGGACAAGCAGATGTACTTGTAGTTGCAAGTGAATATATGAAAGAAAACTACAAGCAATATAATGACAATATAGTTCTTATCCCTAATGGGTGGAGTAAAACAAATAACTTTTGGGGGAAAAGATACAGAATAGACAACAAATTCAATTTTGGTTGGTGTGGCACTACCACACATAGAATAGACTTCCGAATAATTCTCCCTGTTCTCATAGAGTATTTTTCATCAAGACAAGATACAAGGATAATAATTGGTGCAGATCCGGATATATATAATATGCTGAAAGATGTACCAGAACACAGTAAACTATTCTTGCCTGCCCTTCCCTATTCCCATTATCCACTAATGCTTGCTAGGTTCGATGCTATGCTTGTTCCCCTGGTAGATGATGAATTTAACAGGTACAAATCTGATATAAAAATGGTAGATTCTGCTGTAGCAGGAATACCATGGATAGCTTCACCATTACCACAATATACAGGATGGAAGGTCGGTGGGCACATTGCTAAAAATGATGCAACAGAATGGATAAAATATATGGATCTTGTAATGGATAATGGAATAGAATACTATGCAAAAGAAAGCAAAGCTAAAGGTGAATCAAGGGAAGCAGAACAATTATTCCCTCTATGGGAGCAAATATTATTATGAATATTCTATATGTTTACTCTGATGAAAAGAAAGAGTGGAACTGTTCAAATTGGCGTTGTGCTATGCCAGCAAGGGCAATCAACAAAACAAAAAAACACAAGGCAAGACTGCTGCATATCCGCAAATGGGAAAATCCTGATATTGTAAAATCACAAAAGTTTACTGATTGGGCAGATGTGATCGTACTGCAAAGACGTATACTATTCCGGACTATGGAGCTCATGCTCTATGCTCAGTCTGAAGGCAGGAAAGTAGTTGTGGACCTTGACGATTCCTATCACCAGATGGATTGGCGTAATGCAACAGGATATAACTTTTGGAAAAACAACATAGCTCGTACTGCTGATGGCAAAAAAGTTACATTCAAAATACCTGTACTAACGCAATTAGAAATGGGTGTAAAGATTGCTAATAAACTAACCTCACCATCCAAGTTGATATGTTCTGATTGGAAACACTTCATTGACAATACTCATTATTTGCCAAACTATATCCCTACAAAGATGTACGCTCAAAGAAAATATAACGCACACCTTGATAGAGATCACTTCATCATTGGTTGGGGTGGTGGCATATCCCATATAAACTCATTCCTAAATAATCCTGTAACACAAGCAATTGATACTGTGTTGAAAAGATCCAATGCAAAATTTATTATTGTTGGTGATCCAAGATTAAAGCAATTGTTCAAAGATCATAAGAATTTGACAGTTTTGAATTGGATGAAAGAAAAAGAGTGGTGTAACCATATAAAAGAAATAGACATAGGAATTGCCCCGCTAAACTATAGTTATGATCAACGAAGATCATCTCTAAAAGTATTAGAGTATATGGCTTGTGGCGTTCCTTGGATAGCAACAGAAGGAGCACCATATGGTGATTTTAAAGAATATGGTAATATTGTTAGCAATACAGTTTCTTCTTGGAGAAACAAGCTAACTCATATGATAAACAATTATTCATACCATCAAGATATTGCCAAGGAAAATCTAAATATAATAAAGCATTATGATCTATATAACAATGCTGATAACATTGTGAAAGTTTATGAGGAAATATGACAGTCCTAGTATGCCAAATCATTTGTGATCGTAAAGCGTCAAGTCAGCACAGTGGATCCATAGACGCAATATGCAATATTGATTATCCTAATTACGAAGTGTATATAAATATCCAACAACAACATACAACATTTCAATCCTTAGCCCTATATCAACCTATGCTGGAAAAACTAAATGATTCTGGAATAACTTACAACGTAGATTCATGGTGCTATAAGTCTACATGGAAGCCAGGACCTACTTATGATCAAGATATTGAAAGACTTATGCCAATTTGTATTGCTCGTAACATGGCATTAGAATATGCAAGCAGACGAGAGGATATTGAAAAAGTATTGTTTGTTGACGCAGATGTTATAATTGAACCAGATGGGCTAAAGAAATTAATGAGCAGAAAACTTCCTTTTATTGGTGGATTAGTGCCTGGGCGTGGAGCGCATAAACATGTGTCATATATCTTCTTTGAAGAAGAAAGAAAAGATGGGCTTATCAAATGCTCATATGGGACATGCGGATATATGCTAATTGATAGAAGCGTATTTTCATTACTTAGATTTAGAATAGGTCAGGCTTCCCATACCAAAACGCCAATAAGTTTATCAGAAGACCCTAACTTTTGTATTGATGCTAAGACCTTTCTTGGCATAGACTTTTATATTGATGAAACTGTGAAAGCAAAACACTGGGATGATCCAGAAAATCCTTTTACAGCAGATCAAGCGTCCCCCATGGAGGTGGTATTGTGAAATTAGACATTGGCTGTGGAGAAGTAGCACGAATAAAAGAAGGATATATTGGCATAGACGCTTATGTTGAAGACCCTAATATAAAAAAAGCAAATATGGATTTATTGCCTTATAGTGATAATTCAGTACAAGCAATATATTCCTCTCATGCATTAGAACATATGCCAAAAGCAAGAATAGTTCCAACGCTAAAAGAGTGGTATAGAGTTCTTATGCCACATGGTTTATTAGAGTTATTTGTTCCTGATCTGGAATGGTGCATAAAAAACTGGCTGAAATACAGAACAAACGATTGGCATATGGATACTATCTTTGGCAAGCAAGAACATGCTGGTGAGTATCACAAGACAGGCTTTACAAAAGGATTGCTAACTCAATATGCAATAGAAGCTGGATTCTCAGTATTAGAAGTAAAAACAATTAACTCACATAATCAAGACACTTTAGCTCTAAGGGCAATAAAATGAAAATCTTAGCTGTTCTTGCAGGATATAACGAATCAAGCATCATTCTTCATGTGCTGCAACATCTAGTAGATAACTACATTGATACATTTTATATTGATAATGGATCCACAGATGGAACATTAGAACTTGTGAAAAGAAGTGGCTTATGTATAGACGCTATTTCTTTACCAAGAAACGATAACAAATATGAATGGAGGAAAATATTACAACGCAAAGAAAGCATATATAATGGATTTGAAAATAAATACGATTGGTTTATGCACCATGATTGTGATGAGTTTAGATATTCACCCTATCCAGGAATGACACTTGCTCAAGCAATTTGCCATGTAGATGATATGGAATACACAGCTATAGATCATGTGTTATTTGATATGCAGCTAACAGAAAATGTGGCAGAGGGTGATGATCCAAGAGGAAAACTTATCTATTGTAAACCACCTGAAAAACATCACAATTTTCAAGTGAAGACTTGGAAAAATACAGGATCAGGCGTTAATATTAGTAAACATGGTGGACACTGGCCTATTATGGATGATCTTGATATTTGCTTACGACCTTTTGTAATGGCTCATTATCCTTTACGTAATGTAGTACAAGCCAAGAGAAAAGTGTTTGAAGAAAGATTACCTTGCTATATCCATGAGGAACATAAAGTTCTTGCTTGGCATGAGCCATGGGATGAATATAAGGCAGACCCAAATAAATCATTTGTGGTAGATCCGAAAAATCTATATCAATTCTCATTACAAAAAGCCAGATATTATTGCAGGAGTATATAAATGACAACAATAACTAATGAAAAATACGATTTTACTGTTAAAGTAAATAACGAAGTAGATCGAGCAAGATTTATAGATCTTGAAAGTGAAGAAGAATACATAGACACAATAAGAGAACTTGTGCCTGGAATGATTTTCATGGACATTGGAGCATGTGTTGGTCTTCATACTTTGGCAACAATGAAATTAGCCAAAGCAGTAATATCAATAGAGCCAGATCCAAGAAATTATGCCAATCTAGTGAAATATATTACTAGCAATAACGGCAATAATGTAGTTCCAATAAATGTCGCAGTAAAAAACAAAAGAGGTAGCATCAAATTATATGCAGAGGGAGAGCGATCTGATTCTCCTAACACAATGCCCCCATCTACTAATTCACTATTTACTTACACAAAAGCAAATACTTACACTCAACTAATAAGATCATATGATATTCCTAACATAGTAAAAATAGATATCGAAGGTGATGAATGGGAAATCATAGAAGATGTTGTTAAGTCAGAGCCAGATTATATCTGTATTGAAATACATCCCGATATGATATTCAAAAGGGGCAAAGAAATAGGTGATGTTGTTCTTCCCCTAGAGTCTAAATATAATCTTGTAAAACAATATCCTCACGGTTATCAAACTAATGAAATATGGAAACTAAGATGACACTTATGACAACAGCCCTCTTTATCCTAAATTACAATATGCCAGAAAGAGCTAACAATATATACGAAACACTATATTTCAAAACTGTAAAAACAGATATATTCTTGGTAGATAACGGATCTGATATTATGCCGATGGCAAGAAAAACAAATATAATATTAGACAAGAATGTTCAAACTACGAATGGATGGATGGATGCTATAAATAAAGCAGATCCAAGTGGACTATATAAGTATTATGGGTTTATAATTACTTCTATGGAATTCTTGCCAAACACAACAGATCCAGTTTCCCCAATAACGAAATTCTTAGATTCTAATAAGGACGCAGTTGGCGTTCATGTATCCTTATCAAAAGATAGCACAACAAACTGGGAACATCTAAAACAGAGACCTGGAACAGGAATATTTAGACAAACGTGGATGCTCGATAATATATTCTCTATTTACAGAACCAATTGGTTTAGAGAAATAGGCATGTTTGATAGAGAGCTAATCTATGCTTGGGGTATTGACTTGGAAACTTCTTGGAAAGCTCGTAGAGATAACAAGAAGCTATATGTATACCAAGGAGAAGAAATAAAGAAAGTAACAGATATTGGTTACACGATGAACAGGATGAATATGAAAGCAGAAGAAAGGTCCAATAATGCTAGAGAAAACATGAACAAAGTTCTTAGGAAAAAATATGGAGAAACTTATATGCGTAAAATGCTAAATGAATTTGTAACGGAGGATATGCGATGAATGATATTAGATCATATATGATAGCAAAGCAAAGCTATGAAAGTCAAAATGGGATATTCAAAATAAGTGATCCTGAAACATTACAGTTGCTTGGGATAAATATCTATGCTGGTTGGTGGTCACGCAATTACGAATATATGTTTGCTGCTACTCATATCAAGCCTGGAATAATAGCTGATATGGGGGCTGGCTCTCAATACAGACCACTCAAAGATATACTTGAAAAGATGGGAAACAAAGTGTACGCAGTAGACCGCAACAAAGAAATACTAAATACACCTAAATACGCTAATGTTATCCATGTTGTAAGTGATTTTCTAAGCCTTTCTACAGATGAATTGCCAGAACAGTTAGATACTATTGTGTGCGTATCTGTCCTGGAGGATCTGGTAGAAGATATTCCAGAGGTATTAAAAATATTTAGGACGTTCCTGAAACCAACAGGAAGAATTGTATTAACCTTTGATACAATATATAATAAAGAAAAGTCCTGCGACTATTATCCAGGATTAACTGTAAGAAAGTTTCAAGAAGCGGTAGAATATGCAGGACTGACAATGAGGGAACCATTTATTGATAGCAGAGATAAAGTATTATATCATACTGATTTTAATTTATGTGTTGCCCATGCAGTATTATTCCCCAAGGAGAGAATCTAATGTATTCAAAACATGCTAAGACTATTAAGTGGTTAAAGAGTGTAAAGATCCGTGGAAAGGGTATTCCACCTTTTGCTGATGATCAACAATCATATCCAGAAATAACAGGATATTTACTCCCAACTTTATTAAAATGGAAAGAAACTTCTTTTGCCAAAAGTTTTGTCACGTATCTATTAAGCATTGTCAGCAAAGATGGTGCCATTGAAGGACTTGATGGTATTGATCGAGTGTTTGATACTTCTGCTGTTCTGGAAGGCTTTATGGCTATGTACGAACTTGACATTCTAACTGATAACAACAAACTTTTTATAGCTATAGAAAAAATCAAATCATGGTTAGAAAGCATGGTTGACCCATCGGGCTTTATGTACACCTCAACAGTAAGTGATAATCAGGAGTTTTACAATGTTCGTGCTGCTGGAATTATCGAAAACGAATCTGCGGCTATGTACTGGAAATCACCTGCGTTTCACGAAAAATGGAATAACGGAATAAGGACACATTACCTTGCTTATGGAATAGAAGGCATGTTGATGCTCGGATGGGATGAAACTGCCAAATCAATAATTGACAAGATTCTTTCCGTCAAAAGAGTTGAAGGGCTTATCCCTTATGAAATGCGACAAGATTGGTCTGCTGGACGAGATACAGATGTTTGTGCAACAGCACAGATAGCCTATCTTGCACAGTGGTTCGATATGGATGTAGAAGAACTTGTACAAGGCGTAAGAGCTCAAGTTCTACCTGATGGTGGTGTTCCTTTAGCACTCAATGATCTACGTACTTCTTCGTGGTCAGCAAAGTTCTATCTGGATATGGAACATGAACTCAGACAAAGTTAATCTATGCTTTGTCGTAGGTAATGGTCCAAGCATAAATGCGGAGATGCTAGATTCCATTTATGGATACAAGTCTTTTGCCATGAATGGAATCTCATCTATCTTTGGCAGCACCATATGGCGACCAAGTTATATGGTGTCTGTCACTACTGCCATTACTGAGCCTGTATTCAGGGAAATTATTTACGCTGGCGTTGATCATGCTTTAATAGAATCATATATCTATGATCCAATCGGTGTTCCGTCAAAATACAAGCCAGTACTTCTAAACCCAAAGTATGGTGATATACATCCAAATAGAATAGCACTAAACCATTGGTCTGATAAACCATTAGAATGGATTGGAAAATGTGGAACAGCTTCGTTTGCAGTATTACAACTTGCCGTGTGGTTAGGATACACACATATTGTTCTTCTTGGCATGGATATGAATTATAGTAAACCAAGTAACACAGATCCAAATCACTATGAAGGTTATCCGCTTAGTACGGTAGTATCTGCATGCATTATAGATTATGATGAACTAAATCTTGGACATTATCGTGCTCATATTACAGCAAAGAAAATATGCGATGATAAAGGAATTGTTATTGTAAATGCTACCCCAGGTGCAAGTAATGATCCTTATCCAGCAATAGATCTAAGGAGGAATGTACTAGATGTTTACCCAAATCCAAGAAAACACAATAATGTTGCCTGATGTACTTGAAATAGATATGAACAACTGGTCTTCCGCTAAACCAAAGGGAATATCAGCTTGTATACGTATTTACAATGATGCTGAGTTTGTCATTCCTTCCACTTTATCTATACTTCCCTATGTGAACGAAGTAGTGTTTATCTATCAACCAAGTTCAGACTACACTTTGAAAAAACTAAAGTGGCTTGCTAATCGCTATCCTGATAAGGTAAAGATAGAATATTATCCAGAAAACGTTTTCTGGATTGACACAGATGAGTTTAAATCCTTGCCAACAACAAGTATATTCCATCCTGTTTATATGAGTAATTGGGGATTGTCAAAATGCAAATATAATTGGATCCTAAAGATAGAATCTGATGTTATCCTATCTCCTAACTTTGGGGAACTAAGAAATAATGTTCTTCTTGGCAATCAAGCACAGATGAAATATGTTGGATTCTATATTATCAATCTTGCTGGAAGGGAATTTGATAAATTCAGCGTTACCCACCCAAGAAATCACGGAACTGATGAAGCAATATTCAACAATGATCCTTATTGGAATTTCATCCGTTTAGAAAAATGGGAAATGGTAAACTTTCTTGAGAGAGGAAACTGGTCCTGTTATGGTTGGGGAGGGTACCACCTGAAACGATGTAAGGAAAGATATATTACAAAGCCGCTAAATGAAACTTTAGCAACTCTCTCAGAAGAAACTGTAAGAGAAGCTATGCGCCACTATCATCTTACAGTCAATCCCTATATGGGAATAGATGATAGTTCAGGTATACCAGAGCTTTGGAATATTGACACGAGTAATTGGAGGTAAGATGAAAACGATTATAGCAGTATTACACGCAGGCAATGAAACATCAACCAAAGAAACGATAAGCAGGTTATCCTCCAAGCTGCCTATAATAGTTGTGAATAATGGAGCACATTATTATAACGATAGAGATGATGTTAAAATATGTGACCTTACAGAAAATCATTATTTTGTAGGTGGCTGGAATATGTTTATGCAAAAATATTTGCCAGTATTACAATATGAATATGATGGAATTGACGCTGTATGGATGCTGAATAACGATATAGTAGGGCTTGATGATGACAAACTGAAAACAGTTGAAGACCAAGCAGAGAAATCATGGAGCAAGTCAATTGCAGGATGGTCGCCCACTTTCAATTCACCTCATCCGTCATTCCATTATGTAAAGGGAAACATTAAAAGAGATAGTAAATGGTTAGATTGGTGCTGTCCTTTGATCAGAGTACAAGCCTGGGAAGATGTTGGACCTTTTGATAACAAACTTGTTGGATATGGCGCCGATCTTGATTGGTGCTATAGAGCAAGAGATTATTACAACAGATTTGAAATAATCAATGTAGAAAAGATACATCACCTTGGCAGTATAGCTACTAACATACTTCAAACAGGGAATAAGATGCAAGCAGGCTGGGAAGAATATCTTTATGAAAAATGGAAGATAAAAAACTGGATCGAGCTAACTTACTAAAAAAATAGCCCTTCTCGCAAGAGAGGGGCTTTGTCTAATTCTTCGCTCAGCGAAGATTACTTTCCATCACCCATAAAGAACTTGAAGAACAGTGTCGTTGTGGTGAAGAAAGCAGTATACAATCCAATCATAGCTTCTGTATCCATGTTGGCAAGATCGGAAAATCCTCCACCAACCCATGTAATACCAGAAGATACAACAATAGATAAGATTACCACCATTAGTAAAGCAAGAGAGCCAGACAGTTTCATCTTCTCCTTTACGAACTGAAAGAGGTAAGTGCCTAATGCACCGAATACAGCTTGAAGCAAAAGTAAAATAGGTTGTGTTAAGTCAAACATTTTGAATCTCCTTATTGATAGATAATATTTTATTTTAGTAACTTATTATACATTGAAATACCATATTTCTTCAAGACCATTTTTATTCCACAAAAATGTCATTAGTGTTCTTACATTACCAATATACCCTTTCTCATAGTGCCACGCATCTGGTTCTATTATTGTGGGAAGGTGACGCAGTATAACGCCATCTTTCTCTAAGAGAGTTTGATGATGTATATGAGCTGCATGTATTTCTGCATATTTAGTATTACCATAATCTGCTTTAGCTTCTTTATGCAGCCAAGAAGTAGCATTTATCTTTGGCATATCTCCATGCACCCATCCTATCAAAGCAGTATAAATAGTCCTCCATTTTCTGGTTATAGGACTGCTATCTACAATAACAGTATCAGTCATATGATAATAATACTCCAATGCTTTTATAAGAAAAAATCCCATCGCTTTATCGTGATTGCCACCAACGTATAGGATTTCTACTACTGCTATTTTGGATAGTTCGTTTATTATTGATATAAATAAATTTGACACATGATCAAATAGATAAGCATAATCAAACTTACTTTGCATCTGTGTTCCTGCTGTAGTTTGTCTTTTAGGACCATCAAAATGAAATATATCACCCATTGGGACAAGTATTATTTTCTCTGGCTTTTTTACTGCAGCCTTTATAATTATTTCATTCATTACAGACTTGAATACAGCATCAAACTCTTTATGTATAGATCCATCATCATCAAATGAATCTACTCCAAAATGAAGATCGGGCAATGGAATTTCAAGAGTTTTTTCATTATTGTTTTTTACATTAGGATTATTATAGACAAACTTTGACTTGGGTATTTCAAGATTCTCAAAAAATTCTTTTATATCTTCAAGAGTTATTCCAGGCTTTTTAGGTCTAAGAACGATTCTGCTTTGATGCAATACTGCCAATCCAGCGTCAAACGCCCTTTGTCCATGCCAAAAGTTAGATCTACAAGCTACAACATCCCAAAGTTTAGGATCAAAGCCATGTGCTTCCATAACTTTCTCAGGAGATTTAGCATCCATATCTGATATTTTTATTATCCTATCAGAAGTAACACTGCCATCTTCCTTATATTCTATTGTTCCTCTATATGGTTCATCTTCTTTGCTATCAACGTCTTTTCTTATATAACTCTCTCCTCTTTTTTGTCTTTCTCGTTTGAACTTATTCCTCAATGCTTCTTGACTTGCGTAATTGTGTTTTCTTGCAAGTTTACCCCATATAGGAGTATTCCTTTTCGTTTCTTTCCACACGCGTAAACAGTCTTGATAGACAAGTTCATCCACAATGATTACTTCCTTTCAATATTCCTTCTCGACATAGGTTTAAGAACAGGGCTTATTTTGTTTGCAAGAAGTTGATCATGTAATATCCACCCACAAGTTATAGCATCATCAAGTGCTTTAGAAAGCTCAGCAACTTCTACTTTTAGATTTTCATATATAGCAGTAAGTTCTTTCGCTTCTTTTTTATTACTTGACACTTCATCTTCCAATTCTCTTACTTGTATTATAGTACGATCATACAGATCAATAGCTTCTTGAGAAAGGTCCCTCCTATCCTGCGCTCTTTGCTCAAGGCGATTCTTTTTTCCTGCTTGAACTAATGCATAATAAGCTAAACCCGTTGTTAATAAAGGAAGTAATATGGACGTAAGTAATGTTAGCCAGAATGGATTCTCAGTCATCAATATCTCCCTTTGGAAAACGTATAAACTTATTGATTGTTATCGTATAGACTAATAATGTGCCAAGAAGATGTAATCTAAGAAAGGCAGACCAAATAGACGTAAAATCTACTTCGGTACCATATGTATGTCTTATTCCCAATCCTAAAAT
>Ga0307376_10005718_pt1 | contig 11146 bp, 13 predicted proteins | sample TR2MG_FD_202536 | JGI IMG/M metagenome (GOLD analysis project Ga0307376, IMG submission 202536) | Soil microbial communities from Risofladan, Vaasa, Finland - TR-2 | ecosystem: Environmental > Terrestrial > Soil > Coastal area > Acid sulfate soil | place: Finland: Risofladan, Vaasa | collected... | reverse complement strand
TTCAGGCCGTACACTATAAAATACTAGGAAAAGCAAAGTATGGTTACGAACCCGATTTTAATTTTTGGGTGTTTTCGAGTACAAACACTACCGACAGGAAGAATATTAAGGTGATTGTTGATGAAAGCAGGTTTGCCGAACATGAGATTATTATTAAGAAAGCTAGGGCTGAATTTGAACGTAATGCAGCTATTGGGTGGCAAGCTAGGCCAAACCCAAAAAGATGCGGAGAATGTCCATTAAAGTCCAAATGCTCGCATTATGTTGAGTTGCCACAAGAACAAATTGTATATTATTAGCCAATAAAAACAAATAAGTATGAGCAAAAAGCCAACAACAAAAAGGGAGAAAATTATAATAATTAAACCCAATACCATTTATAGCAGAACAAGAATGATTGAAAACAAAATAAAACAACTAACCAATAAAAACAAATTATTATGAAAATAGTTGACGCAATAAAAGAAGAACTGATGGAAATGGGACATCCCGTAGAAACGGAACATCCTGCACCGATTTATTCAGGAGAAAGCAAGTTAGTAGATGATTTATCAATAGACAGACCGTTGCTGATGGAGCTTGTAACTAGGATTGAAGCTAGATTTGACATCACTATCAAGGACGCAGATATTGATAAGTTTAAGACGATTAAAGACATCGTTGAAAACATAAAACATAACTTTTAATATATACTTTCAAAAGTATAAATTAATACAGTAAATTATTGAAAAGCAATGCGTTATGTTTTAATATTACGATTATTATGAAAAAAGTCTGCGATAAAAGATGGCTATTATATACTTTCAGAAGTATAAATTAGCAACACGAATATATACTTTCAAAAGTATGTATTATTAAAAAATTATTTATATATTTGCATCCAACACACAAGTAATCAAAATGACAACAATTAAAGAACGTACAGAAATTGCTAGGGAATCCAAAAGAGATATACCTGCTACATTAAACGAAATAGAGCAGTTGGCAACAATGAGCAGCGAAGTTGCTCTGTCCTGCTTCTATGTGATATTTGATAAAAAAGACAACAAGCCGATTGTTGGCATATCAGTTAGGTTTGCTGAACTCGTAGCTAGTTGTTGGAGTAATATTCAGGCGGGCGCAAAAATTATCAGAAATAACGGAATGACTGTTGTTGTTCAAGGATTCGTGCATGATTTTGAAAAGAACGCCCTGTTTACAGTAGAGGTAGAGCGGTATGTTGGAAAATTAAGCATAGAGCAACAAACACAGGCATCCAACGCAGCTTCAAGTATAGCGTTTAGAAATGCTGTATTTAAAGCGATTCCTGCTGTTTTATTCTCGGTTATCACCAATAAAATAAAGAAATACATTACTGACAACATATCTGCAAGCGGAGTTTGTCAGGAAACAATAGCTTACTTTTTGTCTAAATCAGTAACAAAATCAGAGATAATGAACAGGCTAAACGTGATGTCTTTGGACACACTTAGCCCCGAACATACGTTTTTGCTAATTGGGTTAAAGAACGCAATAGAAGAAGGCGACACCACTCTAGCGGAGGCGTTTAGCCGAACACAGCAGGCAGATAATAAGCCGATGAGGAACAGTAAGTTTAATTTCGGTGAAGATGTAGTTGATGTGCCGACACCTAATAATAATATCAAGTCGGACGTTATAAAAGAGGATTTAATTGATGATTCCCATGTTCAAGCACTTAAATCCATTGTGCAAGAGGAAGTTATTCACGACACCCCTACCGAAAAGCCGACAAAAGAATCTTTGAAAATAGGAATATCAAACCTATCACAGAACACAGATAGCCGAAGTAAAGTAAAGAACATTGAGGTTTTGGATAAAAAAGAACCAAACCAAAAAAAAAAACGAGGTCGAGGAAGACCTAGAAAAGACGAGGTGAAATAACCTCAAAGAAGCTTTCTTCGGGAAGCACCTACCTACCGCCAATAGAGAAGCCTTGCAGAAATGTGAGGCTTCCTATTTTAGTAGAACTGTAACGTAATCAGCAAGTTATGGAATTAATATATACTTTTGAAAGTATTAATTAGCCCATTAATTTATATTTCAGGAAGTATAAAATAGCAGAAATCTGCCTGTTCAAAAAAAACCCCAACGCTAAGTCGGGGTTTTTCCGTCCCTACCTACCGTTATTAACCAATAATAATTCAGTCGGGACTTGGGACACTATGGCAAGCATACCTAGTACAAAACTAATCAAAAAAAACAGATTTATGTAAAAAAAGAAAGCCCTAACTATGAGGTCAGGGCTTTAAGCGCAGCGTGATAGAAGTTAACACACAAGCTATGGATGCTGCGAATTTTTAGTAGAAATTTTGTAAAAAAGTTATTTTACAGAAAAGTAGCCATCACTAGGCACTCTTGTTCCGTTAATGTCAAATGCGACCTGCGCATTGTTCAAAGCATCAACTTTTACGTTTTCTGCTCCGAAAATTGCTTTTGCCTCACGGATTAAATGGTCTTTACTCCAATTTAAACCTATTGCAGACTTACGAAACGCATCAATTTGGTTGTTTTTAGGGGCTTTTGCAGGGGCAACGCTCTTTTTAGTTGCCGCCTTTACTGCTTTTTTAGCCACTACCTTCTTAGGAGCGGCTTTTTTTGTTGTTGGTTTTTTCGCCATTGTGTATAATTTTTATAGGTTAAGTTAACAATTAATTGCAAATTTAAGAAAAAACATTGTACTTTTGTAATTATTTTATAGTATTTTTAAAAATACTAATAATTAAAATTAAAATTCAGGTAGGATGGAAAATTTATTAAAGTTATCATTGATAGGCGTTGGAGCTTATCTTTTATGGGATTATCTCTCAAAGAAAAACAAAAATGAAGCAGTAGTTTCAGCAGCACCAACCGAACCCGATGGTTCAGAACAGTTGTTTGAAGCGGCTGAAATGCAACAATTGGGATATGGCAGCAAGGTTTCTGTTGTGAGCCAAGCTAAACAAGCCGATGAAGAAAGCAATAATACCACAATGTCTTCTTTTGTTGACGGTTGGGACTCTGATGTTCTTTCAAAAGGAATTTAATGACAAAGACCTCAAAAAAGGGGCTTTTTATTGGAAAGTCTCATAAGGAAGGCGGAATACCTTCGGAGGTTGTCGAAACAGGCCAACAGATTGAAATTGAGGGCAATGAGTATTATTTTTGTGCGGAGGCTTATAATTCAAATGAGCGTTTTGATTTAAAAAATAAAACTAATCGTGAAGTATTAGATTACATCTATACTCAATTTTCTTGTAAGTTTGACCAATCTCAAATGAACGCAGGTGATTTTATCGTCTGCAAGGTTGTTGTTTTGGACAAAAAGAAATACAATAGAAAAGGGACGCTTAAAAAAATTCTCAATCAAATGCAGGCAGAAAAATCTTGCAAGGTCGAGTCAAATCCAAATTCTATTATGAAAAAAGGTGGACAGACATCGGCTCAATCCAACAAAATATCTAAAGTTATGGGAGAGTTTAAGCGAGGCAAACTTAAAACTTCTCATGGAAAGAAAGTTACTGATGAAAAGCAGGCTATTGCTATTGCGTTAAGCGAGGCGGGAGTTAGTTACGCTAAAGGCGGTGGATTTAAAGGAATAAGCGATTATGATGCTGCTTGGCTAAAAAAGAATGGATTAGATGAAAGCCTAGCCGAATATATGCCGATTGCTGAAAAATCATATCAGAAAAGCATTGATTTTAAAGAAAAAGAAGAGGAAGTAAAAATAATTTCATACGAACAATACAAAGAGGGTCAGGACATTAAACACAACGGCAGGGGCGCATTTGTAATTGAAAACAATAAAGAATCTAAGGTACTTACCATTAATTATTTTGATGATGATTCTGTTGACGAAATAAAGTATGAAGGTGGCGGCTTTATTAATAACGGATATTTTACAGGCCATTTAAGCTTTCTAAATTGGTAATATACAGATATTTGAATAACTTTATAAAAAATTAAAGCATGGCAAACGAAACATCACAGGGAGAAGCATTTAGCGGAAAAAAAACAATTGATACCGCACTTCAATTAATAAGGTACGATATTCCTGTACTTATTTTAGGAAAGTCCTCTATCGGGAAATCATATACTTTAATAGATATAACAGAAAAATGGAATATTTCTCACCAACTATTATACATTGGTTCGGAGAAGTCTGAAAACATTGAGGGAGTTCCAAAACTTACCGAAAGAAGAAAAGGCAAAGAAATTCTTGAATATTTACAGCCATATTGGTTTCCAAACGCATCTGTAATTACAAAATCGGTTACTAATGGAAGAAAGGTATTTGATGAATTTATAGGTAAATATTGGGATGTTAAAACTCAAAAGGAATTTAAGCCAACCTATCCGAATTTAATGTCAATTCTTAATGCACTTTCAAACGTTTCTTGGACATCTAAAGACCTCAACCAAAAGACTGATACGTATTCAAAATCCATTATTTTAAAGGACACGGAATGGATAACGGAAACAGGAGGAAAGAAGGGGGCGAGGACTTTAAATACCAAAGAGTTTAAGATTGAAAAGAAAGGCGTTTCTTCAAGAAAAGAAGATGGGGTGGAGTCTGAATTAGCCATTTCTGATGAATATAATGTTGATGATTTAAAAGATTTTTGCGCATATCTAACTACCTGTTTAGGTTACGGAAATTTTTGGTTAATCCTAGATGAAATTGACAAGGTGGAGGAAATGGAGAAAGATAAATTTGCTCCGTTATTACACATTGTTCGTGAAAGAACATTGAAAAATTATCGAATGATTGATATTAATGGAGGCAAAGGATTAGGTATTCCATTAGGAAAATCATTTCAAAAAGGCGAATATGCAAATATTGTTTCCGATGTAAATCGTTTATTAGACGCAGGCGAAAGCGTTTTAGATACCCGTGTAATTGCAATTGCCAATAAAACAAAGAACATTGAAGAGGCTTTATTTAGACGTTTTGTTCAATTAATTGCCGAAGAGGTGATGATTTGGAGACCTGAAGATTTGGATAAAGGAGAAACAAAAATCGAAGGATGCTTAACGCACATTAAAAAAGAAATGGTTTCAGCAGGACTCGAATCAGGCTCTTTAATGCTTGGTCTTAAATTCCAAAAATTAGATGAAATTAACCTGCAATGGCAGTACAACTTTTTCCCTAAAATGCTTAATAATAATGATATTCAAGGAAACTATTTTAAAATTGACGCTTTACAGACCTTAAAGGAAGGTGAAGATGAGAATATAGATTGGGCTTCTCAAAGAAAATTTACGGCTTTTTATAAGATTTTATCAGATAATTATAGGGAGATTAAGACTTCGGCAGACCCATTTAGATTACCTAGTAAGCTTTTCTCATGCTTAGAAAATCAATTGATTGAAAAAGGCACTGATATTGGAATTTCTAAAAAAACAAAAGACGAGCAAATTAAAGGAATTAGAGGCGTTTTAGCACAAAAAGAAAAGGAAATAGGCGACCACTCTTTAATAGCATTAGAAATAGAAGAAAAGCTTCGGGATGCGTACCCTAAGAAAATCAAGAAAGACACGGACAAATTAAATCTTCTTTATTTATGGACTGATAATGTAATTGAGTATTTGAATGGAGCAATTTATTCTAACCCAACTACTGTTGCGCCATTAGAAGTATCAAAACATTTAATACCTAGTTTAGTAAATGTATTTTATACAGAAATAGCTAAAGACCAAGAAAATATTGGAGATAACATGGTTGCAATAACCGAAAAATTCCAAGCTTTCTTTAAGGAAGTTTATCAAATAGACCCATCTTTCTCAATTACCTGTAACAAAGAAGCTACACAACAAGCGTTTTATGGCGGTAGCGAGAAAGAGCTAAAGGCATTTACGGAGGATGAACTAAAGGCGGCATCTGAAAATACTTTATTTGGAACTGACGATAAAAATTGGATTAACAGCGCAAGCGGAAACTTAGCGTTAAATCAAATGAGGGACGGCCTTGCTTTAACCCTGCCGTTGTTGGTGCAAGAACTGGGATATGTAGAAGCAGCCGAAATGCTACTTGAACACCCTGACGCTATTAGGTTCTTACAAAACAATCTTAAGGTAGAAATGAGCGGGTTTGAATTAGCGTTCAAATCACAAGCCAAGTCATTGACAGGAAAAGCAGGAAAAGAAAAGGCAAGAACAAATTTTCACCAAACAGGAGAGTTGGTTGCGGCTTTAGTAAATTCAGAAATCTAACAAAAGGAAATGGATAAGTTTGAAACAAGCGATGAGTTTTTTGATTGGTTTTTGCCAACAATAAAAAAGCACGTTCCAAATTTGGATGAATTAGTTCTTGATGCAGAACGAGCGGCAAAGAGAGGAGAGGATAATCATAAGAAAATAATTAAAGCATTACCCGCTTTGGATTCAGACCAAATAGAGCGTTGTTTTACGGAAATAAGAAAAATAATTAAAATACCCGATAACATATTTTTAGTCTACGATAGCGGAGCAAAAACGTATTATTCAAGATATAATACCCAAAAAAGAAGACTAGAAATAGGGTTTCCTACATACGCCTACTATCATTTAAGATATGAGCCTATTATTAAGGCTGCTATGCAGCACGAAATGGGACATATTTTAAACAGGGACTATAAAGTTAACGAGAAAGGACACGTTGGTTGCGCCAATCGCTGCATGGACATTAGGATTAATCACCATATCGACAGAGAATGGTTACGAGATTTATTTGATGCGGTATATTATTTCAGAACGCAGAAGTTTACGATGTTAGTTCCTGAAGAAGTCCTGCCTAGTTACGGGCTAATGCTTAAAAAGCACGGCACGTATAGTTATCAAGTTATCCATAAATATTATCATTTAAACGATAGTGAAAAGCAGCCTAAAAAACCAAAACCACCAATGGAGTATAAAATGCCTGAAGTTGGGGACGTTGTTAAAATTAATAAGACACAGGAGTACGGCAAGGTTACGGCAATAAAAGACGGAAAGGCAATAGTTGAAAAAATGACTATTGGCGAAGTAAAAGAGCATTTTAAAAACCAAGATGGAAGTGGATATGGCGAAGTAAATTAATTTGTATTTTAAAAGATATTAATTATATTTACACCATAACACACAAACTAAGATAATGGCTAAAAAGAAAAAAATAGAAGAATATACGGCAGAGGAAATTACGATAATTAATCCGCCACAGCCAAGCGGGGGTGAGCCACCACCGCCACCACCACCTGACGATGAGCCACCACCTGAAACTAATGAAGAAAATTGGGAAGACCCTGACGCACCAAAACCACCACCTGAAGGCGGAGAGGATGGCGGAGAAGAAGGCGGAGAAGAAGGCGGAGAAGAAGGCGGAGATGATGAAACGGGAGAAGAAGGCGGAGATGATGATTTAGATAAAAGGATTGACGAGATAAATGAAATTTTAGAAGACTTGAAGGAATCGGGAATTAGCGATGAAACAAACGATGGGGTAGGCGAGGAAAAAGGAGAGGACGGAAAACCCGTATTTAATCCTGATTCAAAAAAAGGCGAAAAAGGAAAATCGAAGTCAAAAGATGGTGAGTCAACGGAGTCGGGTAGTGGGGATGAGGAAGTAACAGATGATGGAAAATCAAAAGAAGGAAGTGGTTCTGATAAGAAAGACGAAGACGGTTCGGAAGAAAAGGTAAAAGGTAAAGGCGATGAAGGTAGTGAAGAAACCAAGGACGATGGCGAGGAAGTTCAGGATGAAGACGAAGGTGGTGATGGTGAATCAAATGCTTCGGGAAAGTCTGAAAACCCACTAAAGAAAAGGAAAGAGCAGATACTTAAAGAAAAGTTATTGGAAGTAGACATACGAAGAAAAATTAAATCTTTAAAAAACGCTGCCGCTAAAACAGATATTTTAACACCGCAAGAAGTTGGCGAAATAAACAACTACGTTGCAGAATTAGAAACATTGCTATAATGGATTACGAAGCTAGAAAAGAGAAATATCAAGAAATAACAAAAGGTATGCACAAAGACCTAAAGCCTATTTTTGATAGATTAGTAAAGGCTTCTAATAAAAGTCTTGACGATAAAAGTGCTACTAATTGGGAGGAATATATTCCACCATGCGGCATTACAGAGCGTAATTTACCTTTAACGGAAGAGCAAATTAAGGATGTTGATTCTATGGTTGACCAAACTATTACTATGGTAATGGAAAATCCTGATGACTATCCTGAAATACAGTCCCAAGTCCCTGCGAGCGAAAAAGGACAGTATGGAAGCGGGAAAGGCGATGCAAAAGGCCGTGTAAGGCTTATGCCAATGGAATTTCCTGAATGGCTTGAAGAAATTGAAAGTAATTTAAAAGACTTCTTTGTTTCTAAGAAAGTTAGAAAAGGGATGGATTATGAAGAGGCTATTAAGGGAGTTATCCGAAAAGCGAAAGATAAAGCTATTCAAAGGGATAACGCTCTTTATGTTTTTATTGATACTTCGGGTTCTATGTGGGGTTACGTTGACCAATACGGAACAGCTATTTTAAAACTTTTTGCTAGTTTTTTCCCTGTTATTGCTGAAAAGTATAACGGACAAGTTTGGTTTGCTGATTCTTCACCACTAAACGCACCTGAACCAATATCGAACATAATTGAATTAAGTGATTTCCGCTCTGACGACATGGCTGATGTTGTTATTGGAGGAATGGGAGGCACGGTATTTTGGGGAGTTTGGCAGCAATTCAAAAAACAAGTTGATAAAGCCAAAGAAAAAAATGATGATGCTAAAGTAATGATGATATTTTTTAGCGATATGGAAGCTGATTTTGATAGCCATCCTGAATTAATAGGCGAGAATGTAATTTTCGTTACAATAAAAGGCAAAGGACAAGAGGTTAAAAAATATATTGACGGAACAAACAGAAAATTAATTTACGTGGACGCTAAACCACAAAAATAAAAAAGATATGAACAGTAATAGAAATAAAGATGTTGAAAACTTTCTTGAATTAATTTCTGACAAGGATAAGTATTACGCTAATTATAGCGAAAAATCCTTTTTAAGGAACTACGATGCTTGTGATGACTTTGTGTTAACGCAGGATTTAATAAAGCGAACTTGGGAGTATTTCAAGTTGCAATTCAATGGGTTGAATAGAATTACCCTTCAAACTAATGCACTTTCCGTATTACACACAAACGCAGGAACAGGTAAGGTTTTGGAGGCTTGTCCGTCAGATAATGTTTTCATTAACGCACTAAATAACGATTATACTTGCAAGCGCATATCGGACTTATTAAACGCTAGAAACTCTCTTGATTTTAGGTATTCTTCGTCAATTTCCGACATAAGCCACTACTTTATAAATGGAGATAATGGCAACACAAGAAAGTACGATATTGTGTTTACGCAACCTATAAAATCAGAGTATTATAAAGATATTGACAAGACGGGTGTTGGTAAATTTAGTCCAATTGAATATTATCCTATAAGAAGTTTAGATTTTCTCACAAAAGGGGGTTATCTTTGTATTTTCTCGCACTACAGGAAGTTTAATATTTTAAAAAATAATAAAACGTTTAACGACCAAGCTGAATTAGTTTACGAAATGGCTAATGACGAGAGGTTTGACGAGTACGGATGTTTAATTTATAAAAAGAAATAATATGTATGTAAGTCCAAATTTTGAGGTGGAAAATGACCAAGATGCGTATATAATTTCGCCTGAACAAGATAAGAATGGTGGAATAAAAAATTATTTAACTATTGAAAGGCTTGCCGCAGGAAAATCTCCCGTTGTTATCAATGAAAATATTGATACAAAAAGAATGATTCTCTCAAAAGTTGACGATAATCAATCAATGTGGCTTTATCCAAACGGAGAAATAAAAACAGAAAGATAATATGCAGCCGTTAAGCTATCAAAAACAATCAAGCGAAGAGAGAAAGGCAGTAGTCTTGAAAATAAGCCATGCTTTTATGTCTCTTGATAAATTGAAGTTTCCTAAAATCTATTCTCAAATTCACAGCAGCAACACTACTAAAGTGGCGATATTAAATGCTATAATAGAACAGATTTATGCTCTTGATTTTGATTTGGAAAGAAGTTTTTTAGCGGTAGAAGAAAATATTTAATTAAGTCGATATGCTATCAGAATATACCATAAAATATATTGACCTTTTAAAAGAGGAAATTGAGCTTTATAATTGGGCAAAAAATAATGCGCCAACAGAATTTAACTTAGATGATGTTTTGGTTGCAGGGTTTGAGCGTAGAGGCATAGACGGAGGGTTATGCTCTGCTGTTTTGTTGAAGAAATTTACAGAAGAGGATAATTCAAATAGTTTCGGTGAATCGTTGGTTTCTGACCACTACTCTAACTACAGCCGTCAAATTTTAGATTGGTGCAAAAATACTGATGTTGATAAGGCTTGTGTTTATCTTGCTAAAAAAATAAATTATCTAGCATTACAAAACAAAGAAATTAGAGAAGTCAATGAAAAATATTATTTCAAATATACTACTTTTGAAAATGATTTTAATTCATTACCGCTCCAAGAAATATTCTTAAAAACAACCGAAGAATCAGTAGACGATATTGAGTTTACAACAGTTCATGGATTTGCGAATTTTGACGAAAACGAATCTTTTTACGCTAAACACGGAGCGGATTGGAGCAATAAAACAGAAAAAGAAAACTTTTTACGTTGGTTTTTACTTGCGGGAGGTTATGGAGACGTTTCTATACAAGTAACAAATAATTCCTATACTCAAATAGGAAACCCTGAACTAAGCTTAGACAACTTATCGACACAAAATGTTGATATTAATAATGATGTAATTTACTTTTTGAACGGAGAGGTAAAGAAATCATCACATGACGGGGAAGCATTTAAGAAAAATATTGAACCGTTAGAGAACTATGCTTTAGAAATTCAAGACGTTTCTAAATATTCAATCTTGAATATTAGTATTGAAATCATGTTAGACCGCCTAAGAACGGCCTCTAACATTACTTCTTATTTAACTAGCCCTAGCGAAATTCCTTCAAAAAGCATCTCTTATAAGCTAATATTTAACATAGCAGAGCAGAAATCAGTTGTAGTTCCTTCTGCGGATATGTATCAATCACTTCTTTACTTAAAAGCGATGGGTACAACGGATATTTCGCTTTATTACGATAGTTTAAAAAAG
>Ga0307376_10005714_pt1 | contig 11153 bp, 12 predicted proteins | sample TR2MG_FD_202536 | JGI IMG/M metagenome (GOLD analysis project Ga0307376, IMG submission 202536) | Soil microbial communities from Risofladan, Vaasa, Finland - TR-2 | ecosystem: Environmental > Terrestrial > Soil > Coastal area > Acid sulfate soil | place: Finland: Risofladan, Vaasa | collected... | reverse complement strand
CAAACATTAAAAGAATAAAGAATCCTGGCCCAGAGGACCAGGCTTTGGTTTCACCCCACAGGGGTGTAGTATAAACTTCAACTCAAACAGTTGGAGTGTTGGAATAATGGGGTGTTGGATTATTGGGTCTAAAAACGTAATTTTTCTGAATAAGAATCACAGAAATAGTCATGGTACTGATAAAATTGATCATGTTTCTCAGGCCCATCATCCCATTACTCCATCACTCCATTATTCCGACAACAAGATTCTCAGGCAGAGCCGGAGAACTCTGACCTGGCCCAAAGGACCAGGTTTTTCAGGGCAAAATGAATAGCCGAGTCTCGATGATTTCCCGTTGTTCTCCTTTGCATCCAACGCCGTGCCAGATACTTACTAAGGAGTTCGTTAATTATTCGACATTGAACAAACTCCCTTCATTGGCGCACACCCTATTTGTAATTTTTCTAACCCTCAATAAAGGGGAAAAGAAATGAAAGAGATGAAGGTGTTACTGGTAGATGATGAAGAAGAATTCGTAAAGACTCTCGTTGAGCGAATCGAGATGCGAGATCTAAAATCAGATGTTGCATTAAACGGGGAAAGCGCCCTTGAGATTATGGATGAAGCGCCTTCGGATGTCATGGTTCTGGATCTTAAAATGCCCGGCATCGACGGACTGGAAGTTCTCCGGCGCACCAAAAAGGCTTACCCGGGGGTTCAGATTATTATGCTGACAGGCCATGGATCGGAAAAAGATGAACAAGAAGCCCGACGGCTGGGTGTATTTGAATATCTGAAAAAACCGGTGGATCTGGAAAAGCTCATGCGGACCATAACAGCGGCTTACAGAAGCAAACTTGATACCATGAGTGCACAGGCTTTTTACCCTTGATTCCAATTCCCTGTTCAAAAACATTATGTATCGGCCTAAAACACCAAAGGTGTATGGATTCACCATACGCCTTTTTTTAACAGATAATTACCGGGTTTAAAGGATACCTGATAATAATGACCCAAAATCAGAAAACGCAAAAAAATAAAATAGTTCTCCCTTCCATCGACAAGCTCACCCACTAAATTGGATGGAAATAACGGTATAATCTCAAACCGCTTTGGGCAACAGCCCGTCAAGGTCTGACCCCCGTTCCCAAACTCCAATTTGGAATCCCGACTTTCCAAATTGGATTTAAATTTTACCTCAAATCTGACTTCATTGACCGAAAAATTGTCGAAAAGCGCTTGTTTACTTCAATATTTAAGGATATAATGGAGTTGGCATAATTTTTGAAGTTGTCTCTATAATCGGTTGTAGTCCAACCAGTATAAAACCCACATAGAAAGGAGTTTAACATGAGTTCGACACCAGAAACGCTCGAAGGTGTGGTGGTCGTTTCTCCGCAGGAAGCTCTCAAAATCCAGTCCGGGGGAGGCATGCTCATCGCCGCCTTCACTCACATGACCGACTGGTGCATGAGACGCGCTGCCGGATCCGTCCACATCACCATGGATGTTCCCAAAGATCACAAGCGGCCCGATTTCGATCTGGCCCAGGCCGAGTTCGACGTCGAAGCCCTTCCCGAGGACAAAGACACCCCCATGGTCTTCTATTGCGCTGACAATAATTGATGGAAATCCTATCACGCCGCCAGGCTGGCGGTAACCCAAGGCTACACCAAAGTCCACTGGATGCGGGTCGGGACGAAAGGCTGGATGGACGCTTTCTTCTCCATTGATACCGAATCCAAACTTCTTCAGAACATCATGTTCGCCAACCAAAACAACCCTGCCGCACGGAGCATTGGAATTGACCAGGCCAAGGCCCTGAGAAATCCGTTCCTGGTTGACTTCCGGTCGGCCGACAAATTCGAGAAAGGGCACGTGGAAAATGCCATCAACATTCCCTACGAGGAGTTGTGGACCTTTGCCAACCTTGAAAAGCTGAACAAAAGCAAGGAGGTCGTCATTATTCACGATGACCCCGTGGTTGCGGGCGTTTTGGCCCTTTCCTTCACGCTTCTCGAGTACCGGACCTACATTCTAATTTAAAAAGCAATATCCGTTTAGAAAATAACCACGCCCCCCGCCTGAAATGGCGGGGGGGGGGTTCCCCTGCTGGATCCTATTTTTTACGAGCCCTCCCGAATACGGCAGGGCTTTTTGTTTGGGAGCCCGAAGTTATAATTTGTGGAGAAGAGAATTGATGAAGCGAATCATTTCGTTCAAAACCACTCTACGGGCTTGGACGTGGGGAACATGGCCGCATCCGGGCAGCAGCTTTGCTTCTACCGGACCGGAAACCCCTGCGGCAATCCCTTGGATTTGGGCCGCCGTACCGTACGCGTCGTTTTCCCCCTGGAGCGCCAGAACGGGGCAGCTGACTTTGGGAAGATCGGCTTCGATGTTCCAGTCGAGAAAATCAGGCGACAGCCAGCGGTCGGCCCAGCGTTGAAAAACGTTTTCCGTGTTTTCGCCGTGGTAGCGGGCCAGCCGAGTTTTTAGGTCGCCGGTCTCATAGGCCTCGATCGCATTACGAATGCCGGTGAGCGTAACCCCTTCGACAAAAATGTGAGACGCCTCGGTGATTATGCCGCATACCCGGCTGCTGTTGCCCGCCGCGGTAAGCAAGCCGATGGTGCCGCCGTCGCTGTGCCCGATCAGAACAGCATGCTCGAGGTCGCAGTTTTTCAGCAGGCCGGGCAGGTAAACCTCGGATTCTTTGCGGAGATAATCGAGCGGCCAGAGGCCGCCGTAGGGATCCGATCCGCCGTATCCCTTGCGATCATACACAAGCCCAGGAGACGCCGTGGCCGCACAAACGGCCTCGGGAAAATCCCGCCAGAGTTCGATACACCCCAGTCCTTCATGCAGAAATACCAGCGTCGGTTTTTGAAGTGACTGCCCGGAGACCGAGGGCTCAATACGCTTGACCCTGAGGCGGCATCCGGCAACTTGTGCGTGGAATATGCGCTGCGAAATGTCTGTGGCGGTTTGATTCATGTCTGTCAGAATAGAAGAATCTGTTCCCAATTGTCAACTGCCCGCAGTGTCCGGAGGCGTACCGGACATTTTGCGCGCAAAAAACATCGCCCCGTTACAGCGCAAAATAAAAAATGCATATTTTCATTGTCGGCAAATCGCTTTACAAGCGATGAAGGTTGGCGTATGAACGCACGGAGGATTTGGTCGGATACGTCCAAAATTCTTCTTTGCTATATTGAACCTTCGACCTACGGATTCGTAGTACACCGTCTTGAAATATCTTATGATAATTCATTTTGATTTCAATTGTTTATTGGCAAAATCACCCCGATGCAGAGCATCGAGGAATTCTTTTGATTAAATATTATTGATTTTTCTATCCTTTTGATGTTATCTTGAAGGTCAAATCAAACGACCAAGGTTTGAGACATAAATTCATAAACAAAGTGTCATCGAACTTAAAGATATATTGAGACTACCTAACGAAATTCGGGCTTGTCAAAACCTTTGATCTTTACCACCAACACAACTATGCCTTGATTTATGATACCATATTTTTTCGGCGATACTCCGAAAAAATTTAGGTGTTAAAAACTTGCCTTCAATAGGGGTTAACACAGGTGTTAATCGATTGAATGGACACTCATTTTTTGAAGGTGGATTCATTAACACCGTCGACTAAGGAGGTGCATTTAGAAATTTAATATTTTACAGGTGTATTTGCGGTCAGGCAAATTATTTTAACTTTTATCAAGGAGGAAGAATTATGAAACATGCTGCACTTTTTCTGAGTATAGTCTGCCTATTGGTTTTCGTTGGGTGTGGGCAGGGCGATAAAACTGAAAAACCTGCTGTCGTTGAATCTGAAAAAGCTGCTGAGATGGCAGAAGAGAAGGCTCCCGAAACTACCGAGATGGCAGAAGAGAAGGCTCCCGAAACTACCGAGATGGCAGAAGAGAAGGCTGACGAAACTACCGAGATGGCAGAAGAGAAGGCTGACGAAACTACCGAGATGGTAAAAGAGAAGGCTGACGAGATGGCAAAAGAAAAGGCTCCCGAAATGCCGAAAACAAAGATGGAGTGATGGAGTCACGTACAGAATCGTTCTGTTAAAGAGAACGACTCCTTAATCGAATAATTTTTTTCGTGTCATTTTGTTCAGCAAACGGTAACACAAATTCATGGGGTTGATGAAGATGGGGGAAAACAATCTTATTTTCCCCATCTTCATAGCATCACGGGAAGCGGGGGGAGTCGAACCTGTTCCCTCCATAATTTCCATAATATTTTCAATCATATAAGTTCCTGCCGAACAACATACGAACAACAACTCAAGTTTCTATTTACAACTCATCAACCAACATATTAAATTTCAGTCTTCCCTTTTTTCTAAATTTCCCCATCACCAATTCCACAACAAAATCAACTTCCCTGTCACTCAACGCCCGCCCCTTCCCTATACCAGTTCATTTCACAAATATTTCAAAATGAAATCAATATATCTTGGGACTTGAATATTTAATTTTTAGAAGCTATCCATGGGTTTCCAATATAATTCAAAATTATGAAATATATTTATGATATACAATTTAATAAATCATAGAGGAGCAAAATTATGAGTCTGTTAACCGTAGATCAAGAAAAATGTAAACGCGACGGTATTTGTGCTGAAATTTGCCCTGTGGGAATTATCGAATTTAAAGACAAAGATGATTTCCCCACCCTTGTCGATGGCGGAGATAAACTGTGTATCAGCTGCGGACATTGTGTGGCTGTTTGTCCACACGGCGCCATGTCTCACGCAATTTTGAAACCGGAAGAGTGCCTATCCGTTAAAGAGGACTGGTTATTTGGCCCAGAACAAGTCGAGCACTTTTTACGCTATCGAAGGTCTATACGGAATTACAAAAATAAACAGGTTGAACAAGAGGTTCTGACAAAGTTAATTAATGTCGCACGATTTGCCCCCTCCGGACATAACCGCCAACCTGTCAAATGGCTGGTTATAAATGAACGGGATGAGGTCCAACGAATGGTCAGATTCGTTATTGATTGGATGCGCCACTTAATTAAAGAAAATTCTCCCCTCGTTGCAGCTATGCACCTGAATCGAGTGGTCTCTTTTTGGGAAGAGGGAAATGACCCCATATGCAGAAATGCACCACATGTTATCGTTACCCATGCCCATCAAGATGATGGAACGGCTCCAGCTGCTTGCACTATTGCTCTAACATACTTAGAGCTGGCTGCTTCGTCTTTTGACCTTGGGGCATGTTGGGCGGGTTACTTTAATGCAGCAGCAACCTTCTGGCCGCCAATGCAAAAAGAATTGGGGCTCCCTGAAGGAAATGTTAGCTTCGGATCAATGATGGTGGGTTATCCGAAATTTAAATATCAAAGAATGCCGCTCAGAAATGATGCCGAGATAATGTGGCGTTAAGACTTGAGCTTTCTGAGTTAAACGTTCGAATAATTTGCATCTAACCTAATGCTATCGAATATGAATGAAATCCAATACGAATTCAAGATAGAAAAAAAGTCCAAAACTTAAATCTCGAAGAGATCGTCCGTTTGACAGCGATTATTCCCCGGCCGCTTACGGTGAGTCCAAAAAAGGATAGCCAGTGGTTAAAATGGAAGGTCGAATGGATATTTCACAAAATGAAACTTTATAAGTATATTGATAAGGAATTAATTGAGAAGAACTCGCTTTATATAAGCAGATGGAGCTAAAAGATCGAATTGTGTAACGCTTTCAAGCTAACTGCAAAATTTGGAATCTAATCGTTTAAAAGCGTGCCGGGGAGAACGCTTTCGTCACCAAATTTCTCATATAACGAATCTAAAACAGTGTTCAATCTCTGACGTTTTTGAGATGACGGGTCTTGATCAAAAAGAGAGAGTTGGGTTCCGATGCCCAAAAATTTTAGTCCCGACAAAGAGATCCCTAAAAGCCTGACTGGTTTTTTAGTCACCTCAACCTTTTTTAAAAGACGGCAAACGGTTGAATATATCTCCAAACCGTCATCAATGGATTTAGGCAAAGTTGTTGACCGGGTGATCTGAACAAAATCAAAATATTTGACCTTCAATGTGACGGTTTTTCCTTTTAGGCCTTTATGCCGCATCCGTCGAGCCACTTTATTCCCCAAAGCAAGGAGCTCTTTTTGAGCCACATCCAAAGATATGATGTCTTGTGAAAAAGTCTGTTCATGACCGATAGACTTCACATCATGTTCCGGTATCACATCTCGTTCATCTACTCCCATGGCTAACAGATGTATTTTGACACCATGTTTTCCAAATTTTTTCTCTAAAACCTTTACTGGCGTTTGTCTCAAATCCCTAAAAGTGTGGATATTGAGGCGACTTAAGAGTAGCTGTGTCACTTTTCCAATCCCCCACATTTTTTTGACGGGGAGCGGATCTAAGAAATTTCTAACATCGTTGAGAGGTACAATTGTTAAGCCATCGGGTTTGTCAATATCAGAGGCAATCTTTGCCACAAATTTTGAAGAAGCAACACCGGCTGAAACTGTTAAGCCTGTCTCTATTAAAATAGTTTGCTTGATCATTTTCGCGATATTCTCGGGGCGACCAAAAAGACGTATGGAACCTGTTACATCCAGAAATGCTTCATCAATAGATAGGGGTTCAACTAATGGTGTGAAACGATGAAATATTTCAAATACTTGTTTAGAAATTTCTTGATACCTTGACATTCTGACAGGCAGAAAATTCCCATCAGGACAAAGGCGTCTTGCCTTAGCTATAGGTTGGGCAGAATGAATACCGAATTTTCGAGCTTCATATGAGGCCGATGATACCACACCTCTTTCCTTACTACCTCCCACTATAACCGGTTTCCCCTTTAAGGCAGGATTGTCCAGCACCTCAACCGAGGGATAAAAAGCATCCATGTCTAAATGAATGATGTATTTTGACTGATCTTGCTTATCCATAAAAACTTGTGATTGAGAAACAAATTTAGGTTATCCGAAATTTAAATATCAAAGACTGCCGCTCAGAAATGATGCCGAGATAATGTGGCGTTAAAAATTGTTCCGACCTATACTTGAATTGACAGACTCTTTAAGCGGTGCAATACATCGCTTGACAGTTCAATCCTCAGAATTTGATATCACAACCCAGTGAAACGTTGTCGCAATGGCGGATACATAGCGAGACTGTCGAAAAAGTCTGATTTCTCCATTTTTGTGAAATTCGCATATAATAATATCAGGTGCTTAGAAGTCTACAAATTGCCTTTTTTGGTTTCCGACAGTCTCAGCAGATATCTTTAATCGTCTTTTTTCTGGATATACAATGTTTTATTTACTCTGGCTACTTTTTCGCCAGCCTGATCCTTAATATCAACCGCAAACTCCGGAAAATATTTTTGTCCAGCAGTAGTGTTTGCAATTATTTTTTCGATTTGTTTTTCGTTGATGGCGAACTTAGCCGCTACTGTTCCCCGCCCTGGTTTAATAAAATCGATATGGGCAGCCTTGTCCCAAACGATGTATTCTTTTCCTAAAATTTGAATCAACATTAACATGAAAAAAGGATCTGTCATTGAATACAAAGAACCACCAAAATGGGTGTTAACAAAATTACGATTGTACCATCTCATTTTCATATGAACGATGATCTCTCTATAATCAGGAGAGACTTTCCTAACTATTATTCCCGTAGCCCAATAGGGAGGGTAAAAATTTAGCATTAGTTTAAAGAGGTTGTGATTCATTTTAATTCCACTACCCTATCATTAATAAAAACGTAAAAATTTGCGATATGATCAAAAAGCAGAAAAGAGGCGAGTTGTGATATGTAATGGTGATCAAACAAAAACAGGGGTTCAGATTTCTGAGATCACTTGCCAGTATCGATACCATTCACAACAACAATTGATATACAGATATCATATTTTTCTGGTGTCAGGTCAAGTAAATCCTATTTTTGACAATTGTCAAATCATCTCCGTCCATTAACACATAAGATTTTCTTCCACCGAAATTTGAATTCATCTTGGAACTACAATCTTAAACCTGCCAGAATAAATTATAGCAATTTTACCCCTTTCACCCCTATCCATCTTCAATTAAGCCTCTGAAAAGCCATCTCCGTGGCTCAAAACATGCTTTTTAAATCTCTTTCCGGATTTCTTTTTCATTATCCGAATAAATTTTTTGTTTGAAAGTATATTTACCGAATGTTTACTCAACCAGAGGCGAGAAGAGAAGGTGTGGTAAACGCTTCGCTGACGGTTTGATCCTGAACGGAGTGACCTCCTGACAGGCTCTTAAAGGAAGATGTAATGAAGCTTGATTTTCATGAGAGGCTTGACTTTAGCCCTTTTAAAAGTTCAAGATGGGTTTTTTGAAGACAGGTTTGTTTCTCAATTATTCTGAGTGCAAAACAATATTGGAGGGGTAACTTGGCAAAAAAGAAGCGATATTATGCAGTAGTTAAGGGACGCAATCCAGGCATTTACACTGAATGGAAGGGACAAAATGGTGCCCAGGCTCAAATCATAAGGTTTTCAGGCTCTGTTTATAAAGGTTTTGAGACCGAAAGAGAGGCCGAGGAGTTTATGAATCAACAATCAATCGAGCAGCCGGACATCCAAGAAACTGAAGCTGCGGGGTTAAAAGAAGGGAAAATAATAATATATACCGATGGGGCTTGCATAAACAATCCTGGCCCTGGTGGCTATGGCGTTGTAATTAAGAACGGAAAGAAAACTGAAGAGCTATCTGGCGGTTACCGAATGACAACAAATAACCGTATGGAATTGATGGCGTGTATTGTCGGGCTAAGCGCACTGAAGAAACCATTATCCGTTATCCTCTTCAGCGATTCAAAATACGTCGTCGATGGGATCTCTAAAGGCTGGGCGAAAAGATGGCGGTCGAATGGCTGGATGAGAACTAAAACAGAGCCTGCTGTCAATCCTGACCTGTGGGAGCAGTTGCTGAAGCTTTGTGGTAAACATGATGTTCGCTTCCAGTGGGTTAGGGGTCATGCTGGAAATGAGGGGAACGAAAGGTGTGATGAGTTGGCTTCAAAGGCGGCTTTGGGTGATCAATTGCAATCTGATGATATATATGAAATGAATGATAAATAAAGAAAATAATTTTAAGACCATTGCAAGAGCATTTGTAGAAGCTTTGAAAGGTCGATATCACAACCACTGATCCCGATTCAAAACGAAGGATACATAGCGAAACTGTCGAAAAGTCCAAATTTGGCCATTTTACCAATTTCGCATGTAATGAAATCAATTGGTTACGAACCTTAAAAACACAGATTTAGGGTTTTTCGACAGTCTCAGCAGATATCGGTAATTTGGGTCATTCGCGATATGTTGGAGCGATACAATCTTTTTCTGCAAACAACCTTACTCTGGTATTGTATATAAATAATTTCAAGATTCAGGAGCCATTTCCACATCATGCTGTAGAACACGGTAAGTCTGAATGGGATAGTGGAACCCTTTAACCTCAATGGTGCCGACTTCCTCGCAAGGTATCTCATCATTAACCAAGGCCCACGAAGTATGCGATATATATATCTCACCTGGTTGACAGGCCTGTTCCAAGCGAGAAGCAATATTTGTGTTCAGGCCGATGGCTGAATATTCCATAAATCCTTCGGAACCATAATTGCCCACTTTGAAACCATTTGTTCGGCAGCCTTAAGCCGCATCATGGTTGTATTGTTTTAACACCTGCCGAAAATATTATTCCCCACCCTTTTGAATAAATCCCTGTGTTCGTTTACCCCAATTCCCACTGATTTTAAAATCCAAAATTCCGCCAGATATCTTCTCAACTCGCACCAATCCATCCTCCCTAACATCGTGGGCTAAACGTAAATATCCTGGCCCAGAGGGCCAGGATATTTACAGGGTTGATATTTCGCAGCGAAACAAAATACTGCCGCTTTATCTGCCCAGTTGCTACCCATGCTTCAGTGACGGCTCAGAATATTTTTCCGAGATAGAGATAGAAACTGTCACGGCTGTTCTCGGCAACGCCATAGGCGATATAGAGCGGACCAATAAAGGTGTCAAGCCCGATAAAAAGGCTGCCGGCTCCAATCAGATTTCCGAATTCAATATCATCCGTGTCCTGCCAGGTGTTGCCCGCCTCCAGGGAACCACCCAGGTAAATGGGCAGTAAGTTGGAGTCCCCTATGCGCCTCATGTAGATCAATTTCAGGAGGCCGAGCTGCTGGCCGCTTAATTCGTCCACCTGATAGCCAGAGAGCTTGAACAGTCCCCCCAGCCGGAACAGGTTCTGGATCGGTGCCTCATTGTCGGGCGTGGTATAAAAGGTGGCGCGGGCCAGCAGGGTATTGCGGTCCCAGGAATATGCGAATCCTCCATTAAACAGGATCTGGTCAAAATCTGTGTCAGCGCCGAGAGCTGTATCGGACCAGAGGTATTCCAGGCGCCCGAAATACCCTGCACGGGGAAAATTTAAATCATCCAGCTTGTCAACGGTCAGTCGACCATAGAGTTCACCGCTGTTGAAATTATCCCCAGGCAGTGTCGGTTCCCCAATGCGGACTTCCACATCACCGGCGTAGCGCCTTTAGCCCAGGCGCGCCTCTCCCCATGCCCCGAATTCCCTGCCTCCGCTAATGTCGATGCCGTAACGGCTGACCCTGTATTTCGCGAGAATATCAGCGTCAGGCGAAAAGACATTATAGTTTCCATTGGCATAAAAGAGGCGGGGGTTAATGAAGTATCGGGATTCAACATCCAGGGGTTGGTAGATTTCCGTAGCGATGCCGAGATTTTCTCCAATCTGCGCCGCGGTGCGCCATTCGCCGTTCAACCGGTTAATCGCGGTGCGCGTGTAATCAGCACCGAAATTATACGCACTCTCTCCCTTAAAATTATCGCTAAGCCCAAGGCCAAACTGCAGGTAGTTCGGTCCCCAGGAGCGTTCCCTGGCATGGATAAGGAGGCCGTTTTTGCCGTCTTCCTCAACTACCTCGTAATCCACATTCTCAAACAACTCAAGGCCGTATATTATGCCGATGTCATGATCAAGGGCCTGCACATCCAGGGGTTCACCCGTCTTCACATGCAGCCTTGCCATGATGACCGCATCCGATACCCGTGACCGGTTGTCCAGCTTGACAAAGTCGATAACCGGAGGAGTTGTCTTCCTTACAGGCAG
>Ga0307376_10005711_pt1 | contig 11158 bp, 21 predicted proteins | sample TR2MG_FD_202536 | JGI IMG/M metagenome (GOLD analysis project Ga0307376, IMG submission 202536) | Soil microbial communities from Risofladan, Vaasa, Finland - TR-2 | ecosystem: Environmental > Terrestrial > Soil > Coastal area > Acid sulfate soil | place: Finland: Risofladan, Vaasa | collected... | reverse complement strand
TGATCCTGCTTGTAAGAAACTTTCTTACTGCCTGCTGAATTAGACTTGTTTTTTCTCTTGTTCATTTTTTCACCCTCTCTTTCTACTAAAAAAAACCCGCTCGAATTAAGAGCGGGTTTTTATCAAAAAAATTAATTGACAAACCTACACTTCAGTCTCTCCTACTGATAGGCATTTAATTTGCTCTCTCTTGAATACGCTCATCATGCTACTCTCCCATCGCTGCGCCAATAATGGCAATAAATACCAATACTGGAATAGCGCACAAAAATATGACTCCGCAAATACAAATTACACCAAAAATAGTACCGATAATAAGCCCAACAATCCCTAAGCAAAGGCTAACAATCAGTAAGCCAACTACACCGGCCAATAAAGTAGTGATAACTCCGATTATAATCGTGAGTATTGCACCAATAAATTTGCAAAAAACATCCCATATACTGTTGAACATCTTTAAACTCCGCTTCAAACATAATCAATAAGCGATGGATTTATTTTCAACTCTATTTCCTTAACCGCATTTATTTCGGCCTCCGTTATACCTCTGTCTTCTTTGTTCCATTTCGGTTCAGGATACCACATGACGCCCTCTGCTTCATACCATGACTCAAGGCATCTTATCAAGAGCTTCCTATAATCAACCTTGCCTGCTTCTAATTCCGCAAAAGAATCAGATATTGACTCGAATCCAAGCTGCTCTGGCATATTATTATCCCTTATCTTACGAAAAAAATCAACAGGTGCTATTTTATAACACACTTCGCATGCTGCATAAACAAACCTAGGCTCTAATCTCGCAGGACTTTTACCACAAGCATCGCACCCACCAGATGCCTTATCCCCAAAATTCTCAAAATCATTCATTGAATTTCCCTTTTATTATTTTTCATAGCGTTTTTCAAATAATTCTTTTGGACTCATGCCGCTTTTCCATAAATCGTACAAATCATCCCTGCCATAAAGATGAATGTCGTACATCACATCACCACCACAACGTTGAGCCAAGCCTCTAATCCACGCCATATACTCTTTGCCGCCTTTTTCTAAATTTGTCATAACCCTCCAAAATGGCGGAAGAAGAGGGATTCGAACCCTCGGAACCTTACGGTTCGCAGGTTTAGCAAACCTGTACTTTCGGCCTCTCAGTCATTCTTCCATATTTTCATATTTTCATATTTTAATAATGCATACTATAGCATTAAAGGCATCAAAAGTCAAGTAAAAAATTAAGCGATTACTACGCCACCCATGAACTGACTCTGAACTTGCTTCCATGACAAGAGCGCAAATCCATATAAGGCCCATTTAGCGCCCCAGCTGTTCTGTATAAATACTCCGTCACGATTGTACCCACAAATAAGAACAGCATGTCCCCCACGAGATTGAGCATTATCGCCTAGGTCTCTTATTATACCATATCCGTTGACCATATTCCATTCATTAGTAATACGAAATCCAGCAACACAAGATCCATGCTCATGTATTGCGCACTTTATATCGTCTATTTGTCTTCCGACCTTTTTTATATCACCATCTATAAGTCCAAGGTTCAGGGCTGCTTGAGCTGCACATTCCATTCTAGTTCCGGCGCTATTAGGTCTTCCGTCTAATTTCTTGGCCTCAACATAAATAGCATCACCATCTACTTGCTCTGGGTAATGCTTTGATCTCCAGTTCTTGATTTCGATATATCCAGCGGTTGAAAACCCAGCGCAATGAGGCGTCTGATCTTGATCGCTAGCCTGCAAACACATTTCCCTGAAATCTAATTCTTTAGGGTAAGTATGTCTTGATGGAGCTAATAGGAGATCGTCGGAGAATATATCCCGCTTACCATCACTCTCTAATAATCCACCAGTATCAAAATTAGTTTTCTTGTAGAATTTCCTAGAAAAAGGTACTTTTAACATGATTTAACCTCCACTACCATTGTTATAGAGCTTTTCCACCACGGAACATAGTCCCAGAAATTATCATCTCTAAGACGAGGACGCTCGCCATCTATGCCTCTGCCCGACGGTCCTGTAGAACAACATCCGGCTAATAAAATTAAAAAAGCTATCATTAAAATTTTCTTTTTCATATTTTCCCCTCTTTAGCTCTTCTGATTTTATTCTCTAAACCGATGGCATCTCCCTTCTCTATCATGTACTCATCATACAAAAAAGAAGCGAATCTTTTGGCCTTTTCGGTACGATAATCAATATCTGAGTCAGATAAATTCAATGCAAAGTCTATTTTAGACAATATATCTAGCTTATCGGACTTTATCGTGAAATCTCCCACATCATAGAACGCATTTCCCATCGTTATGACTGGCAATGAATTAATAGCCGCCTCGATACCTATCTGAGATGTCAAAGTTATCGCACAAGAGCAACATGGGAATAACGAGTGGGTTAAAATCTGCCCTCCCCTCAACACGACGAAATTATCGCCTAGAACTTGACCATCCTCAATAGATACGCCGTCTAGATGCTCAAAATTCCTAAATGTAGTATTTTTCCCATCATTAAAGTCCCAAGGATGAAGCCTGAAAACAAATCCAGCGTCTATTTTTTCAGATGCCGATAAAATAGTTTCAAAGAAATCGTCAATGTTCTTAAAATCGCCAATATCACGACACATTACGCTATCATTGTCCATTTGGCCGCATATGAGGACATATTTATCGAAATTCTTCATGTTATCATATCTATGGAGATATTCCAGCCCATCCCCCTTAAACATCTTGCTGGATGCCCTTGGACCAAACGCCCTAAAGACTTGGCCCTTCGCTCTGCCATCATTAATCACGTCAATTGTCTTTGGGTTGACTCTGTATGGCCTGTATTCGTCCCACAATGCCCTCATTTCCTTCATTTCATTGCCGACTGGACCGAAAGCATCAATATAGATCTTCGAGGGCGTGAAGGAGTTCTCAACGCCGATTACGGGAGTCCCTGTTTCCCTAGAGACATACTCACTAGAGAAGCAGCAGCCTAGATGGTTCCCATCCGTAATTATAGCGCATGGATTATATCTATTAATTAATTCTCGTAACAAAATTATTTCCATTGATACGAGAATTTCAAACTCTTCCTCTAGATTGATCCTCTCATCGTCAGGTAATCTAGAAAAATGCTTATATCCCATTCTGGAAACTTCTGACCGAGAGTAGTCCCTTAGCCAATCTCTGTCGGCGGAGGAAAAATCTACTTCGTATTCCCCCTCGTAGAGTTGGGCGGAAGATGCGTCTATCACATTGTGGCTTTTACACAATGATTCTATAAACCCATCTCTATGCTTAATATTGGGGCCATTAAGCCATTTCCATCTATCGAACAGCAGAACCGACTCAAAATTATCCTTTGAGATCATTTCAATCGGTTTTACGTCTAGCATCTTCTCTCCGTTTTTCCTGCTTTGCCATATCGTCGTTCAGTCTAACCGTAATTTTGTAATTGGTATTGAGGACATTTAAGAGATAGCTTCTTATGTTTGTTGGTAAATCTTTTTCTTCTACACGACTTACAGCATCCTTATAAAGTAAGAGCTGTAACTTTTTCCTTGCCTTAATATCCTTGATACTATATATGTACCACATTATCTCGGTATATTCATGGAATGCTCTAGACGCTTTTCTGGATATCTTCGCCCCTTCGACATCCTTATCGAGCTTCCCCAAAAGATCAGCGAGAACAACAGCTGCTTTTGACGAACCAAAAGTATTTTCATCCATCTTAATCCTCCTCATCACTTCCAAACGAGAAATCATCGTCGCATATATCGAAACAAGGAGATGATATTCCTAAAGATTGACCGTTAGAAGCATAAGGGCATTTCTTGCAATCCTTATCTTCTGGGATCTTGTCCTCGACCTCTTTGACGGCCTTTAAATGCTTATTGAAGCTATTAAGGAAGTCTTCATTAGTCCAGTCTTTGAATAGATTTTCTAATACTTCCTTTTTCATGACATCACCTACCGCCATCTACTTGAAAATTTATATATCGGCCCTAGCGTTATCAAACTTATTCCAATACTCTTCGACGTATTTAGAAACAAAACCATCTAGATTTCCGCCATGTCTTCTTATCTCCTTCACAGTACTGGAGCTAATGAACTCACAATCTGAATCGGGCATGATAAAAATTGTTTCGATATCAGGGCATAGTTTCCTGTTTGTTTTGAGCATCTGAAACTCATGCTCGAAATCAGAAACTGTCCGCAGCCCTCTGATAATAACGTCGATTTCCTTACTCTTTGCATAATTAACTAGAAGGCCCCCGAAATTAGATATGCTAAAATCAATACCGCTTTCATGAAGGCTTCCCGAAATCATCTGCCCCCTATCCCCTATTTCAAAAAGATGTTTCTTGGATGAGTTGTCGCCAACCGCAATTACGATGTGGTCAAATATTTTTGACGCCTTCTCAATAACATCAATATGTCCGTTTGTTATCGGATCGAATGACCCAGCGTATATTGCGCTTTTCATAGATATAGCTCCTGAACTTTCTCTCTAAGACTTAGTAATCTGTCTACGATTCCTTCAAACTTCTCTAAGTAAATCTGATTAGGACCATCGCTAAGTGCCTTCTCTGGATTCGGATGAACTTCGAAAAACAAACCTGAAACACCTACGGCAATAGCAGCCTTCGCCAAAACCTCTGCCATTTCTCTATTACCTCCGCTAACACTACCATTTCCTCCTGGCTTCTGGACGCTATGCGTAGCGTCAAATATAACTCTGGAAAAACTCTTCATGTATTCGATACTAGTAAAATCAACAACCAAATTATTATAGCCGAACGTAGTACCTCGCTCTGTAATGTAGAATTCTTCTGCTCCAAGGCGATCAAGTTTATCAGCGAGTCTCCCTGCCTCATCCGGCGACAGGAATTGACCCTTTTTGACATTCACTGGTAATCCCGTATTCACACACGCCTCTATCAAATCAGTTTGACGACATAGAAATGCCGGAACCTGAAGATAATCAACAACCTTGCTTAATCTATACGCCTGCTCTTCTTTATGGACATCTGTTAAAACAGGGAGATTGTATACATCCTTGATCTTCTGGAAGAATTCAACCCCATGTTCTATTCCAACTCCACGATAAGACTCTATACTAGTTCTGTTAGCCTTGTCAAAAGATGACTTGAATATGAATTGAACATCTGGGTACTTATCCTGCAATCTCATCAACGTTCCAGCCACCATCGTTCCTGCGGCACATGTCGGATGTGTCTCAATGACACAAGGTCCAGCGATAATCTTAAACCTTTTGTCTTTACGTTTATCCGATTTGTATGCTACCTTGGGAAGATCATCTGATGGTAGAATTTTATATCCCTGTTCTGGCCCGATCATTACTTACTCCTTGGTTGTCTTGGAACTTTCCCACTATATCCCGCTTCCTTAAGTGCTTCTTTCTGTTTTCTCACCCATGAATTTATGTATTTGAGTTTTTCTTTGTTCGCACCACCCATTAACTCGTATGCCGAATCTATCTCGTCTAAAGCGACCTTAACTTCTTCCCTCATGCCTTTTCTGCCATCTTTATCGGGTAAGTATCGTCACGGACCAGAGATACCTCAAAAAACTTGAGCTTCTGCTTCATCAGGCGAACAACTCTGTCATTATTCTTTTTGGCTCTTGATAATTTCAAATCTTTTCGCACCTTTCTTTACCTCCATTTTGACGCCTAGTATTTCTTCCTGAAGTATATTATAGGCATATCTCGCTATCCCAGCAAAAATACAAGCTGTTTTTTCGCTTTGATAACCTGCCGCATGGGTTAGTTCGTGAGCAAATAACTCTAAGACCTCTTCATTTAATGCTCTCTTACCAATCCAGTAATGTATTTCTTTTTCTGTTTCATTTTTATGGTTACAGAAGCCCCATAATCCAGCTCTCCTGACAACTTTCAATAAATCGCTTACTGCGGCATCGACGAAACCATCTTTTTCATTAAGGCAGACCATGAATCCAGAGTCTATTTGAAGAATTCTTTCATCTGTCATTATCGGGTGATCGAATCGGTAATAACTTATGACTACCCGTTTGGCCGAAGGATGCTTAACTAGATGTATCTTCAGCTCTTTCTCTTTCGACTTTTTTGCCATTTTGACCTAACATACTTTACGTACTACTAAAAAACGATTCTATTTCAACCGACAATTCTTCTAGTCCACCATCAATTTTCTTTATATTCTTTGAAACATTATCCATGTCTTCATCTATCTCGTACTGAAGATCAACCATGTCATCATTAAGTAGCTCTAGTTTATACTCCAAATCAATCTTTTCTTTACTGAGTCCAACCACCTGTTCCTCGAAGCTAGACCTTTCCCCTTCAAGGCTTTTTATCTTCTCCAAGTCTATGCCGTCGATAAAACCCTGTAGTTTTGTTATTGATTCCTCAAGCTCAATCGCTCTTTCTTCAAATTCTTCACATTGATTTCTTAGCCTAACTATTTCAGCCTCTTTCTGCGATACTTCTGTCAGCTTTTCTTTCACCAGCTGCTTCTTTTCGTCATTGTCTTTAAGCTCGGTCAATAATCCGCTAAGAACACCCTCTATATCAAGCGACAGGAAACAAATAGTCACGAACCATAGGTCTATTCTTATTTCATTGTCGCTGCTGGTTATTTTAGTTCCTTTACCAGTCCCAAACGATATGTAACAAGATCTACCTTTCACAATTACTCCAAATATGGCGGAAGGTGAGGGAATTGAACCCCCGCTGCCCTCTATTAAAGCGCAGGCCTCTGCTTTCGAAACAGGCACAAATTACCGCTCTGTCAACCTTCCTTATTCATTACCGCCCATTACGTGGAAGATCTTTTCGATGATAAAAATCTTAACAGCCTCCCACATTTTTTCTCTAACGTCCTCTGGGCTAGATGTTGAAAAACTCAAGAAACCCAAAGGTATTTTTGCAGCTCCAGCGCCCATCTTTCCTCCAGCATACTGTTTGCCGAACAATTTCTGACATACAGCATTAACGTCCACTGAAAGTCCTACGCTCCTTACGCTGACCTCGATATTATCTCCAACGATAGCGAAAACAAAAGCCGTTTCAATCCCCTCGACCCTACATCTTTCTTCAGCCATCATAGGCAACGCATCTCTTTTAGAGTTAGTGATGCATCCAACCCCTCCGACGAATACGCTTTTATCAGACTTAGTATTCTCTGGATTGTCAAGATAGCTTCGCAATTCAAAATAATACGGAGGAATTGGATAGCTTACGATATCCTGTAGATCCTTCCTGTTAACTAGCCGTATAAGCTCCTGTGATGCCTTCCAGTCTATATCGGCAGTATTATCGCTAGTTAGGTCGTTAGTGTCTGTTTTGATCCCTACGGATAGCGCTGTTGCTATGACCTGATCGTCGTCGTTATTCTCTTCAAGCTCTATTCCTAGCTTGTTGTAATAATCCCAAACGATTGTCGCTGTTGATCCAATTGTCCTGATATCCAAATGCTCAGACCTTTTAGTAGTTACCCGATGGTGGTCGATACACAAGAAACAAGAAAGATCCTTGTTATTACCAATAGCTGAACGCTCTGTAACGGTGTCGACAGCGATAAATGTATCTGCAAACTCTGCAATATCTTCAATTTCAGACGCATGCGTCAGTGAAATACTAAGGACGTTCACTAGTGTTTTATTCTGAGAATGAGATAGTTCCCCGTCGTATATCATTGCGGTTGCAACTTCTGGCCTGATCTTATTGATTAACCTAGACATAGCATATGCTGACGCAATACAGTCAGGGTCTGGCGTGGGGTGCATTAATATGCCAATCTTATGAGTGTTTTCGTCAAGTATTTTGGCTTTAAGGGCCTCTACTATTTTGTCGCACATATTATAGCCTCTTTTTTAAATTATTGTAACAGTAACGTGAAACCGCCACCAAATGTTTTGGCAGCAATTTCTCCTATCATATAATATTGATCACCATCTCCGTTATAACCGTCTAGGTATGCTAAAGCTTCTTCTTCGCTTTCTTTCTCGCCATAATCTATTCTAAAATCGTCCAATAGTTCCTGCAAAGTAGCCCTCTTCTCCATATATAGATATCTGGAGCTTCCTGCATAATCGTCAATAAATAAAATGAATGTTCTCATGGGAATTATCCTTATGCCGATACTATAGCATATTATGACAGAATGTCAAGACAAAAGTTTGACTTAATCGGTTTCTATTAATTGAAATTTATCAGACGGGCCAATCATCTCTAGCTTACTACTGGTTTCAAGATCTCCGTACCCATGGTCAGCTAAAATCATTCTCATGTCTTCTGTAAGAGTACTAGATTTTTCTTCGTCAAGACATTTAACTCGAACGAAATCGTTATCAAACTTTTGTTTGACTTCATAAATAGATCCGCCCCATTCCTCTAAACCTTCCCAATATCCATCTGAATTATCAGGAACTACAAGATCACCGATTTCCATTATTTATCCTCCGTATATTCCTCTGTAATATTCAGCATACTCCGATCACGCCTTTTTTGCGCTCCTATGTCCGTCTTTAAATAATGGTGACAATCTGTCGTCCCAAATAATAAATCTTTTTTTCGACTTATCAAACTCACATTTCGCCAACATGTTTTTCGTCAATACATATTCTTTATCAGACATCGGTTTCTTCATGATAACCTTCCTTTAAGTTGGTAGCTCCAGTGGGACTCGAACCCACATGCCCGAAGGCGCAAAATTTTAAGTTTTGTGCGTATACCAATTCCGCCATGAAGCTTCTATGCTGTTTTCTTATTTTTACCTCTATACGTTTCTGTCTGAGCATGACAATTAGGACACAGAATAGTCAAATTCTCTATCCTATTATCTAGCTTATCTCCGTTTTTATGCTCAAGTTCCAAAGATATGGGCTTCCCTCGCCACTCTGTTATGTAGCACTCATAGCATTTGTTTTCCAGCAGCCCTGCCTCAAATAATTTATCTTTAATTTTGACAGTTCCTCCGCCATAACAAGAATCTTTCTTTAATATTTCTTGCAAAGGGGTCTTTTTCGCCCATCCATGTTTCTTCCCCTTTAAATGTCCCTTGCCTGTGAAATGCGAACTGTCAATACCCAAAGACAGCATTCTTCTTTTGGCAACATCATAATTGCCACCAGTTGGCTGAACGCCTATCTTCTTCAGTACGGATCTTATCGAGTATGAATTCTTAACGGCCTCGATAAACTCATCATCTGTATATTTTCTTGGTCTTCCCATGATTATCTCCTTTTACAGAGATACTTCAATACGGAATACGCACAGTCCTTCTTTTATTTTATGTATTCCATTTATCTAGTTTGCGTCTTGAAGCCAATATCCCTTACCGCATACTTCTGTTAAGCCGCCTGCGTCCAACATTGTTGTTTGTTTTTCAAAATATGGACAATGATGGCAATAATTTGACGTTGTACCAGTATAGTACCAAGAGCGGAAATGCGCTATCAGGCAAAATATTTGACCACGGCCCCTGTCCTTAATGGCGTATCTATATCCTGGGTATAAAGGGCCTTGCTCCCCTAATCCGCCCTTAATGAAATTTCTCGTACTAAAGTCGGCATTTATGTCTGATATAAAATCAGCAAAACTCATTGCACGATTTTTACAAACACCATCTTCATACTCCTCCATCACCCCTCTATGCAAGATTGTTGTCATCCCTATACTCTCCAATGCTTTCCAAAACAAGGATTGATTCGACGTTTTTCTTTACGAAACTTTTCCCATTGGGAACGAGGACACGTAAAAACCCTAACAGATAAAACTAAAAAATATAATGACAAAGTAATCAAAGACAATAAAACTAAGTAATGTACAAAAATCATTTCGTATCCTATCGTTATTTTATGTACGCCAATTCAGACATCCCAAAAACAAAGCACTCCCACTCAGCGTACCATCCTCTTACTGCTTCTGCGCCTCTTGCTCCGCCCTCATATACAAACGGGTCATTCCAGCTAAGAAACAAAACCTCAGAAGCGCCTTCGTCTAACAAATCCCTCTCTATTCTATCAGCCTCGGACAAAACTTCGCCCATAGCTATTTTCGCACTTTCTTTTCCGATAGACAATATTACCATCAGCTGCGCAAAATGGTCTTTATCTTCAACCATCAATTCCGGCCCCCTACTGGAGCTAACGTACCTCCAGCCAATTTTAGTTGACCTGACTTCGTCAGAAAGAGAGCTATGCTGTATTTTTCCCCCACTTATTCCAACATGTTCTCCGAATTTAAGCTGAATCTTTTTCATTAATAGACCAAGTTACTCGTTATTTTTTATCTAAGTCAGATCCAAAAACCCCATCAACTTGAGCATTCGCACCATGAGTAAAATTATATTCTCCAACTATACCAGAAATAGGCGCTGCCGGATTAGCTGAACCTTGGCCGACTAGGTGGCCATTAATGCTATTCGCAGTAATAGTTCCTCTCCCGAAATTATTCCCAGAAACATTCAGGTCATACAGCCCATAAGTTCCGCCCAGACTTCCATTAGCATTGATGTTTCCATACGCCTCGAAGTTCAAGCTATCACCATCACTATTGTGCAAATTAAAATTCCCATCCCATCCGGGAGCTACCCCTGATCCAATCTGAACATTTACATCGAATAACCCTGAAACAAAATGCGATTGGCCACCATGCTGAATGATTGCCCCAGATGAACCTTGGCCAGTTAAGTTGTATAGAGTCGCTCCAGCAATAATAGATTGTACGTCAACAGAGGAGATAAAATTACCGTCATACGGAGTCGTTAAATCGGTCCATATTCCCCACGACCAATCTTCCCCATTAGCACTCAATGTTTCAGTAGCTACTGGTGAATCAGGTATAGGGTCATGACTAGTGGATGTATCAGCTCCAAGCTCTACTGATGGTGCGGACTGAGGAATAGTGGCGTCCTCTAGTTCTGTCGAGTTCTTGGTAAAAATAGCATCAGTCGTGATACTGACCATTTGCTCCCTATAAACTCCCTGATCAGTTGCGTTGACCTGACCTCCATCATCTTTTTCAATATGACCTTGCTCCTTTTCTGGATCAGCGTCATTATCACCTTCATTCTGAACTTGACCAATAACTCCAGCAAAATCCGCTGATGTTATATCTCTCTGATGCATTCCTTTTTGAGGATGGATAGATATGAC
>Ga0307376_10005710_pt1 | contig 11160 bp, 12 predicted proteins | sample TR2MG_FD_202536 | JGI IMG/M metagenome (GOLD analysis project Ga0307376, IMG submission 202536) | Soil microbial communities from Risofladan, Vaasa, Finland - TR-2 | ecosystem: Environmental > Terrestrial > Soil > Coastal area > Acid sulfate soil | place: Finland: Risofladan, Vaasa | collected... | reverse complement strand
TATTCGCTTTGCTCGAAATTTCCCTGGAGGATTTACTGAATTATTTGAACAGATGGCTATTGTTCAAGATTTAAATACTGAAGAAATTGGCGTAGGAATGATGGAACACTTAAGAACATTCAAATTACTTAAAAAAGCTTAAAACTTAAAAAAAAGCAAAGACTCAATCCCTTTTTTTTTATTATTTTAGGCTTCCCTTTGTGTTAAAAAATAATAAAGAAATAGTTTTATATGGTAAAAAGCCTAATTTTTATTATTAAAATTTGGAATTAAAATTAGAGGAAAAAAGGGATAAATTAATGTGTCAGTGGTGTATGTCTCACGGAGCGGGTAAAAAATGGTATATGAATGCCAGAAATTACTCCGATGAGCTTGCTGAAGAACATAATTTGAAAGATTACTTGACTGAGCAATGGATGAATTTTGAGCAAGTCTATATTAGAAAAATAATGGGTTTTTCGTCTAAAGACTTAGGATACAAATTAAAGATGCCAATCATGGGAAAAATTCTTCGCTGGAAGGCTGAAAATATGATTCACAGCCAGAAAAAGAATAGAAATCCCGTTAGAGCTGATGGGCACTTTGGTCAGGTTATACCCTTAGAGGATGCTCAAATTATCATGTCAGAATTAGCTGCAGAGCCGATAATTTGTAACTATTGTATGTGTCGTTGGATGCAGAGAAAAAAAAAAGAGGCGGTCTGTATAAATTTTGGAGTGCTTTCAGAAGTTTTAGAGAAGCTACCTCGTTTTATACCGAAAGATCGAGCAGTAAGGATTGATCGAGAAACCGCTATGGAAAAATTAGAAGAGTTCAATAAGAAAGGGTATATTTCAAGCGTCTGGTTTCAACCAATACCTTATATTAATGCTGTATGCTCTTGTGAAAGCCCCGAATGCGGCGCATTTACACTCCGTAATAATTTTGATATAAAAGTTATGTATAAATCAGAATACATTATACAATTGGATCAGGATAAATGCCAAGGATGTAAATCATGTGTTGCTACATGCCAATTAAGCGCTATTCGGTTTATTCCTTCGCTGAATAGAGTTATAATCGACTATAATAAATGTTTCGGATGCGGTGTCTGTCGTCACGCCTGTAAAAATGATGCTTTAAAATTAATTCCCAGAGAAGAATATCCTGGATTTGATGGAACATACTAGGTGTGATTATATGAATAAAGCAAAGAAAAGTAAAAAAACAAAAATAAGAATAGACTATTCTATTTGTGGGGAAAAAGGAAAAATTGATCCCAGAAACTGCAGTTTATGTATGAGATCATGTGATCCAGCGGTATTTATTATGCACGCAACGATTGGAACTGAAAAAAAGCAAAAAGACCCTTACGATCCACAAGATTGGAGAATCACGCCTATATGGGGCTCTCTCTGTAGTCGTTGTTTTAAATGTGTCGAAGTTTGCCCCGAAAATGCAATTACAATTACATGGTAAATAGTTAAATTCAAAAATCTTTAACTTTATATTATTTTAAGAGTATGAAAAGAAAGTTTAATCCTAAAGATATAAAGATCAGTTTGAAATTACCGACTATTCTAACCCCTTTAAGTTCCATATTTATTCGCTTGGCATTTCTTGTAGATTATGTTTATACTCCCCTTTTTAAAATTTTTGAAGTAATTGGGCGATCTAAAAGACTCCAAAATATCAATTTTCTACCAGAAACTAGTTCGATCAGGCTAAAAGAAGTCTTGATAGAGCTTGAAGATGGGGGAAAGTTAGCGACAGATATTTACTTACCTAAAGAACTTTACAAAAAAAAAGGAACGGGGCCGACTATTCTAGTAAGACTACCTTATTGGAAAGATCGTCTTAGTATTTTAGGATATTTTATCGCCTCTAAAGGGTATGTCGTTGTGATTCAAGACATTCGGGGTTGTGGTCGATCAAGGGAGTACGGTACTAATTCACTATATATGTACGAACGACAAGATGGAATCGAAACTTTACATTGGATTACTCGTCGATTTTGGTATAACAAGAAAATAGGAATGTGGGGGTTATCTTATTTAGGTATAACTCAACTAGCCGTATCTTGGAATAATGATAATTTACTGGATTGTTTAAATCCTATCCATAGCTCTTATTCCAATGTGTTTTGGCATCCTGGTGGGTTGTATCCTGTTGGTTTATCAGGAGCTTTATACTTAATAATGAATTCTACTGCAAAAATGAAGAAATTAACAACTATGGATTTTGACCAATGGGATAGGAATGGATACTACAAAAAACTCTTTTTCGATCCTTCGAATAGTTTTTATAACGAACCATTAGACTCCAAAAAGCCAAAGTTGTCAGATATGGCATCCATCGAGAATCCCAAATATTTGATGAAAATGATGAATAGAGTGTATAAAACAGATGTCGATGTTTCAAGGATGGATGAGGGATCGTTTGCAAAACTAATAAAGGAGTTATTTTATAAAAGGAATATATTTCATAACCACGACCTATCTCCATACGCATTTGGACTCAACTATGAATTTAACACACCCATGTTATTTATAGGGGGGTGGTATGATATGTTCATAGAACATATGATGCGAGATGTTATGTTAATACAAAAAAACGCGCCAGATTTTTTCAGAGAGAAGTTTAAAATGGTCATTGGACCGTGGAGTCATATGAATCTTGATAAGCTTTTAGTAAAGCCATTGAAATATACCCATTTAAAAGATGATTTTAGATTTTTCCAAAAAATCCTTCCCTTCTGGTGGTACGATTGTTGTTTAAAAGGGGAACAACTGCTTTTATCTGAAATTCCTCCATTACAGATTTATATATTAAACAAGGATATTTGGAGAGCTTTTTATAAATGGCCTCCAACTTCAACTGATTTAAAGTTATATCTTCACTCAAATGGGAAGAGTAACAGCCTAAACGGAGATGGTGTTCTTTCTAAAAACAAACCTAAAGAAGAACCGCCAGATGAATATCAATTTGACCCTTCGAATCCCGTGATTACTAAAGGTGGGAGAAATTTGTTCTTATTAAGTGGTCCTCAAGACCAAACTGATATTGAAAGATATGACGACATTCTAATTTTCACTACCAGTGCTCTTGAAAAAGGTTTGGAGATAATCGGAGAAGTAAAAATAATATTTTACGCTTCAACTACTGTAGAGGATACGGATTTCATGGTTAAACTAGTTGATGTTTACCCAAACAATAAGAAATCTTTAAATTTAATTGATTCAGGGATTAGAACGCGTTACCGTAGCGGTAACTTGGATGAACCTGAACTAGTTGACCCTAATAAGATTTACAAATTTGAAATAGTAATCGGATCCATTGCTATTTATTTTCCAAAGAATCATAAGATACGGTTAGAGATTACTTCAAGTAATTTTCCACGATTTGACGTTAATTCTAACCTTGCTGGGAAAAAAAATAAAAAGAAATACCAAATCGCCACCCAAACAATATATCACGATAAAGATCACCTATCACATATAATTATCCCTGTTTTTAATGGAAAAGAGAATAAATGAGATAGTTTTATAAGAAATCGAGGGAGTAAGATTTTTATGTTATTCCCGCTGAAATTGTTATTTTGTCATATTTTTCAGTGGTTTTGCTGATTTATATAAATAGCTAAAATAAAAGTTGCTTGCGGGTCCAAATGCTATATGATCGGTAGCTACACCGAAATAGCTTAATGCCTTGAAAAAGCCTTGTGTCAGTATAATAAAAGCGTCTTCCCCTTCGTCCATTACTACGCTTGCTCCAAACACTTGATTGCGAGAACGAATTTCAGAGATTTCACGATATTTTTCGATTATTTCTCTAAATTCTTTGTCTTTCAATGCATCTTCTTCAATAAGCATTTTTATATCAGTAACTCCTCTAGCTCTCGCTTTTTTAACATCATCATAAAATACATCTAAAAACTCATAATAGGGAGCAACGAAGTAAAGAGAATTTTTAGCGCGATTGATGAGATCAATACTGCGACTGATACATACATCGCGTCCTCGGTGAACATATAAAGCAATTTTTATGGGAGTGTCATGAGATTCGTAAACAGGTTTGAGCATGTGGATGATTTTGTTTGAATGTTCATCAAAATTATCGTTAAGTTGTTTCTTTGCGATAATTAGCACTTCATCAGGACTTTTTGCAAAATATGTTGATGGACGAGTGTTTTCTTCCCTTAGAATGAACATTTTTTCCTTTTCTAATTGAGTTAAAATATTGTAAATTCTAGAATATGGAACACCTGAGGCATCAGAAAGCTCCCTTGCATCCATAGGTCCTTTTGAAATTAGAGTTAAATATATTGAAATCTCATAATCTGTTAATCCAATCGCATGCAAAGAATTTTTAACATTATCGGGAGTTTCGTTTGACATTATACTGCACAGCTATTCAAATTTGTGTAATAAAGAGGTTTTAAACACTTATAAGAGTTTTGTTAATTAACACTTGAATAAATACTACATATTATATAAGATATTATTAGTATTATTTTTTTATAAACCCTTGCGGGGTAAGTCATCTTACGACTAATATTTTCTCGCAAAAATCATCCTTTTTTTAAATTAAAGTTAAAAATACCTTTGTAAAGATACTGCATGTACTAGGTCATCCTCCTCCGGTTTCTTCAATGGACATGAAATACATTACTACCACAGAGATAAGTATAGCCGATGTAGTTATTAGTGCTATTAGAATAATATAGAGGATGATTTTATTGGTTCTATCATTTTCAAATAATTTTAATGGCATAAAAAAAGCCTATAATGATTTTTTATATATGTTAATTTTAGATATATTATTAGCTTTTTCTTAAAAAAATCCTTTTGGAGTCAGAAAACTAACCGTTTGTTAATATTGTATAAAATAAGTATTTTTAACTGTGCTTCAATTAATTGATATTAGGCAAAAATAGAAAGACTTTCAAGATTATGAATATAAATTATCGAGAATCTAAGAGCATCATAACTAAGAGCAACATACCCGAAATAGATTTTGTTATTAATCCTTATGTTGGGTGTCAACATGGGTGTATTTACTGCTATGCGGAGTTCATGATAAGATTTACTGGCCACAAGGGCGATAATTGGGGCGAATTCTTGGATGTCAAAACTTACGACTTTGATAAAATTAAACCTGAGAAGTATGATGGAAAAAGAATACTCCTTAGCTCTGTAACAGACCCTTATATTCCTTTAGAGTTAAAATATAAAAATACTCGAAAGATTCTCGAAAAACTCGTTGGAACAAAAGCAGAGATTTCAATTTTAACGAAATCTAAATTTGTTACACGAGATATTGATTTATTTAAAAAGTTTGATAATCTTGAAGTTGGTATTTCAATCAGCTCTTTAGATAACGAATTCGCACAATTGATCGAACGGGGAGCTTCAAGACCAAAAGAACGATTAGAAGCTTTAAAAGAAATACACGAGAACGGAATTAAAACTTATACCTTCATTTCACCATTTTTTCCAAAAATTACTAATTATAAAGCGATAATAGAGGAGACAATGGATTATACAGATTCATATATGTTTGAAAATTTAAACTTCAGACCTCATAATGTTCCAAGAATTTTAAACATTATAAAGCAGATATACCCTGAATTTTTACCTCTGTATAAAGAATTTAGGAAGGACCATTCTCAATGGGATTCTATTGAATCAGAAATAGATGTCTATTGCAAAAAGATGAACCTTTTTTATAAAATCGAATTCCATCATGGGGGATTTTCAAAAAGCTAAATAGATCCAAAATCCCCTAAATAGATTAAAATATGTCATCAATATATCTTTTTAATTGCTCTACATCTTCAAAATAAAATATGCTAACATTTTCTTTAAAGAATGGTGTTAGAAGGCCCCCTCTCTTTAAAACTTCAGTGATTTCTACATCTTTTAAAACAAACACTTTTGTTTTTTCATAGTATTCTTTAAAGGAGAGGATTATCCCCATCTCAATCATATGTCCGCCCTTATCATGTTCGATGATCATAATGATCTCATCAGAGAATTTTGCAATTAGATCAAACTTTAGAATGAGATTTTCAAGATGAGTGCGCCTAAATTCTTTTTCAAAGAATCCAATATTATTTTCATTCGTATTTATTATCATTTGCACTTCTTGAAGATTAGTGAATGTATCATCGCTGTATGAACCACAAATGAAAATCTTATTCTTTAAAAGATCGAAAACCGAAAAAACGCTAATAAATTCATCTAAAAATTCTTCCCATGCACTATGATGTGAGACCTCCATTTAATTTCCCCTAAAATATACTAAACATATTAGAAATTCGTCTATGTTATAAATTATTATATGTCAATGATAATTGGCTCTATTAGATTTGAGTTAGATTTAAATATGCAATTAAATATATTTACCTTGGAACTAAACGAAAAAATTAATATAAATAATAGGAGGGAGATAATTTGAAGCTTCCATTGAAATTTGAGAATAAAAGAAAAGGATTGGAATTTATATCTGAGAAAACCCGTTATAAAATTCTGCTCACACTATTAGCAAGCGAAGTACCCCTGTCTTTCAGTCAATTAAAAGAACTTTTACCATCAATTCCAGATAACAACTTAAATTACCATATTAAAATCTTAAAAGAGAATGATTTCGTAAAAAATAAAAAGGTTTCAGAATATAAACGCTCAGAACCAAGGTCATTCTATTCCCTAAGTGAACGTTCTTATGAACTGCTTAAAGATTTAGGATTAACTGATGTGAAGGAGGAATTGACAGCAATTCTTGAACAGAGCCAGAACAAACAATAGATTATTAATGAACGACCTATTCTAATCTTTCTATTTTAAAATATACAGGTCGAAACCAGTCAGAACAACTAGTAATTGCCACCCCTTGTTCTTTCATTCCAAGAATATTGCCCCCCGAAGCAATTAGGTTGATATCATTTCGAATATCTGCCCAAGCCCAATCGCAAAAGTCTGTAGGAACAGAGGCTAAATTTGGATCAATAATAAATTCTTGACCAACTTCAAATTTTTCACAAGGACCCATTTCTTTAAATTCCTCCACCACATATTGGCTAATTAAATCTTTATTATGCGTTCTTTTAATAATAGTAATTTTACAATTTGGTAATTTCATTCTCAATCACCTTTTTAGGATGAAATAATTTATTTTTTATTGTTTATAATTTTTTCAGGTATATGGACTGCAAATGAACACTCTAGATCACCATACAAACCCGTTTTAATGGGGTCAACTATTATGGATTGTTCAAAAATTTGATCCCAATATAGTTTGTACCAACCTGCACTACAGTGACAGAAGTTTTTTAAGATTTCATTATCAGTTCCCTCTTTCAAAGCACCTCGAATCCAAGGACAGTAACAAAGATAAAATTTCTCCATTTTCTTATCCTTTGCAGTTAAAAACTTCTTGGTTTGATAGGGAACTTTGCTGGTGTAAATGGTATTTCCTTTTCTTATTCCTACTAACATTTGGTTATTTCTCACAAATTCGATTACCTCATCATCCACGATCTGAGCAAATTCTAATGTTCCTTCATCTCGATGCTTCTCAAGCCTTTCTATTAAATCGTGGTGTTTCTTTAGTAAAAATCCATCAATTCCTAATTCGGCGAGAATTTTTTTATCTCCTTCAATATCATCAGGGGGACGACCGTGAAGGCAAGGTGAAAGAAGTGCGATAGTATCTTCTTTTCCAAGATTATCTTCCAATCTTTTCATGATGTTTTTGGTAAAATTCGGTTTTTTTTCTGGATGCACTCCTAAAGGAGGAATAACTAAACCTCTAAAAATTTCATTCCTCATTTGCTCTCCATGAATTTCAGCTATTCTTGAAAACAATGTATCCATTGCATTATAAGATTCAACAATATCTATAGTTTCAGTAATAAAATCGTACTTCTTGGAATAATTAGCATAACTCAAAATGGCTCTTAAAAAATCAAGAACAGAATCTTGATTAATAGAGACTAAATATTCAGTATAATCAACGAGTTTTTTGGGATTAACTGAGTCGAGACTTAGGTTTTCTTTCTTGAGAAAATTTTCATAATCTCTCAGCTTTGAAAGAAAGTTTTTTATTATACTATTATCAATTTCATTCTCTTCTAAAAATATTTGAAAATTCCTTTCATTCATTTTCTAAATATATCTTTGTATCTTAATATCTTTTATTTTTAAAATGCAATTTGTAATTATTAAAATAATTCATCTAGAGAAATTGAATTTATGAAAGCTATCGATTATGCTTTCCAAAAATCTCCTACAAGACAAATGAAAAAATTCAAGGATTTACTAAGTAGAAAAATTTCAAATTCCTTTTTAAATAGATTTAGCCAGTTTAGTCCAGTGGGAGGTTAAGAATTTCTAAATTATAAACAATTAAGTAATAAAGAATAATTCTATTATTTTATAAAATATACAAAAGTTGGATTTAACATGGCTATTAAGAAAGGTGATATCATCAAAGTTGAATATGAAGGGAGATTAGAAGACAGAACCATATTCGATAGCACGGAGCTTCAAGGAGGGGAACCGTTAAAATTTGAAGTTGGCACTAGAATGTTGATTCCTGGATTTGATGATTCTGTTATTGGTAAAGAAGTAGGGGACTCGTATGAGATTACATTAAGCGCTTCTGAAGCTTATGGTGTGATTGATCCCTTATTAGTTCAAACTGTTAGCATAGATCAACTGCCAGAAGATTTGGATCCTGAACCCGGAATGATGCTCGGAGTTGGTGACGCTAACGGGACTCACTCAATGGCTTGGGTTAAAGAAGTAGATGAAGAGTTTATAAAAATTGATATGAACCACCCACTTGCGGGAAAAACGCTTCATTTCAATATAAAAATTTTAGAAACAGGTTGTGAACCAGACCCACCGGATGCTCATGAATGCGGTTGTGGTTGCGAGCATCAATAAGTATATTCTGGTTTATTCTTTATAAATAGATTTTTATTATTATTATTGAATTCCTATTAAATAATTCAATTTATTTATTTTAGATTATTCTTAGAAATAGAAATGAGCTATAAATTTACAAAAGAGGAATTAGAAGAACTTTTAATTGATTATAATAAAATTGCGTTAAAAGAACAGAATCTCGATATACCATCTCAAGTCTGTATTTGGGATGAAACATTGAGGGATGGCGAACAAAGTCCCACTGTTTATCTTACACTTGATGAAAAAATCCATTTAGCAAAATTAATGGATGAAATTGGAGTAAAATTAATTGCCGTTGGTTTTCCTGCGGTATCCAAAACGGAAAAAAAAATCGTTAAAACTCTCGTTAGTGAAAACTTGGAAAGAGCAACTATCCTCGGAATAGCTCGACCAAAAAAGGAAGATATCAACGCATGTATAGAAGCAGACCTTAAAGAAATTGTAATTTTTATGCCTATATCTCCAATATTTAGGAAGACATTGAAACAAAAACCTGAAGAGCAGTTAGAAATGATAACTGAAGCAATTCATTACGCAATTGATAACGGCTTCAAAGTAAATTGGGTTTCTGAAGACGGAACACGGTGTGATTTCAATCATTTGAAAAATGTGTTTCAAACGGCGATTGAAGCAGGCTCTGAAAGAATTGTGCTTGGCGATACTGTTGGCGTCTTAACTCCATATTCTACTTCTTACTTGTACAAGCGTATTAAAAAAGAGGTGGTGAACCCTCTCAAGAAAAAAATCCCAATGGGTATTCACACACACAATGATTTTGGTTTGGCTGTTGCGAATACGATTACGGGAGTAATTGAAGGATGTACTTATCCTCATACATGTATTAATGGATACGGAGAAAGAGCGGGAAACGCCGCTTTAGAAGAAGTAGTTACTATTTTAGAGCGAATCGGGATAAATACTGGTATTGATTTGAAAAGATTACCAGAATTAAGCGAAGTCTGTGAGAAATACTTCAACCAACCTTTAGCTTTGAATAAACCAATAGTTGGAGAACATGCATTCTCTCATGAAAGTGGTCTTCATATAGCCGCAATTTTAGCACATCCTTTAACATATGAGCCGATTAATCCACATATGGTAGGAAGAAGAAGAAAATTCTATCTTGGGAAATTTTCAGGCTCCAAATCGATTTTACACGCTCTTCAAAAAAAAATTAAAATCTTGGATTTAGATATTCCAGATGCAATTATAAAGCAAATCGTATCTGAAGTGAAAAAAAAACACGAGGAAACTTCCAAAAAGGACATTAGAAAATCCTTTAATTTGATAAAGCAGGAATTAAAGAAAATTTCAAGGGGCGTTGGAGATAAAGAATTCTTCGAAATTGTAAATAAATACGCCCAACCGTATGTTCCTGACGATTTTAAACCTAAAAATAAAGAGATTTGAATTGTGTCCTTTATTCTAATTATTTTAATTTTTTATCAATTTCGTCGATCTTGTTTTGAGTTGTAATCAAATCACTTTTAAGTTGACTAGCGCGTTTCTCGAAAGATTTTTCGTCCATCTGTCCAGAATCATGCTTTTTTTCTATGAAATCAAGTAAGGTTCGAACCGAATTGAGTTTACTTTCCAATGCTTTCTTTTCAGTAACTAGATCTCTCTTTTTAATTTTTCCAGTAACTGTTGCTTTTGGAACAGGTTTTAGTTTATTTGTATCATCGATTTTAGGTAATCCAATAAAATCTCCTTCATCTTTAAATTTTAAACTTTCTGGCTTTGGTGGTAAATCTGTTAGGACATCATTAGTTTCTAGAAGTTCATCGAAAACATTAGATTTTGAGTCATCTGTTACTTTTTTTTCTATACTTTTTGCATTTTCTGGGGGATTACTATGCTCAAATATTACTTTTTCTGATGCTATAGTTGTTTTGATAAGTTTATCAATTGTGGTTTTAATCATATCGATTTGATTTTGAAAAATTTTTAATAATTCTACTAACTCGCTCTTTTTTGAAATTTTCATCGAAAAATCGATATCGACTTTTCTCTTTTCGATCAATGACGATTGAGGCGTTTCTGAAGTGTAATTCAATGGATCAATTTCAGATGCTTGTTTTCGGGTAACTATCTCGGGGACCGCTCCACTCGTATGTAATTCCATTCGATAATCAGAGATCAACCATGAAAAGATATTATATGCCAAATTTGGATGTTCGTCGTTACTAAAGCCTCCTCCTACACGATC
>Ga0307376_10005708_pt1 | contig 11164 bp, 7 predicted proteins | sample TR2MG_FD_202536 | JGI IMG/M metagenome (GOLD analysis project Ga0307376, IMG submission 202536) | Soil microbial communities from Risofladan, Vaasa, Finland - TR-2 | ecosystem: Environmental > Terrestrial > Soil > Coastal area > Acid sulfate soil | place: Finland: Risofladan, Vaasa | collected... | reverse complement strand
CCGATTGAATGTCGAACAGGCAAGCAGGATGAGATCCGCGCCGGAATCCTCCAGGAAGCCGGCAAAAGTGACAAATTTGCGGTAGTTCGCCTTCGGTATCGTTCCCACAGGTGCCGCAAGGTTTGTGTTCTGAACCGAATCATCACCTGCGTGCGTGATACTCACCTCCGGCATGATCTCCTTGACATACTTCTGTACGACGGGTGCGGTGAAAACTGCCGCATGGATGATTCCGAGCACCTTTCCTGTCAGATCCCTTGACATCGTTCTTCCTCCATAAGAACAGACTGAACCCTTGCGGCCTCAGTTCTGAATCAATCGATTTCAAACAGCGACACCGCGTGCGCGGTGGTCGGAAACTCGAAGCTGATATCACCTTCATCTGTCGAAACAACATCGAATGGTTCAAGCTCGTCGAGTCCCGATCGGCCTGATATGGCTCGCCACTTTTCGGCGTCCGGATACGCAGGACTTCCCTGACGGACCCATTCGGCGTATGCGTTGCTGTGCTCTGCATCGATTCTGAAGTGCCTGATCCTGAACTTCGCCGACTTCCTGAGCGACTCAATCTGCACGCGAACCTGCAGAGCGTCGTTTCGGTCCCAATCGTCGTGATGAGAGTGCACGAGTACCTGAAGAGTCTCCGTTTCTCCCCTGCAAGCGAGGCCCGCCACTTCGACGCTCGCCTGTTCGCCGATTACCTGTGAGAGCTTATTCACGTCCGTCGAGTGACTGCTCTCGAATCGATACCGTCTGTCGCCGAGCCGGGAAAACAACCTGAACAGATTAAACACCGCCTTATCAATACCTTGAGTGCTGAATGTTCGCGTCCCTTCGAAGCATCGCTCGGCAACGAACATGAACGCCCATGCGAGGGGTCTCACATCCATGTTCAGCGAATCCCCAAGATCGCGAATCTGCTGATAGCTCGCAGCAACGTAAGAGGCGTAGTACTCGGTATTACGAAAGTTCATGTTCGCGTTGTCGAACCGTCCGCCGGCGGCCCAACCATCGGGGTCAGCTTCCGAGAGCACTATTTCCCGATCCCCAAACCCGAAGCTCCGAATTAGCTCGAGTCCGAGTTTGACCTGTGCGACGAGTCGTTGTACTGACGGTGTTGCCTTGGCTGCATTGATACGAAAAGGAAAACCGCCACCCTTGACGTGGATTGTGACAAAGTCCAACCGGGTACCAACAGCGCCGGTAACATAGTTCTGTCCGCGCGAACAATGCTCTAGAAACTTCGACAGGAAGATATAGCCGTGATTTCCCGGGGTCGGTCCGCAGGTCGCAGGGCCTGCGAGGCGCGCGCCCGGGAGAACTTCGTGAAGCGCCGCCTCAGTAAAGTCGTACAGCTTGCAGTATTCTTCAACGCTGCCTCTCCAGTAAAATATGTCCGGCTCATTCCACAGCTCCCAGTACCATGAATCAACTTCTGCCGAACCGTAACGGTCAAGACAGTGCTCGGCGACTTCGCGGACCAGGGCGAACCATTTCTCGTAATCCTTCGGAGGACACGCCCATCCGATTTCCCGGTAAGCGTGATAGTCACTGAAACCACGTCCATCGGGGGCAAAGCGCGGATCGGCCAGATCCATCGGCATGAATCCGATCTCGAAGAACGGCTTCACCGAATTGCGCAGATAGACGTCCAAAATTTCATCGATCGTCCGCCAGTCGTAGACCGCATTTCCCCTTTCGTCCTCGGTATAGACGTTCGTTGAGCCCCATTTGTAGGTACCATGACAGTTGCCCGTACAGAAGAGATGATGGGTTCTCATGTAGTACGGGCCATCTGTCAGAGCACCGAATTTTCCGATGAGCTGCTCGCCTTCCGGTGTATGCGTGTAGTTGCACTCATCATAGCCGATGTAACGCCACTCATGCTTTAGCTGCCCTGTCGCGTAATCTGCGTCGATTTTAATTTCAACGATATTGTTTGTTGACACATCCGTCCCCTTGAATACTTGTTTGATTTTCGTTCAACATAGTTGATTTGTCAAGTATTTGTTGGATCGGAACGCGAAGAATGGGCGGAGTCAGCACTCACTCTTGACAAGTCGGGAGCCGCCAGTTAGCCTGAGCCATTCAGTTGAGGCAGGTGCAACTTAGTGGATTCGGATACACAAAGAAACCCGAGCATGAACGTAATTAGCGATAACAGAATCGGGCGCCACATTCGCAAGCTTCGGCGCCAGCAGCAGCGAACGCTTCAGGAGGTTGCGGACGCCTGTGGGTTCTCAAAGAGCCTGCTTTCAAAGATTGAGAATGGACACATTTTCCCTCCGATTGCCACACTTGTACGAATTGCAGGCGCAATGGGGACAAAGGTCACCGCTCTTCTGGAAGCGACGGATGATGCACGGACTGTTGTCAATCGAAGTGAAGAGGTCTCAAAGAATACAGTTCGGACCGAAAGAGGTTATGCAGTCTTTCCGTTTGCCTCTGAGCATCGATCGAAAAAGATGCAACCCTTTCTCTTCACGGCGCGCCTCGGCGAGGTACTTCAGCATGAAGTCGCCCACGAGGGCGAGGAGTTCATATATGTCGTCGAAGGCTCAATGAAATTCCGGGTAGGGGATGTCGAGTATACCCTGAGAGAGGGCGACGGTCTCTATTTTGAAGCGTCGGACTCACACGGTTTCCAGCCGCTATCGGACAAAGTAACCTACATTGATATATTTGTCTAGCAATCGCCGCGTGCTCTCATACGGACAGCTGAGTACGCGAATGGATTTCCGGAGTAACTGCGCAGGTGACTTTGCATCGATCCAGTCACCGCGTCTATCGGGATCCTCGTCCGGCTGGCTGAGCCTTAGAATTGCGTCTTGAGGAGTCAGCATTCACCGCGGTCATCCTCGGTCGGGTCTCCGGGTTATCAACATACCCAAGTGCAACCGATATCTGCTCGGCAGCCGCGCTGAGTCCTTGTCGAATCTCTTCCATCTTTTTCTCTGTCATGCGGGATACCGGCCCCGACATGCTCATCGCGGCAACTATACGATTCGTGTAGTCACGCAAAGGAGCAGCCACGCACTTTACGCCGATCTCGCACTCCTCATTATCTACCGCTGAATCAGATTTCGCGATCTTCTTGAGTTCGCGAATGAGAGACTGTCGGGAGGTTATCGTATTCTTGGTGGACGGATCGAGACCACGCACGTTGATATAGTCTTCAAGTTCGGAGTCGGTGTAGTTCATAAGCAGTAACTTTCCGACACCGGTGCTGTGCATCGGGGCGACGCGACCGATCTTTTGCAGCGTCTGCAGGATGTGGTCGGGACCATCAACACAGTCAACGTACAGAACGTTCCGTTCTTCCTCGACCGCCAGCGAGGCCGACTCCCCAAAACGCTCCGCAAGCCGCACTAGATGAGGACGCGCCACGTCTCTGATTCTCACTTGTGAGCTCACCAAATGTCCGAGGCGGCAAAATTTCATGGTGAGCGCGTACTGAAGTGTTTCCTGGTTTTGAGATACATAGTGAAACTCGGTCAGCGTTCCAAGGAATCGAATGACCGTGCTCGCCGGAAGTCCGAGACGGACCGAGATATCCTGCAGTCTCATTGGTCCATTCGCTTGTGCCATGATCTCAATAATCTGCAGTGCTTTCGCAACCGATTGATTGTTCTTCGTCATAGTTGCTCATTCCCCCAAGACTCATGCGCGCGAGCACGCACTCAATTCCGTCTGGATTGTGTTTACGGATAAAGACCGTGATTGGTGGCCCGGAATACCAGCGAATAGTGTAGCGTACGCCACGAACGATGTAAATACAGGCTGTTTCGCATCACCATAATCAGCAACGGATTCAGAGTTCCAGGCGGGACTCAATCTTCGATTCATCGAGTTCAAATCCAAGACCGTGCAATTCGGGCATCCTCACCATTCCGTTCTGTGGACTGACCACAGTTGAATGAAAATACTGCTTTGCCTCCTGATGCGCCACAAGATACTCAACGTAAGGAACGGTGACGGGGCTCTCGGATGCGGCAACATGCAATGCGGGGAGTAAACCGTGTCCGTGAGCGATCACGGGTACATCATACGAGGAAGCGAGGGAGCAAATGCGGGAGAGCTCGCTGATACCACCGGTCCACTCGGGGTCGTTCTGGAGGACCGAAACGCATCCGGCAGCAAGAATTTCCCGAGTTTGCCACCGACCATAGACGTGCTCCCCCGTGGCAATTGGCACTGAAGTGGATTCGTGCAGCCGCCGGAAGCCTTCCAGGTGTTCGGGTGCAAGCGGCTCTTCAAGCCAGGCAGGATCCAGAGGCTCCAGCAACTTCGCCATCCGAACAGCATAAGAAAGGTCCCATCCCATGAAGGCGTCGAACATGAGCGGATAATATTTCCCAACTGCATCCCGAACTGCACTCGCCATGTCCACGTTACGTGCAATGCCCTCTTCGACACTCCGTGCTCCGACAGAGTTACCATCGTAGTCCGGACCATAAGCGAAGAACCATTTCTGGGCACGGTACCCTTCGCGAACCATATTTCGCGCGGCGGAAGCAGCCTCTTCAGGTTCTACCGAGTATCCGAGCATGCTCGCATACGCAGGAACTGCGTCTCGAGTTGGTCCGCCAAGCAGCTCGAATACCGGTTTGCTCCACGCTTTTCCCTTCAGATCCCAGAGCGCACAATCTACCGCGCTTATCGCTGTGACAAAGTGACCGGAACGACCATGCCTGTCCAGGCGAAACATGAGGTCATGGATCAAGTTAGTCGACAGCGGATCCCGCCCGATCAGCAGCGGAACAAGATCTCGCTTGATGGCGGGGATTTGACCAGCTGGATCCCCCAGCGGCCCGAAGATCCCCGAGATTCCCTCATCCGCGCGCACCTCAAGATAGGTCGCCCGTCTCCGAAACTCTCCTTCCGGCTGGCCCGGCAATTGCCGAACGGTGACCCGGGGGTAGATATCCAGCGGATGTACCTGCCGTTGTCGTGGATTTTCCGGCTGCTTCAAAACTTGACTGCGGACCTCAAATGCCGACACCTTCGTTATCTTCAATCGCTGCCTCCTCAAAGGTTAACTAATTGCGACAACGAAATAGGGCATCGGCTCTTCGGAACTGTACAACCCGGGAATCATCTTCGTGTGTCCTTCGACCGAGACCGCCGCAAAGTACAGAAGAATATCCCAGTCGGCAACGACATAATCTGCAGGAACAGTTCCCCGTACGCCGTCGGCAGTATCCTCCATCGTCTGGACAATGAACGCTCCTTCAAGTTGATTCGCATGTCGGTAAAGAAGGGTCCAAGAAGTGCCATCCGATAGTGCACGGTCGAAGCGGAGCTCTACATCGATTGCTCTCCCCGCCGCACCATGCTTAGGCACAAACGCACTGTTTGAGCCTAAGCGCGGCTCACGCAGAACCAGATCATCGGCATCAAGGCTGCCTTTGGGAAGCGGTTCGATGTCTTTCGATTTCAATATCGAGTCGAGTTGCGCAAGATCGGCCTCCACTTCCGGAATCCAGTCGTTCCAATGACCCATTCTCCCCCCGGTCATGCCACCTGCCTGGAAGACGAGCTCGTCGTGATAGACTCCGGTAGCGCGCTCAGCGAGTCTTCGCCAAACTCCAAGCGCACGACCCATATACTGCTGCGCGAGCTTCAGTTCGCCGTTCTCCTGCAGCTGTTTAAAACGACACAGGTGCACAGCAGCATGAATTTTGTGAACATGGTAAAGCGCAATGTCTGCGAGCATCAGAAAATCCACTCGGGCCGCCGCAAACTCCGGGTTGTTCTGAACTCCCTCAATGGAATCAAGCCGCTCCACCGCCTCCCATGTCGTCCTGGACAGCGACCGCAGCCACTCCCCCACCTGCAGCGGAGAATATTTCGGAAGTACACTGTTCGACGAAAGATCATCCACCCACCTGTCAATCGCATAAAACAGACCGGGGTCGCTCGGTTCAGACGAGCCGTAGCTCACGGCCACCTTCATGTAGCGGTAGTTGCGGTGGCTGTTTTCGGCGAATAACGCCCCACCTGTGGATACCTCGGGCCAGTACGCGAGCTGTGGATGTACCGGCATGTGGAACGCAGTTATGAGCGGCAGAATCTTGCCGGAAGAAGCGTGCGCGGTGCGAAGTGCCGGAAGCGCGGTCTCAGGATAGTGCTTAAGGATTGCGCGATCCGACACGCTTGAGGAGAGCGAGTTGTTGTAGCCAATCCTGCCGAACAGTTCATAGAAAAGCCAGTACCGTTCATCCTCCCATGTTCCGGATCTTAATGCCGGATCGGCTATCACCGACCAGCGATCCTTCTGTAGAGCAGAGTGCCCCCATTGAAGCGCAAGTGGTGCAGACACTTCAAATCCCGCCGCGCTTCCGAGATTGCAGCTCGCCATGAATCTTCGGACATAGTCAGGATCGCTCCAGAGAAGAATGGATGTTGTTCCATTGTTCCACAGGCGATAGATCAGGTCGTACGGCCGCGGATGCTTAAGCATGTCGGCGTAGCTATACCTTCGGCTGTGATTGAAATTGGCAAGCTGTGTCAACTCCTCCGATCGCATTTGGGTCAGGTGATGAGGAAGGCCTGCGTGTTCGCACCAGTATTTTGTGGGCACAGACAGCTTCAAGCCGGTATCCAATGCGTCACCAATCATGTTGTCTGTCAAACCTTTCGCCCGAAGCTCGAGCTTGATATCGGGTCGAACTTCCGCCACGGCGGCAACCATTCTCCGCCAGAAGACCTCGTTTGAAGTCTGATCGCCAACACCAGCCTCGTGATTAACCCGAAAATGAATGCCGTCGAGAGCAGGCGTCTCCCTGAGTAGCGACTTCACCCCTTCGACGCAGTAATCCGCGAGTGCGTCGTCGCCATCCGGCAGCTTGTCGACGAGTAGCCCCTCCTCCTTTATCCAGGGTGTCTGCTGCCAGCTTCCAAGGATGAACTCGATACCGTGGTCGTGAGCAAGGTCAATTATCCTGTTTAGGTGTCTGAGATTCGAAGAGATCTCATCGGTTGTGAGACCTGCGGCTCGAACGTCAGGATATTTGTCCGAGTGAACGAAAAAAGGATACGGAGGCGAGAAGTACCCGGTATCAAAGCCCATGACGAGCACGAAACGATTGAATCTCGCTGCAGCAAGCCGTCCATAATAGTACTTCCAGAAATCGATTGATTCATACCATTCATTGTCGAGGCGCCCCATAATGAATCGGTATACACCCCGGACACTCAAATCGGGATATTCCACAGTGTCCGGATGACCGCCAAATGACTCGAGTCCGCCGGATCGTACGCGTGCCGCCGCCTCAAGCAGACAGTACATTGTGCCAGTATCATCGGTGCCTGCAAGCACCAGAGCGCTTGCACCAGCACTCAACCTGCACCATTTCGAAATTACGCCTTCGGCGCCGCCGGTGAGCTGCACACCGCTCTCTTCGAGTAGCCGGCGAATCAGGGGATCATCTGTTTCACCGATGATGATCACCGGTGATGCAGTTCCACTAGTGTTCGGGAGTGAACGGGAGTGGTCCCAGAATCCACTCGATCGAACGCTCACTCCTCGATCTTGGAGACTCTTCAGAAGTGACAACTTACCGAAAGCAGCCGGACCATCATTTCCGACCCGATCGACTATAAAGAGGCTATTCGCACCTTCAAACCGAGTTGATTCCACATCCTCTCCTTCCGTCGGCGAGACGCCGAATGCGGCCAGTGTCCTGATTCCCTATTGAAACGCACTATAGCAGCACAATAGTCACCTGTCAACGAATGTATTTCACTTTCCGCAATTCCATTTCATTTCTTGCCAGGCGTGATTGTCGGCAAAGCAGGTATTTCCACAACTGGAATCCGATTCCGATTATTAGAACTTTTGATTGACACCTCCGAAAGTATGAACCTATAATGAATCACCGTTTTTTGACTGAGCCGACGATGCTCGGAATATATTCGTGAGAGGAGTTGAACATGAGAGAGCCGAAGAGCCTGCGGTCCATGTCCGTTTTTGTTGTCGCGTTGAGTCTGTTTATTGTTGCGACCTCGGCATTCGCAACAGGTAACAAAGAGGCTCCGGTCTCGAGCAGTTCAAATGGCAAAGTAACATTCAACCTCTACAACTGGACGCTTGAGTCAAGCATGACACCGCTCATTCAGGCGTTCGAAAAGCAGTACCCGAACATCACCGTCGCGTATCACAAGATTGCGGATGCGAGTGCGCAGACGGCAAATCTTCTGCTGTCCTCGGGTGAGGACATCGATGCGATGCCTCAGGCTTCAGTGTACGACATGAGGGTGAGAGCAGTAAACGGAATCTATGAACCACTCAATGCGTTTATGAAGAAAGACAATATCGATTTTGAGAAGACCTTCGGAAAGGGACTATATGCACTCTACAATGTGAAGGGCGATATCTACGCTATACCGTATGGGGTGAACTCATACGCACTCTATTACAACAAGGACCTCTTCAAGAAGGCAGGTGTCCCCTTCCCGACAAATGATTGGACCTGGAACGACTTACGTGCCGCAGCCAAGAAGCTGACATCCGGGACAGGCGCAAACAAAATCTACGGATTTTTGCCCGACTACATTAACCATTGGGATTTTCCTGCAATTGAGCAGCTTGGGTTCAACTACATGTATAAGGATAATGGAACAAAATCAAATTGGAGTAATCCTGCTTTCCTGAAGGCCCTGCAGTTCTATTACGACATGGAGATGGTGGATAAATCTGCCTGGCCAATCTCTGAATATGCAGCGCTGAAGATCCAATCGAATCCCCATGCAATCTTCCTTCAGGGTAAAGCCGCCATGTACATTCAACCGCCATACATTGTGAAATACAGCTCCGAACAAAGCACGTATGGCTTCACAGGGTTTGACTTCGCTGCCGTGAACCTACCGAAGCTGGTCGCCAGCGATCCATTGAAGAACATCTTCTATACAAGCGATTTCAGCATTCCGGTGAGTGCAAAACATAAGCAGGCGGCTTGGGACTTCCTGAAGTTTTTCAGCCTTCAGCAACCCGAAATTTACGCGAAGGCTAAAGCGATGATACCCGCTGAACTTCCGTCGAACATGGGCGCTGACCTGGAGCAACGGCTCGCGAACATCATATTCAACTACCCCCATTTCGACGTGCAAAGCGGAATCACCACGTTCTTCTCGGAGAAGACACTCATTCCGCAGCTGTCTACCCTTGGTACCGCGTCCCTCAACGTTCAGATAAACACGCTCGTTCAGAGTGAAGTCCAGAACTGCTTACTGGGAAACGAGACTCCGGAACAGGCAATCGCGAAAATGACCTCAGGAAGTGACACACTTATTGAGAAGTCCATGAATCAGTAACATGTTCTGATGCACTGCCCGCTCAAGCTGACGGTAAAGCAGTGCATTTGAACGAGTCTCCCGTACAACAGTGCGGGAGACTCTTCCAATCAATTGATGGATGAGGCAGTTGCCGGACAACTTGAGGAACCCGGACGTAGTCAAAAATGATTAACAAGACAAAGAATCTGACCGCATCACGGGAAAACTGGGCCGGGTGGCTCTTCATCCTCCCCAATCTTCTTGGCTACCTGGTATTCAAGCTGGTTCCGATTATCGGATCGTTCATTCTCAGCTTTTCCAAGTGGAACCTAATCTCAGGCATTAAGGGGATTCACTTCGTTGGGCTTCAAAACTATGTGAATCTCTGGAGCGATGAATGGTTCATTCGATCACTCGAAAACACACTAATATTCACATTCGTGTCGGTACCTCTTTCGGTCTCTTTGGGACTCGTACTTGCGATAGTTTTGAACAACAAGATATTCCTGAAGAACATAGTGCGGCTCGGATTCTACATTCCTAACATCGCTTCGATGGTGGCGATTTCGGTTGTGTGGGAAATCCTCTACCTCGACAATTTCGGGCCCATCAATCTCTTTCTCAAGTCGATTGGCATTGCGCATCCACCCGGATGGCTCAGCTCAACGCACTGGGCACTACCATCGATTATCATCATGAGTGTCTGGCAGGTGATCGGATACAACGCAATTATCTTCCTCGCCGGTTTGCAGACGGTGCCGACAGCTCTCTATGAGGTGGCGGACATCGACGGTGCGCGTCCCTCCACCAAGTTCTTTCACATCACCATACCAATGCTTTCTTCCACAATGTTCTTTGTGGTCGTCACGTCAATTATAGGTTCATTTCAGGTATTCGCACAGGTTAACATCATGACACAGGGCGGCCCAGGGACGGCCACGACCGTATTGGTTTTTTACATATATCGAACTGCATTCATGTTCGGACAAATAGGATATGCCAATGCGATTGGCTGGATACTCTTTTTTCTTGTGTTCATGTTTACCGCGATTCAGTGGAAGTTTTCGAACAGGCGTACATTTACCTAAATGACTCATAAACTCTCAGAAAGGGGCGCCGCGCTGTGAATATGACCAGAGCGCTGAAGTTAACGCGAAAATACATCCTGACATTAGTAATGATAGCTCTTTCCATACTCGCGGTTACGCCATTCCTCTGGATGCTTTCGGCCTCGCTCAAGGCTACGGCGCACGTATTTGACTTCCCAATCCAGTGGATCCCGAAGCAACCGATATTCACGAACTACGTGGAAGTATGGTTCGCCCAAGTTCCCTTCTATCGGTATTTCCTGAACTCGGTACAGGTTTCCGCTCTCAGCGTTGCCGGCGACGTATTCACGAGCGCACTTGCCGGTTATGCATTCGCCAAGATTGATTTCAAGGGACGAAATCTGGCCTTCCTGCTCTATATAGCCACGCTCATGTTCCCAAGTCAGATGCTTCTCATACCTCGGTTTGTGCTCTATCGACTGATCGGACTTTACAATACGTTGTGGGCCCTCATTCTTCCAGGTGCATTCACTGCGTTTGGAACGTTTCTCTTGCGGCAATTCTTTATGACGATTCCAGACGAGCTCGTGCAGGCTGCGAAGATCGACGGAAGTTCCTACTTCAGAACGTTCACGCGAATAATGCTTCCACTCTCCAAGCCTGCACTGAGCACGCTGACAATCTTCTCTTTTGTCGCTACGTGGAATGACTACGCAGGTCCGCTTGTGTTTCTCCACAGCAAGAATCTGTATACGATTCCTCTCGGACTACTGCAGTTTCAGGATGACCAGCAAACCAACTACGGCGCAATAATGGCGGCATCGGCATGTTCGCTGATT
>Ga0307376_10005704_pt1 | contig 11166 bp, 15 predicted proteins | sample TR2MG_FD_202536 | JGI IMG/M metagenome (GOLD analysis project Ga0307376, IMG submission 202536) | Soil microbial communities from Risofladan, Vaasa, Finland - TR-2 | ecosystem: Environmental > Terrestrial > Soil > Coastal area > Acid sulfate soil | place: Finland: Risofladan, Vaasa | collected... | reverse complement strand
TACGACAAAAACGCGATTGAAGCCTTAGAGCCCCTCAGAATGGATCGTTTGAAAAAAATCACAGATATGGGAGTAATTACAATCGACGAGATTAGGAGCGAATTAGCCTTTGACGAAGTTGCGGGCGGTGATGATATTTACAAACCAATGAATGAAATCCCTGTCGCCTCGACGAGCGGCGTTAAGCCTGAGCGCCCTACGCAACCTATGCCCGCCTTAAACAGTAGCGCCGCAAAATTGATCGACATTTTACGCCAACAAAAAACAGTAACAGGCGAGCGTAGGTTTTCCGACGCTGAAATCATCGAAATTGCGGGCGAGGAATTGTAGGCGTGCAAAACCCGACGGAGCTTAGCCCAGAGGAACAGCAACAGGTGCTGTCTGATGACCTATCAAAAAAACTAAGGCTCGAAGTTCTGTTAGCCGCAGTCATGCTGAGGCTTTACAAGCGCATATCGTATGCGGGCATGGTGCAATACAGGATAGACGGAGGCACAGTAGACGCGTCGCAGTTTCGCGGCGAAATCCAAAGCGCGCTTGAGAGGCATTACAGAAAGACATTTGAAGTTTTTAAAAATCCTTTCCCTATCCCTGTTGACGAAGTGCTTGCCTTGAGCGGCGTACCAAAAGCCGTTTTTGATTATCAAGTCGCTGAACAGAAGACAACTTTTTTAGACACACAACCGGGAAGCGTTGCTGCGGATATCATTACTACTGCGCAGGCTCGATGGGATAATGACATTGCCCAACTTGAGGTAACGCTTGCGCGCGAACACGTCGCAAAAGCTGCGCGCGATAAATTCAATGCCGATTCTGAAGGCGCAGCAGACAGAGTTGGGCTTACTGAAACACAAAATGGCGCGGAAAGTGGTAGATTTTTCGTTGCAGGCGCCGCGCTTGCAGGCTTACTTTCAGCACAAAAAACTTGGATGACAATTACTGATGGCAGGCAACGCTTAGCACACGATATCGCAAACGGCCAAACAGTTCCTATCTACCAGGCGTTTCGCGTTATGGGCGAGAGACTGAGATATCCACGCGATGTTGTCCTTGGCGCGACTGCGCCTAATGTTATTAACTGCAGGTGCAGTGTTGCATATGGGTTTTCCGCGACAGCGCCACTTAGTGCCGCTATTGCAGCGGGTATGTTTGATGATGACGGTGAGGGTGTTGCAACCTGAGTTAAGGCATGTCAAAATATGCGCTGATTAAACTATTTTCAGGATGAAGCGCAATGGCAAAAAAAATCGGCAGTACTATTGGCCAAGTTTTCGAATATATCACATTAACTATCGCTGCAAATCAGGTGAATACCGTCCCTGCAGTTGTTGACCTCGCTGGCACTACGGTTGTGGGCCTTGTGTCTGAAGGCGGCCCACCTGCTACGACGACTGTCAATGCCGCGTTTTTCACGGCACTTGATGCAGGCATCACCCCGGCATATGTGCTCAGCGATGCTGCAGGGGTCCCCTATCAGCCCAGCATTGGCTTTTCAGCTGCAGCTAAAGTTTGGCGTTGGCTAGATCCAGACATTTTCAGGTCTGTGCAACACCTGCAGTTAAAACTTGCATCACCCGTAACTGTAGATACAAAAATTACATTAATTGTAAAAAGCGTAGCCTAGCATGGATTATAAATCGTTAAAAATTGATTTCACGTGCAAGGCAATAGATGGCCAGCCTACAACTTTTGAAGGCGAGGCCTCTACCTTCGGTAACACTGATTTAACCGGAGATATCATCAAAAAAGGCGCGTTCACTGAAACATTGAAAACGAGAATGCCAAAACTTTTATGGCAGCACAAACACTCAGAATTAATTGGGGGGTTTGATGAGGTTCGCGAAACAGCGACAGGCCTTTTTGTAAAAGGTCGGTTAACGCGTGGCGTGCAGAGAGCCGACGAGGCTGCAAGGCTTATGCACGACGGCTACTTAAACGCGATGTCAATTGGGTTTGAAGTCGTCGACATGGATATTGGAAAAGATACCACGACAATTAACAAAGTGAAACTCCACGAAATTAGCCTTGTAACATTTCCAGCTAATGAGCGCGCATTGATTCAAAGCGTAAAAGCCTTAGCGCCATTCAACGCGTTTAAGGCAGCACCTGTGTCAATTGATTGGGTTGAGAGTGATGCAAATGTGCGTCTGCGTAAATTTACAGACTCAACAAATAAACCAAACAACCCTGCGTATGCCGATGCTTTTTTATGGCGCGACACTTCAAAGCCCGAAAGTTTTGATTCATATAAATTTCAGTTTGTAGATGTTGTTGATGGTGAATTGCGGGTAATGAAACGTGCGTTAGACTCTATACTAGACGAGTTAAAATCAGAAAAAAGTTTACCTGACGACGATGTGCTGAAAGTTAAGCAGCACATTAAAAAATATTATAAAACAGTTTTTAGTACGGACATAGGGTTGCCAATTGACGTAGCCTGTGCTAAAACTATTACTGATAAACAAAAATTTGAAAAACTCCTGAGAGATTCAGGCGTTTGTTCTAAAGACGCCGCTACATTTTTAGCGTCGCAGTTCCAGCCTCGTCGGAGTGAGTCCGTCTCAAGTCTGAACAAAGAAATTGAAGCAAGGTATGCCGAAATTTTGAAACAGCTTGTGGCGTCACTTAATGATGACATCAAAGCCTAACAAAATACGCATACAATTTTTTTAACTTAATTGTAGGATTTTGATATGAGCGAAAATATGGATTTAACCAACCAATCACACATGCGTAACCTTGCAGAAGCCACGCAAGCTTTGCAGGACATGGTTAAGCAAAAACACAAAAGTGCAATCACAGATAGCGAATATAAAGAAAAATTCGAAAAAATTGACGTTGATCTTGCCAAAGCGGACAAGGCAAATAACGAATTAGTGGCTAAGCTTGTTCAAGCTGAAACACGTGAAAAGTCAATGGCTGAAAAAATGGAAGCTTTGGAAAAGAATTTCTATCGCCAAACCCAAAATCAAAGCACAGGCTTTGTAGAAAAAAGCGAAGCAGTTAAATTTTTTGAAGAATTTGTCAAAAAAGGTCAACCGTTTTTGAATGCTGCAAACAATCACGAGTTAGCTAAAAAATATTTACGTACAGATAACAACGTTGACGGTGGATTTTTGTTGCCTTTTGAAATCACTGGGCCGATCATCAAACCTGAAGTTGAAATTAGCCCTATCCGTTCTATCGCTCGTGTTACGCCTACCGCAAACAAGGAAATTGTCAGAGTTGCTCGTACTGGCGCACCTACCAGTAGATGGCTGGGTGAAGCGGAGACAGCTACAGAAACACAGAGCAAATATGGCAGAATCACAATCCCTGTACATGCACAACGTGTTTTCACGGACATCACACGTGAGCAACTGGCTGACTCAATGTTCAATATGGAAACGGAAATCATGTTTGACACTGCACAAGCTTTTGCAAAAGCCGAAGGCGACGCGTTCATCAATGGCGATGGTGTGTCACAACCTTTAGGTTTATTGAATGCGCCAGGCGTTGATGCGTTTGATTCAGGCGCAGCTTTAACTCCAGAGGCTATCATCAGCCTAACAGGTCAATTGAAAGACGCGTACAATCCGGTATTCGTTTTTAATCGCAGAACCTTATCTACCATTCGTCAATTTGTTGGCGCGAACGGTCAGTTCATCTGGGAAGTTTTCAAATCCACCGATCCTATGACAATCCTAGGTGAGCGCTATGTCATTGCAAATGACATGCCTGATATTCCAGGAGCTGCGGACCCTGCGGGCGCAAAAACTCCTATTATCTACGGCGACTTTGTACGTGCGTACGAAATTGCAGACAGAATGTCAATCGAGTTTTTACGTGATGATTACTCAAAATCAACAAATGCTGAAGTTAGATTTCACTTTTTCAGACGCGTTGGTGGTGGTGTTATTCAGACTGAAGCTTTCAAGAAATTGACAGTAACAAAACAGTAGTCACTTTTAGTTTAGCGCGCTTAGTTTAGCGCGCTACACCCTACCTGGAGTTTTTAAAATGGCAATTTATGATAATCATTCGACTGTTTACGCAAAAAACGTTCTTAGTGCTGACTTATACGCGGGTAATTCGGAGAGAAAATCACTTATACTAGATATGAAAGGTTTTCACTCACTAGAATTTATTTTTAATCTTGGCTACCTGGATCCAATAGATAGTGGGAATATATTTACGGTCAGACTTTTTGAAAATGATATTGATGATGAGCCTTCCTCGACACTTGTTGACCCTAAATACGTCATAGGTGATGCGAGTTTTACAGGGTTATCGTCATTCAGTGAAAAACGCGTAGGGTACGTCGGTAAAAAACGCTATGTCCAGGTGCGAATAACGATAGCCGGTAATACCGAGGCACTGTTTTCAATTACAGCACTGCAAGGCCGTCCAAACTTTGCGGCTACAGACGAAAATTAAAATTTTTAAGGATATTTGACATGGCAAGTTACGACAAACATTCAGTAGTACTAGGCGCCAATCTTTTTGCTGCATCAGAATTTATTGGCGACGCGGTAGGCAATAGCAATGTTGTTGATCTATGGGGTTTTGAGGCTCTTGAATTTGTCGCGAGCGTAGGCAATGCAACGCCCGCGAATGCAGGCAACACTTTTAGTTTTGAGGTATATGAGGCTAACCTTGTATCTCTCGCTGACGCGGCAGTTGTTGATCCGAAATATTTAATTGGCAATTTAAATTTTGATGGCTCAGACAATTTCACTGCAAAACGCATGGGTTACGTAGGGAAAAAACGATATGTGTACCTCAGGCTAACGATAACGGGTAACAGTACAGCGACTTTTTCAGTTGTGGCCTTAAAAGCATCTCCGAAATTTGCGCCTACTGAAGAAAATTAAACTTTTTAAGGATATTTAACATGGCAATTTATGACATACACACTACGATGTTCACAAAAAACGCAATCCCGCCTCTGAGTTTTTCGGGCGACGCACCTACCACTAGCGCGCCTATAGACCTTATAGGCTACAATGCCCTTGAATTTGTGTTGAACCTAGGCGCTATTACGCCGGGGACAATAGGCAATACGTTTTCTGTAACGCTTACTGAAAATGACATTGACGATTCAGGGTCGGCAACACCTGTGCCAGTGCAATACGTGCTGGGCAGTGCGGACTTTACCGGTCTTGACGGCGGCAACGATTTTCGAATTGGCTACATAGGGAAAAAACGGTATGTCTGGTTAACTGTTACCCCTGCCGGAAACACAACAGCACAGATAGGGTGTGTTGCTATTTTAGGCGTGCCCGGGGTGGCTGCTACGCCAGAAAACTTAGCCTTAACGCCTTAATAGCTTTTTGTTGTTTATAAAAAAGCGCTCGCTGGTGCGGTCGGGATCTCCTTTTGCCGACTGCGCCACAACGAGCCTCTAGGTGACGGCATAATGGAACAGCTTTCGTTTGATTTCTACAATCCAGTTACTCGTGATAAAATGTTAAGGTTAAAAAAGCTTAAAACAAAAAAGGTAGAAAAAGACGATGGCGACACGCAATTATGTTTTGAATTTCAACGACGTGGCGAAAACGGGCTTGACGCTAACCTTCCAAATATTCAATTTGGTAGCAAATGACATTTCAATATCTGCACCTACTATATCTGAGCTGTCGAACGGATTTTATAAATTCAGTTATGACGTTGCGCCTGCTAATGACGATATATATTACGTTGTTAGCGATGGGGGCTTAAACATCCTCACAGGCGTACTTGCCCTTTCTGACAGCTACTCCTTAACCGATAAAACCGATAGGCTCCTAGGCTTAACGCAAGAAAACCAAGCACTAGATAACACAACATTTGATAGTAATGGGAATTTATTAACAGCACGACTGCGCACGTATAGTGTAGCGGGTAGCGTCGGCACAATTAACGATGTACTCGCAACGTATAGCGTAAACTCAACGTACGTAGGTACACAGCTAACAACCTATCAAGTGGCGCGCGTATGACAATCTCATTAGCAACAAAAGGCATGGCCACCCAATCTACGTGTGTATTAGATTTCACAAACACAATTTCAGCGAATATTTTATCGAGCGCAAACGTGCCTTTAACCCAATGCGGACTACCCCTTGAACTGCGCAGAGGCAATAGCGTCACACTAGATTTTATCGTTTCAATTGACGGCATACGATTGTTAGAATCACAACTTTTAGCAGCAGATGATATTGTGTTTGTGTTTAAAATTGAAAAATCCGATGACGAAATCGATGCTGTATTACTGAAAAAAAAATCGCTGGCAGAAATAGAAGTATTACCCGATTCAAGCATTCCTAATCTCAGAATAGCCTTAAGCTCCTCGGACACGACGCTTGACGTCAACGCGTATTTCGCGGGGCTTCAAATACGTTTTGTGCCGAACGACTGCAAAGAAGCCGCCTTGCAATTTAACGCATGTGGGTTTGACACAGTGCTAATTCTTGGAGACGTTGTACGATGTTTGTAACCTACCCCCGCAGCATTATGCCTGATAGTTTTTTAGCAGATAAACCCGATAATTACTACGTCGTGTCAACTGCGCCAAAAAACTTAGCGGTACCTGTGCGCGATTTAAAAGAGCACTTACGCTTACCCTTAGATGATGACTCCCAAGACATTTATCTTAAAAATCTTATTATCGCAGCGACTGAATTTGCGCAAACGTACACGCGCAGAGTTTTTATAACTACAGAATTTAAAACCTTTCGCGATTGTTTCCCGCCTTGCATAACGCTGCGGAAGTCGCCGCTTATTGCAGTTTCACAGTTAGACTATCTTGTTGATGGCGTACCTGTTGTTGTAGATCCGTTGAATTATGAAATTGTTTTCACTAGCACATATTCGAGCATTCATCCTGTAGAGGATATACCTTTTCCGACGGATGGTGATAATGTGCATCAAGCTGTGACGGTTACCTTTACCGCGGGCTATGGGCCAAGACACACAGACGTACCGCAAAGTGCAAGAACGGCAATTCTAATGCACGCCGCATCGCTCTATGAAAACCGAGGTGATTGTGACGGCGTAACAATTCCACTTGCCAGCAAACAGCTCTATGACACAATCAGGATAAACCAACTAATACCTTTAGAAAGGTGCTAGCATGAGTTGCAACGCTAAACGCAGAAAGGATACGCGCATTTGCATTGGCGACCTCGACAGACGTATTGTTTTACAGTTACGAAAAATAAAACCACCTGAGGCAGATGGGATTGATTACAACGAAACTTTTATCGTTGAGCAATCATGGTGGGCTAGCATTGAGACGGTATCAGGGACGACAGTTTTTGATGGCAATAACATTGAACAAGTTGTCACTCATAACTTTTACATTAGGTACCTACCCGGCCTAACATTTGAGAGCTGGGTGCTTTTTGAGGGTAAACGCTACCGCATAATTGACGTCGTCGATTATAACGAACGCCACGAGTTTTACGTGCTGCGGTGCAGTCTACGGGGCGCTGAGACAACTACAGTTACAGGTAACTAATCGTGGCAATACTACGACTACAAACGGGTGGAACGCTTGTAAAAATCATAAAGCCTAGCCCCGATCCTATCACGCAACGAGTTGCAGGGGTTGGAGCGCTGACAAAAAAATCTTTACGCAGCGCGATGTTTTCAATAAGCCGGGATCTTAAAAAAACTGCAGCTGATGGTATTCTTGAAAAACCAAAACACGGTAATTTATACCTCGTCGAGCTGAAAGGTCGCTTAGTAAAACACAGAGCAAGCGCACCGCATGAGGATCCTGCAGAGCTAACAGGCGCCTTGCGTCGATCTTTAAAGACAAATATCATTGGCAGTAACGAGCTAGAATTTGGTGCAGGCAATGAGGCACACGCACCTTACGCACGAGCGCTTGAGCTGGGCGCGCTTATCAGACTACGAACAGGCGTTACAATTCGTATTGAGCCTCGCGAATTTTTAAAACGTTCAATACGAAAAAACAATAGAAACATTGTTGCTACTATTAATAAAAAACTCCAAGAGCAATTAAAAGGATAGCGATATGGACATGAGCACGATCATTCGACAACTTCACGCAGTGTTACCTTTGCATACTGAGTTTTTTACAAATAATCTAGCAATTTCACAGGTTGGGCGCTCAGGCGACTTAGCTATCGTTAAAACTACAACGCCACATAAACTAGGTGCCGCGGGTGACATAACATACGCGCTCGTTGTGGGTGTTTTGTCTGAACTGCCAATTGTTTCGTTAACGCGCCAAGGTCATTGCCTAAAAGGTTTAACGTCACAAGGGCACGACCTATCAGTGGATTTTAACGAAATCCATATAACTGGCGCTATACCCGAAGAATTTAATGGGGCTTTTAGGTTAATAGATGTTAGCGCTCGAGATTCTTTTGAGGGCTACATGAAATCGTTACCTGTTGAGACAGTAGCGTCGGGCAATATTGTTTTACGTGAAAATCGCCACATTGAAAATGGGTATAACGGTAGGAAACAAATAACAATTATCGATGAATTTACATTTTCTTACCCTGTCAGTGACACATTGCCCAGCGCTACTAATAATGCGGGCGCAGTGCGCACAATGCCTAGAGTCTCAGGCGTTATTGATGTTCAGCAGCTAGTAGATAGCTACACAAAACAACCGCCACAAAATTATTGGGCGTATGTTGTTTTAGGCTCAATGGTTATTAGCAAAAACCGGTATGTGGATAGGGACAGTGTGACGACGCAAACGCCCGCAACTATTTTCAGACAAACGGGAATTGTTAATTTTGACGTTTACGTCGTTGCACCAACGGTTGATGAGCTGTCAGGGCGCAAAACACGTGACAGTATGCAATCACAAATCGCGCCAGCATTATATAAATCCCTACTAAACTGGTTACCTCCTTCAGAATTTAACCCGCATCAATACTCAGCAGTCGTCGCAACAGGCCACGACGTGTCCGCCTATAACAGATCCTTTCTTCTGCACAGATTCGGTTTTGAGCGCAGCGTCGACATTACACGCTGTGATACAATTAATCCGGCATTTAACTCAGCATTTAGGTCTGTAGCTCTTGATTTTTTGAAATTAGACGGGTGTAATGATATAGTACAGATGACGGCGTCCTTAGACTTGGATTAACACAATGAAAAGACAAATAACCTTAAATTTTGACTGCAGGCCATTCGGCCTTGCCGATACTTTCGTTTTTTGCAAAGGTCAAAAAATAATGCTCGATTGTGATTCACAAGGCACCCCGCTTATTAAATATTGGCGTGACAGAGCGCGGGATGCAGTAAACGACAACTGCATCACTTTTGAAAAAATGGAGTCTGATGAGCCCGAAATTGAGGCCCCAAAAAAAGCTAAACCTAAACCGAAAACAGGACAATCAAAATGAGTGAGCCAAGAATAAATGCGACACTAAAATCGTTTCGCGAAATTGCGGAAAATGACGCGCAACGCGTGTTACTGGTTAATACATCAGTATCGGGCGCCCTGCCAACAGGAAAACTTTACACTAACATAGGTAACGACCTTACTTATGTTAGTGATTTTGGTTTTGATTCACGCCTAACTCGCGACATTACCGCGTTTAAAACCCTAAACCCTCTCACGCGATTAGATGTTGTTAGTCTAGCAGGAACTGGCGCAGCCGCGACAGGCTCAATTGATGTTAACGGCGTGGCAACAGCCGCGGGTGAAATAACATTAACACTCGCGTCACGTAGAGACGAGAGCTACACATTCAAAGCGGCCGCAGGCGATTTAGCAAATGACATCGTTACCGATTTTTACGCGCAGATCACAGGGCAGGTAGGGCTTGTCCCGCAGCTCGTCAGAGCCTCGGGGTTCATAATCGGGCCACCTGCAACATTACAGTTTACAGCAACTGAGCCTGGCGCAGTCGGTAATTCATATGGCATTGAAATCTCTGGGAGAATTCCAGGTATCAGTATTACGCTTGCGCCTATGTCTGGCGGCACAGGTACACCAGTGCTGACTAGCGTACCTGATTTACTAGGTGACACACGCTACCAAACGGTTGTTGCGCCTTATGAATTCGGCGCTGGCTTTTTAACGGGACTTTTAGACCCTAGATTTAATGTCGCAAATAACATTTTAGACGGCGTTGGCTTGATGACAATCACAGACACGCTAGCTAATATCACAATTGCAGCGGCAGCGCAGGACTCAACTTCATTAGTGCTTTTTGCCAATAAAAAAATTACTGAAACGTTGTACGCTGGCCCACATGTAATGGAAGCCGGGCACGTAGTCAGCGCAAGTGTTGCAGCAATTAGATCCCTACGTTTAACTGAGGGCGCAAATATCTCTAGTATTGTCGTGGCAACACAAAGTAGTGATCAAATTGGGGGTGCGGCTATTGCGGGCCTACCGTATGCCAATACGCCTTATGTAAACCTACCAACTATTGATGCAGGTAAAGGCTGGACACTTGCTGAGGAAATGCAGTTAAACGCAGCTGGCGCTGCGGTGTTTACTAACAGCCGTTCAGGCACTGTGCTTTTACAAGGCCGAGTAGTCTCAACATACAAAACAGACGTATTAGGCGCGCCTGATGAAACCTTCAAATTTTTAAATGCTGTTGACGTATCGTCTGCGATACGTGAATTCTATTTTGATCAATTGAAATTGCGTTTTGCGCAATCACGTTTAACGCTGGGTGACGTAGAGCCAAACCGCGCAATGACAAACCCGCAAGGTATCGCAGCGTTTTGTGTTTTACTCTATCAACGTTTGGGTAGCCCGGACTTTGTATTAGTACAAGCCGGTGCGCAATCCATTAATTTCTACAAAAGTAACCTTAACGTCAAAGTGCTCGACCTAGCGATAGGCTCAGTGCAGGTTTCGATGAAGGTGCTGCTGGTCAGCCAATTACGTTCGATTGAATTACCAATCGAAGTGACGTTCACAACATTCTAGGAGGGTAAACAAAATGGCCTTTAATCAAATTCTCGCAACGCCACGGATCACAGTTAACAATACTGTGATCGAGTACAAACCTAACTCGTTGAGCTATACAGAAGGCCTGGGCGAGCAAAAAATGCGTACGCAATCTTCAGGCGGCAATAATGTTTCCACTGTATACGCAACAGATGTTGAGTCCTCAATCTCAGACATTAAGTTTGAAATGGAGCCTACGGAAGGAAATATTGAGAAAATACGTGAGTGGAAACTGAACGCGAACG
>Ga0307376_10005700_pt1 | contig 11168 bp, 28 predicted proteins | sample TR2MG_FD_202536 | JGI IMG/M metagenome (GOLD analysis project Ga0307376, IMG submission 202536) | Soil microbial communities from Risofladan, Vaasa, Finland - TR-2 | ecosystem: Environmental > Terrestrial > Soil > Coastal area > Acid sulfate soil | place: Finland: Risofladan, Vaasa | collected... | reverse complement strand
GATACGTTAATAATAAAATTAACATACAAACTTTGGAAATGGATTTTTATTTTATTTCCTATAGTTATTGGAAGTGTTATAGCTGCTAATATGTCTACACTTTATTTAGAAAGGATTGTATTTGCAACTTCATTTGTTGTTCAAATCTTTTGGATAGTGACATACATTGCATTTTTTGATAAAGTAAAAAAGATAAAATATGAAATGGTAGATAAAAATGGATTGTCCAAATTGTAAAAAACCGTTAAAAATCATGTATACTGATGAACGTGGTAAATTCATAGTAGATCATTATGTTACGTGCGAATGTGGATGTACTGTTAATCAAAGAAGATTAAAAAGAAAAGTAAGAAAGATGTGACAATGATGTTAACACAATGTAGCAAATGTACTTATGATGTAACAGATACTCAAGCAGATCCTAATGATGGATTGATTAAATGTCCAGATTGTGGATTAGTTCTACCAAACATATGTAATGAATGTAAATATGGAAAACTATCTGATTTACAACCAATGAGTTACAATTTATTCTATCAAATTTGTCTTTATAGCACTCATTCTCATTATGGAAAAACTTGGTGTACTTTCTTTAAGAAAAGAGATATAAAAGAATTAAAAATAATAATTAAACCAATAGAAGATATCATTAAATATTACGATGAACTAACAGAAAATGCATTTAATAGTTTAGTTATACTTATTACTACAAAAGATTATAATTATAAAATATACAACAGTATAGTTTTACGTTTTGACGACGTATCAGAAAGTGAAAAAGGTTTTATAAAAATTAAACATGTTAAAAGATTAAAGGAAATTGATTATTCTGTTTTTGATTTATTACTTATTGGTTGTGATGCAGGAATGAGTAGAAGTCCAGCAGTTGCAGCAGCGATATACAGATATATTGGAAATGATAAAAAATCAGAAGAGATATTATCTACTTATCAACATTTAAATGGACATGTATATGATTTTATAATTAAAAATTTAATAAATAAAAAGAAAGGTGAATGAAATGGAAAAAGAAAGATTTGAAATAGAGCCAGAACATCTAAAACTTATTCAACGATTCTATGTCGGTTGGAATTATTGTGAATTTGGTGCACCAGAAATAGATTCAAAACGACCATATGGTAATTCTAATGTTCATCGAGACATGATTAAAATTTTAGGTATCGAAGAATTAAAAGAAGGCGTGTACAAGTTCAAACTTTTTGGAAAAGAATGGTTGCTAAAAGGTGAAGATAAATATAATATATATCTTGATGGCGCTGATGAAAAAACACTTATTAAAAAATTAGATAAATTACACAAAGAAACAGAAACAACATTACAAATATGTTTAGATACACAAACATTTCAAACAGGAATATTTGAACGTGAAAAATATAGTGGTAAATGGGCAAAAATATGAATAAATTAAAAAAATTAGATTTGATAATAATCTTTATTTCAGGAATACCAATTATTTTATGTTCTATATTTTGGGATATTTTCTTTTTGGCAGCATTTATTCCAAGTATTATAACAGTTTGTGCTATGATAATTACAAGAAAAATAAAAACTCGTAAAGGAAAATCGGGGGTGAAAAAATGTCAAGAAAAATAGTAATTGGATTTCCATTACATTATGAAGATGTAATGGAATACGCAAGACGTTCTGGATTTAAATTATATCCATATGTCAATGCAAGAAATGAAAAAGACGGATGTACGATCTTTGATTTTGATAACAAAATAAGATATAACCCAGAAAAACCAGAAAAATATAGTCCAGATAGTTATGGACTGGTATTTTCTAAAAATGACTTAGGAGATAAAGTTAAAACAGATGAAATATTAAAAAAGAAAAATTTTTTTGATGAAGATAAAATAAACAGAGAAGATCCCATTCTTATTAAACTGGTAAAGTCAAAAAAAGATCATATATTAAAAGTAGTAGAGATTCCTGATGATGTTAATTGGCATATTGAAGAAACGGAAAGTGGTAATGAATATGTCGCAGAAGATCATAGAACATGGGGTTAAATTATAAAAAAATGTGAAAATATGGAAAATGAAGATAAATTTAAAATTTGGCTTGTATGGGATACCGATATTATTGAATTTGATAGATCACTAAGAGCTGTTACAACTACAGAAGAAAGAGCAAAAAAATACAAAACAATAATTGAAAAACAACATATACAATATAACAATCAGAACAGATATAAAGTAGAAATTGAAGAAAGTGAAGCAAATCACGTTTATGGTTTTCTATCTTTAAAAAGATTAGGGGAAAATGATTTTAAAAAGGAGTATAATAAAAAATGAAATTAAATGATGCAACAGATAATGAACTCAGAGCAGAGTGTAAAAAACGTGGTTGGGCTATGGTTAAACCAATAAAAATAGAATTTGATGCAGATTATATTTTAGATAAAGATGTGTGTAATGATGAAAATTAGTTATCAAACAATAGTAGATTTAGAAAATCAAATAGAAGAAATTAGAAATCAAAAAACAAAAACATATAATGAAAAAATAGAACAGTGTTGTCAGATTGTAAAGATAATTGCAAAGATTCGATGGATATACAAAAACTTTCCAATGTTTAATATGGGATGGGTAAATGGTTATCCAGGTGAATTTCAATGTCCTGACGAAACATCAACATTTAATCTTACAAAACAACAACAACTAGATTTTGATTTTGCCGGTCATAATGAATATTGGGAAACGAAAGGATATAGGTAAACCATGAAAAAAGAAGCTAAAGTTTTTAGTAGAACAATTATGATCTGCTCTTATTGTTTTAAAAGTATAGGATACTGCTCTCGATGTAGTAAACAGTTTGATATAAATGATGAAATAAATTGTGAAAAAACATATCATTATCATAAAGATTGTTCTGATAAAAAAATAATAAATAAAGTTGCAAATAAATTGTGATGAAATGAAAATGAAAGATGATAAAAGTATAGAATTTGACGATTGGGATCTTCGAGCATTATCTGAACTTGGTAGTGGAACATACACAATAGAACAAATAAATGAAAAAAGAAATATGATGACAAAAACACCTTTACGTTGTGTTTGGTATTCAATTAAACATAGAATATATTAAATTGGTGAAACAATGAAAAAAATTTATAAATATTTATTATTAGCAACGGATTTTCAAAACTTAGAATTACCAAAGGGAAGCAAAATCATATCTGTTATAGAACTATATGATGGAATGGTTCTTTATGCAATTGTAGATACTGATACAACAGAAACAGAACTTTATGATATCGCAGTCAAAGGAACTGGACACCCCTTTCCTGAAAAACTTGATACATACACGTTTCTTGGTTCTGTTAAACTAATGAATGGATCACTTGTATTTCATGTATTTTATAAGAAGGTAGAATAATGAAAAGAAAAATAAAATTTCGATTTCGAATTAAAACTTCTGCAATTCTTGCTACTGATGATCCTGCATATGGTCATTACGATGAAATAGTTACAAAAATCTATACACTTGATGAAGTAATGTATGGAAAAATTATTGATGATTTTAAAGATGAGTATCAAACATATAAAATTCTTTCGATAGATATGTCAACAGGAGTTCCATCAGGTGAGAATAAAGATGAAATAGATATTTTTGAAAATGATACTGTAATAAAACATATTAGATCAAACAAGATGATAATGCTTCCGTTCTTTGTTTTATGGCAAAAAGACATAGCAGGATTTAACATTCGCGATAAATCAAATCATTGGTATGAAATCATTGGAAATCGTCATGATAGTCCTAATATGATTAGAGATATACAAAAAGAATATAACAAAATTCACATGACAGGTGAAGATTATAGAAAAATGAAAAGAAGATTACGGAGAAATCGATAATGAATATGATGATTTCTTCAATGTGTAAATATCAAAAAACAAAACATTTATATATTAATAATATAGTATTATTTAAAAGAAATTAAAATATTAAGGCGATAAAATGACTTTATTAGAAAATAAAATCTTATACATGCCATACTTTTTACAAATTGTACTGTTGTTCTTTGCACTTGTAGCAATTGCTTCTGATGGAATATTTCAATTACTTGTAATAGTATTGGGAACTATTTTTATTATTTTTGCTGTTGTAACAAATGTTTTATTGATACTTTACAATGAAAAATATACATGGCTATTTTCAATTCTTAACATAATACAAATTTCAATATTTATATTTGCGACAAGGCCATTATTTCAAGAAGTAGCTCTATTCTTTTATGTAAATCCATGGGTTTTAGAAGCTCTTTTTATAAGTTTGATCTTTGGAATTATTACATATGTCATAACAAAAGTAAGAAACACACCAGCTCGTTACGGAGATGAATATAAATCAATTGGATATGGATTTATAATATTTTTTGTTTTATTTATTATTTTAATTACAACATTTGCACTTTTATCAGCATATCCAAAATGTTATCTTGCAAAAACATTGGATATAAATGAAATAGACACTTTACCTGAAATGGATGCAGAATTTTTACGAATAACTCCTATGAAAGTATCTGATCGATATGTAACTGATGCATGTCAATATCCAATGCATACTCCATCAAAACCATGTGATATTACAATGATCGATAATCGGCCCCATTGGGCATATTTACTTGTTCCTGATGGATTTGTAAATGCATACAACATCAAGCCAAAAGGTGCTGCTTTTGTTGATATGGCAACAACAGATAAAAAATTAGAAATAAAAGAACAAACAATACAGATATCACCAGATCTATCTCTAACAGATGATATATATTGGAAGATACATGAAATAAATTATTGGGCTGATTGTGAAAGAACTTTAGTTATCTTATACGAAGATGAAATATATCTTGCTGTTCCATATATTGAATATGATCTGCATTTTGATTTTCCGATGTTTTACAGATCACCAAAATGGGGAGGAGTATTTATTGTAGATAAAGATGGAAATATTGAAGATGTAGATTCCAAAAAAGCACAAAATCATCCAGTTTTACAAGGACAAAAGATTTTTCCTGAAAAATTAGTTCTTGAATATATCGACAGTCAACGGTTTTGGAAATCAAAAACTAAAGGTTTTATTGATGCAATAACAAATACATGGTTTAGTCATAGTGAAGAAATTGAAATTACAGACGTGTCAAATCAAGGAAATTCTCAACCTTTTTTGATAAATACAAAAGAAGGTCTTAAATGGTTTGTAAGTGTTGAACCTCATGGAGCAGCTCACGGTATTTACAGAATTTATCTTGTTGATGCAAGAACAGGTAACATTGAAATGAAAAAATATAATACAGATGAAATTGGACCAGTAAAAGCATGCAACTATGCAAAAACTGATAATCCAATGGTGGATTGGTCTCAATTTCAAGTTATTGAACCAATTCCTGTTACACCTGATGGAGAGTTATATTGGGAAGTACGCATTGTTCCTAAAGATGGAAGTGGAATATCATATACATCGTTTGTCGATCCAAAAACAGGAAAAGTAACCGAATGTAAAACAGACGAACAGATTTACCAATTCATAGAAGGTAAATTAATTACAAATGAAACAACAGATAATGTTACAGGAAAAATTTTAGACATTGATGTATTTGTTAAAAATGGAAATACACACTGGATAATTGAATTAAATGAAATAGATTATTTTGCACAAGCTGAGAATCTTGAGTTGGATATATTAACTATTTTAGTTGATTTAAAAATAAATGACAACGTAACAATTTACTTTGATTCCGAAAACGTTATTAAAAATTTGATAATAATATAAATGATGTTTCTGACAAAAATTATAAATAATAATAATACATCTCTTAGTAGTAAATCTATGAAAATAATGGGGTTGTGGTCTAGTCTGAAATGACGTCTGCTTTGCATGATGATTGTGTATATGCATAAAATTTAACCTCCTAGTTAATTTTTTCTCTTCATAATCATCCAAAATTGCAGGAAACCGAGAGTTCAAATCTCTCCAACTCCATTAAGTCATCTGATGTCTTGAAACCCATTGAGAATGTACGAACCATTCAAATCCTGAAAACCAGCCAGGAGTTGTGAGCCAGTTGATTCTTTGAAACCTATATAAAAAGTGCGAATTAATCCCAAGATTGAAATAATGAATTGATAATATAGATTATTATGTATATAGAACTTTATGGAACAATGATATGCTTACATCTTTTAGCAATTTGTTTTTATATCTCAGTAAAAGGTGTTATATCAAAACATCATATTACATATAAAAAATTATTTTTTGAATATACACTTACTTGGATTGTTGGAGTAATTATTTTTGTTATTTATATAGGATTAACATTTCAACATGATTTTTTTGTTATTGATTGGACTAGTTCAATAATTGATGTTGTGATATTATCCGTTAATTTTATTGTTATTGACATGATTATTTACTTTATTGGAAAGAAAAAATACAATAAGGTATTTAAGTAATCAACATCATATTTTTATATAGCGAGGTGGGGTAGTCTGGAAATCCCGGTGGGCTCATAACCCGCAGATCAATGGTTCAAATCCATTCCTCGCTATCATAAGTTTTATATATGATATATTATAGTATAAAGTTATGACTGTCTATGTAGATTGCGACTGTAGATGCAAAGTTCTTCGAGCAGAATATGACAAGGAATTTGGATTAATGATTTCAATTTATCACTCATCATCTAAATATCATTTAATACATAAATTGAGACAAATTTTCCATATCATTAAATATGGCTATCCATACGAAGATGAAATTACATTAAGTAAAAAAACATCCCAAAAATTTATAGAAGATATAAAAAAAGAATTGCAGGTGTAGCACAGTTTGGTCTAGTGTACTGGCCTTCCAAGTCAGTTACGAGGGTTCAAATCCCTCCGCCTGCATTTTCTTAAAATTTTAAAAAGTTTAATAAAAAACATATTTATTACATTATTTTGAGATGGAGAAAAAATTAAAATTTGGTGGTGTTTCATTTGGTGGAAAATATCCTAAAGTAACCATCTATGGAAAAACCCATAAAGCTATTTTTGGTCGTAACAGATTAGGTAGAAAATCATCAACATTGTCATATGGATTTAAAATTTCAGAAAAGAAAAAAACAAATTATTTTTTAAGATATTTTTATTTTTTTTATCCAATAATTGATGTAACAAAATATTTTGCAATGAACCCACCAAAAATAATTACTGATATAGTAAATTCCGTTGCAGATAAAGTAACTTCAACAATTACCATTCCTTCATGGTTTTATAATGTTGTTTTAATTTGTATTGTTTTTCTCTGGATTATGCTTTATTATTTATTATATCGATTGGTCTTTAAAGGAGTTCGAACATGGCATGGTGCTGAACACAAAGTTATTTCTGCAGCAGAAAACTATGATTTAGATAATGTAAAAAAATATAGTCCAATACACGAACGATGTGGAGGAACATTACTTCCTACAATATTTTTAGGATATATTATATGGGTTATTTTATTTCTAAAAACAGGACTTATGTATGGAGAATTTACCATTATTACAATTTTAATATTTTTAAATATAAAATTCTTTCATAAATACGATAAAATTGGAATATGGGTCGGAAAAAAGATTCAAAAATATTTTACTGTAAAAGAACCAGATGATTGGCAGATCATACTAGGAACATCTGCTATGAAAAATTTAGTAAAAGCAGAAATGGGAGAAGATTATACACCACAAAAAATAGTAAAATAATGGTCATCAAAATTGATGACCTGCACTTCACGTTTTTTGCAGAATTATCTATGTTTTATTTCTTTGGAAATACTTTAAGAAATTGACGTGATAAATTAATTCCTTCTTTTGTCGGTTTATCTCCAAGTCCTCTTTCATAATGATAAATGGTATCTCCCCAGTGAGGACATCCTTTTCTGATGATGAGTAATCTTGAAATTCTTCCATTATATAAACCAAATTTGCTCGGATCTTTAAATACTTGGGCTTGAAATTTCAATCCTTTAATTGTTCCCGTAACCCAATTATCTTTTATCTTTGATATTTTTACTTTATATTTTTTCATTGCATTTTCATTTACATGTCCGATGTATTCATTTATAATCAAATAATCACCTCCATTTTATTATCTTCTCCCTACAGTTGGTGGTTCGTATTTTTTTTCTTTATATATTCTTTTACGTGTTTTATGCGTTCCAACCATGTTTGGTATGCATGATTTTACTTTCTTCTTTTTCTTTTTCTTTATTTTTTTATAATATTTTTTATAATAATTTACCATTGTTCTACCATCTTAGATATTTTCTTTTGTTTACTTTTTTCACCCAATCATCAAATTCAACACCGTATTCATGGATTACATCCTTTCTGTCAAAGCGTCCTTCTTTGTAATATTTACTTCTTGGTGTATATGATTTTTCTACTCGAATATCTTCTAATTCTTTATTATGAAGCATAAAATCAATTGATGCATAACCATCACCATATGATTCCCAATAAGTATGTAAGACTGCATCTACATGTGGGTGTTTTGTTTTTACAGTTTTTACATGATCGTCAACACTTGACAGTTTTTATCACCAATCCTTTTTACGAATAATTATCCATTGAGTTTTCAATGCTTTTTCAACTGATTTTTCAATTTTATTTTTTGTATGTTCTGTTGCATTAAAACATACAACTTGTGGTAGATTGCTCCATCCAAATTTTAAAGCAAAACGAACATTTTTCCCGCCTGCTTTTTCTACAATACTTTTTATTTTATGTTTATTATATGGATGTGTATCAAACCACGATGAATTATCGACATAATATCTTATCATTTTGTTCACCTCCTATTCTGATGCCCATCCAAAGAAAAGATAGAATTTTAATTTCTTTCCTTGTAATCCTTTTCTTTTTCGTATTTTTTTTTCAAGTTCACCAGTTAATCTGATAGCTCCTGCTGGACCCCACTTATCACTAACTCGACTATCTTCTTTATCGATTAATGTTTGAGCATATTTCATTTTGTTTTTTCCTTTATGCTCGCTTGCTGGAATTGATATATAACTTGATTTTTCTGCTATAGTTCCTGTATATCCCCCATGACCACGTTCCCATGCTGCTTCTTCTACTGCTCTTCTAAATGCTTCTTTTGCATCTTTTCCATATCCATATGTAAAAAATGTTGTTGCTCCCATAATATCACCACTTTGTCATTCCCATATCCTTCCATATTCTCATTGGTTTACCTGTATAGCTTGCTTCAAATTTTGCTACTTTAATTGCTTTTTGATAATCTCCCTCAATGATTTTTTTTGTTTTTCCATCATATGTTTCTATTTTGTATCTTTTTACATCATGTGGGACATATTTTGCAAATGATAAATCTCCAAAATGACCTCTTTTTCTCCAACTTTGTTTTCCTTTCATTGACATTTTATCATCTCCTTATATTAATTTTTTTCCATCCAATTCAATGCAAATGTTCGTGCTCGATCTTTTATTGTAAACCTTCGTTTGTTTAATTGTTTTGAAGATTTATTTACTGGTTTTGTATACCAACGTTTCCAATTAGGCATAACATATCCAAGAAAAATGTCGTATCCAATTTTTTTACCAGTGTTTTTACCACCTGTTTGATCATATACTTCTACAATAGCTATGTTTTTCTTTCCTGAATCATGTATCCAATAATCTGAAGATTTTTTCACCCAACTTTGTTTTCCTTTCATTGACATTTTATCACCTCCTATTTTATCCTGAGAACTGTATGTCTTTCAGGTCCAAATGTTGGTGCAATCCACTTTTCACCAATTTTGATTTTATCAATTTGTTCTAAACATTCAGGTTCATATCCATTTGCATCTGAAAAAAATGTTATATCAACGACTCGTGGACCTTTGAATTTTTTAGGATATCCCATTCCCCAATATGCTTGGAATCTTTTGTTGTAATTTCTCTTTTTTGCATAGATTTTTTTTGCTTCTGCTTTTGTATAATCTTCGAAATGTCCCCATACTTTTCTTTTTGTCTTTACCATAAAATTACCATCTCCCCCAAGGATAAATAGCAAGACTTTTTAATTTATATTGACTTCGCATATCATATACTTGATATTTCTTATTTTTATATCTAACATAATGCAATCCATAAAGAGGATTTTTTAATAAACCAATTTTTATACTACGTTTTATTGTATCAATTACATTATTTTCTCTACTGACAACTTTTATTTTTGCTTTTATCCTTTTCATTTATTCACCAAGAGTGAATTTATCAACTATTTTTGCTATAAAGAAATTTTTTCTTCGTGGATACATTGCTGTTCCTAATTCTTCATATGCATCACTTTTAGCATCTGATAAAGAAGAATAAAACCCAATCACTTCAGGAGGTCCTAATGTTTGTTTGTATAAGATGTAAGCACCTTTTTCTATTCCTTTATATCCTATTTTATCACCACCAATTATTTTTTATTAATATTCTATATCTTTCATTTTTATTTTGCTTGTCAACTTTTTTCTTGATGTTGTATCATGTAAGTCATCCCAATATGCAATTGGTGTTACACCTTGGTTATCAAGATATTTTTTCCAAACTCCCACTGCATGAACTCATTCTTGTATTACAACCGCAGGTGCATGTTTTACTAAAGGAAAAACAGTATACCAAACAGGATCACCAACTTTAAATTTACCAAATCTTGTGTTGATTATCTGTCCTTTTATTATTTCATGTTCCGACCAAATACCTTTCATTTTTATCACCTCATTTTTTTACCATTTTCCCAAGACATTTGTATATGTATCCTTCGTCTCCTGTATTAAGTGTGTATTCTTTTGCAGTTTCTTTTGCAGCTTTTAATGTATTATGACCTGTGATCTCAGCTCCTATTGATGTTTTTACTTGATATATTCTTCCTGTTTTTGGTACATATTTTACTTTCATTTTTATCACATCATGCTTCTTTAACTACCCATTCCATTTCTCCTGTATATTCATCTGGAGCATATGAAACATAGTACTTTACATAACTTTTTTTATCTGTAACATACCACTCTTGTCCCCAAGTTCCAAATTTCTTTGGTTTTTCTTGAATATTAAAACGTTTACTCTGTGACATTGGATTTTCATCTTTGTAACGAACAGCCTGTATAATTTTGATCCTGAACTT
>Ga0307376_10005699_pt1 | contig 11170 bp, 11 predicted proteins | sample TR2MG_FD_202536 | JGI IMG/M metagenome (GOLD analysis project Ga0307376, IMG submission 202536) | Soil microbial communities from Risofladan, Vaasa, Finland - TR-2 | ecosystem: Environmental > Terrestrial > Soil > Coastal area > Acid sulfate soil | place: Finland: Risofladan, Vaasa | collected... | reverse complement strand
ATGGGGAGGGGCTTATCGCGGTTTTAAGGGCTGGGGGGCGCTTTGGGCGCAGCGCTGGCTAGGTTTTGCAGGAGTTCGATGATGTCCTGCGCCGCGGCTTCCGCCGCCGCGTCGGCCGCGGGCCCCCAACGCCTGTCCAGCGAGCCTTTGCGGATGACCTTGACTTGCGTCACGTTTCCGAGCCGCGTGCCCTCGGGGCCGAACACCGTCCAATCGATGCGGATGTTTTCCTTGCCGCTCTCCGCCGGAGCAAGCCTGACCATCCCCTGGATCTCATAGGCGCCAACGGCCGGCGTCCCCGTCACCGCGAAGCCCCGATCGAGCATCTTGTTCGACAGCGCGCGCTCCAGCGCCTGCTCGCCGTCGCCGGGCGCGCCGGCCACGTCGATGAAGGCAAGCCGCTCGCCGCCGTCAGCGGCACATGCCGGCACCGCGAGCAGCATGAAAACCGCGAGACCGAAGATTGAAATTACCGCCTGGACCATGCCCCTTGGTCCCTGTCACGAACTGACCCGCGCGGACCATAACCGCCGGCGCGCGGGTCTCCAACCCACACGCCTCAAAACCATGCGCCTCAGAGCCAGCCTTGGAGTTCCTGCTCGATGAGATGGACGAGCACACCGATGCCGGCTTCGCTGTCATTAAGGCACGGAATAAAGCTGAACCGCTCGCCGCCATGCTCGAGGAAGATCTCGCATGCCTCGCCCGAAATCTCTTCCAGCGTCTCCACGCAATCAGCGGCGAACCCCGGGGTGAGCACAGCGATCCGCTTCACCCCGTCGCGCGCGAGCGCCTCCACGGTCTTGTCCGTATAAGGCTGGAGCCATTCCGCGCGGCCGAAGCGCGACTGGAACGTGAGCTTTAGCTTCTCGCCAAGCGGCCCGAGCGCTTCGCGAAGCGCATCCACCGTTTCCATGCATTGGCACTGATACGGATCGCCCTTGTCGATATAGGCTTTGGGTAATCCGTGGAACGAAGCGATGATCACCTCCGGCTCGAAGTTGAGATCGGCAAGATGCGCCGTGATCGAATCCGCAAGCGCTTGGATGTAGACAGGATCCTTCGGGTAAGGCGGCACGGTGCGGAGCGCCGGCTGCCAGCGCATTGTCTTGAGCTTGTCGAAGACCTTGTCGTTGACGGTCGCCGTGGTCGCCGCCGAATATTGGGGGTAGAGCGGAAACACGACCAGCTTCTCGCAGCCCTGCTCGATCAGGGCCTCCACCCCCGAGGCGATGCTGGGAGTCCCGTAGCGCATGGCCCAATTGACGACGAGTTCCTCGCGGTGACCGAGCCGCTCGGCGATCTTCTCGGATTGCGCCCGTGTGATGGTGCGCAGCGGCGACTCGTCAAGCTCCTCATTCCAGATGGAGCGATAGGCCTCGCCGCTCTTGGACGGACGCGTGGTCAGCACGATCCCGTTCAGGATCAGCCACCACAGCACGCGGTTGACCTCGATCACGCGGCGGTCGGAGAGAAACTCCTTGAGATAGCGCCGCATGGACCAATAGTCGGTGTCGTCCGGCGTACCGAGATTGACGAGAAGCACGCCGATCTTGCCGAACACACCCGAACGGCAATCAAAGGGCTCAACGAAAGCATCCGTCCGCGGCGTTTCGTTCATTCCGGCCACTCCTTAAGCTCCAAGCCATAAATAGGACATCGCACCAGGCCCGCCTAGGCCCCGGCCCCCGCGTGGAGGATTTTCTCGGCGTCTTCAAGGATTTGCGCGTGATCGAAGGCGAGAGGATGCGCCCGCCAGTCGCCGACCCATTCGGCGGAAGCGGCGTCATCGCCAGCCGTCGGATTGGCGGCGGCAGGCAGCTTGGCGAGGAAGGCGGCGCTCACCGTATGCCCCCTGGGGTCGCGAGCCGGGTCCGAGTAGACCCCGATGAGCCGAAGATCGCGGACCTCCAGGCCGGTCTCCTCGCGCACCTCGCGGCGGCAGCCGACCTCGACCGTCTCGCCGAGATCGACGAACCCTCCGGGCAGCGCGAAGGCACCCTTGAAGGGCTCATTCTTGCGGCGAATGAGGAGCACGCGCCCTTGGGCGTCGCAGATGACGCAATCGACGGTCAGTGCAGGTGTCTTTGGCAGGGCCATGACGGCAGTCTAGCAGATCGCGCCGGAGGGCCAGCGCTTAGCGATCGTCGCGCGCCAAGCGCCGGGCCTCTCTGAGGGCCATCGCTAGAAGATATGAGAGAAAGTCGAAGCGTTGGCACGCGCGACCTTCATCAGAGGCGCGATCTGATCTGCGATCTGCTTCGCGCACTCGCGCGGGTCATCGCCCCCTCCAGACGGAGCCGGGCTCTCTTGGTCAGACATCTTTTTCGCCCGGTGTCTCTGGCCGGCCCCGAAGGCACCGACTCAGCGTTCCGTTGGTTGGCCACGACCGGTTACTCTGTACGCACCGCTTCTAGCACGAAGCCTCCGGGCGCATCCAACCGAAATCGCCCATTATCGTCTGTCATATGACAGGACGGGCTAAGCCGGAATATGAGGACCAAAGCGGACCTAGTCCTCGGGTTGCGGCACGATGCGGATATAGGGCCGCGGGGCCTTCCAACCTCCCGGGTAAAGCGTCTTGGCCTCGTCGTCGGTGATGGCCGCGGTCAGGATGACGTCGTCGCCCTGCTTCCAGTTCGCCGGTGTGGCTACGCGATGCTTCGCGTTCAGCTGCAGGGAATCGAGAACGCGCAACACTTCGTCGAAGTTCCGTCCGGCGGTCATCGGGTAGACGAGGACCAGCTTGATCTTCTTGTCGGGGCCGATGATGAAGACGTTGCGCACCGTCTGATTGTCGGCGGGCGTACGGCCTTCCGAGGTCCCGGTCGTGCTCGCCGGGAGCATGCCGTAGAGCTTGGCAATCTTCAGATCGGTGTCGCCGATCATCGGATAGTTGGGCGCAAACCCGACCACGTCCTTGATGTCTTCGGCCCACTTCTTGTGATTGTCGACCGGATCGACCGATAGGCCGATGATCTTGGCGTTGCGCTTGTCGAACTCCGGCTTGAGTCTCGCCATGGTGCCGAGCTCGGTGGTGCAGACCGGCGTGAAGTCCTTGGGGTGCGAGAACAGCACGCCCCAGGAATCGCCGAGCCATTCATGAAAGCGGATGGGGCCCTCTGTGGTCTCGGCCTCGAAATCCGGGGCGGTGTCGCCGAGCTGAAGCGTCATGACGTGTTCTCCTGGCTTATGGGGTGAGGCGCCGGACCTCAGATGTAGGATGTCCTACTCCCAAATCGCAATTCCAGTGCGACAAAAAGAAATACCATTCTCGCCAGCACGTCCACCGCGCAACCGGCTTGCACACACGCCTCTTCGGGCGCACCGAACGCCTCACGCGCGAAAGCCGATTGGCTTAAGCGACCTTGCGGTCCTCGTGGCGGCCTTCTTGAACTTCCTCGATGATCTTCGCGCAGAAGGCTTCCAGATCGTCGGGGTTGCGGCTCGTGATAAGGCCGTCGTCCACGACCACCGTCTTGTCCACCCACTTGGCGCCGGCGTTTTTCACATCCGTGGCCATGGAGTGATAGGATGTCATCGTGCGGCCCTTGGCGATGCCTGCCTCCACCAGCACCCAAGGGGCATGGCAGATGGCGGCAACCGGCTTCTTGCTGTCGAAGAATTCACGCACGAACGCCACCGCGTCCTCATCTGCGCGTAGGAAGTCAGGGTTCATCTGGCCGCCGGGGATGACAAGCGCGTCGTATTCGTCAACGCTCACGGCATCGATGGTGCGGTCGACATCGATCGACTCGCCCCAATCGCCGTCCTTCCAACCGCGGATCTCGCCGACTTTCAGGGACACGATGTCCACCTTCGCGCCGGCGTCTTCGAGTGTTTGCTTCGGCACCATGAGCTCCGATTGCTCGAAGCCGTTGGCGGCCAGGATCATGATCCTCTTGTCGCTGATATCAGCCATGGGACCTCCGTTTTTGTTGATTGAGGGAATCTGCGGAGGAAACGCGCAAAGCCCGCCAATGGTTGCGGTGGACGAATTTTTGGGGATTTAGAAGGGACGCGTAGGCCCGAGCGATGCGGCGAACAACAAGCCCCCGATCGTCATCACGAGCAGCGCGCCGCCGATGGCGCAAGTCGTCCACACCGCATCGACCCAGCGCGTGTTTCCGCCGCCGAGCCGCAAGGCCAATTCGCGTGACCCGAGCGCGAGCGTCGCCAGCACCGCGACCGTGATGGCGGTGCCGAACGCCATGGCGAAGGTCGCGGCGACGCCGGCCCAGAACAAGCCTTGCGTTAGCGCGAAGATGAGCACCAGCACCGCACCCGAGCACGGGCGGATGCCGACCGAGACCACGACAGCAACGATCTTTTTCCAGGACAGGGGGCCGGCGAGCTCCTGCGCATCGACGATATGCCCGCACGCCTCGCAATCGTGATCATGGTCGTGGTCGTAATCGTGGCCGTGGCCGTGGCCGTGGTCGTGGTCGTGGTGATGATGATGGGCGTGGTTGTGCGTCGCGGCGTCTTCGCGTGTCTGCCGACGCCGCCACACACGGATAAGCTCCGTCACCAGGAGATAGAGACCGACAAGAAAGACCAACCCGTAGCTGACCGTCTCGAGCTGCTTCACCCAGGCATTCACCTGAAAGCCCGTGGCGTTGAGCGCAATGAGCATCAGGCCGACCAGCGCCACGGCGGTCAGCCCCTGAAGTCCCGCGGCGAGGAAGGAAATGAGGATGCCGCGACGGACCGTTTCCTCGTTGGCGATGACATAGGACGAGATGATCGCCTTGCCGTGACCGGGGCCAGCGGCATGCACGATACCGTAGGCGAAGCTCAGCCCGGCGAGAAACAGGCCCGCGCCCAGCGCGTTGCCCTGCTTGAGCCGCTTCACGGCGGCGGCAAGCATGCGCTGCATCTTCTGCTGAGTTTGCGCCACCCAAGTGAGCACGCCGCCGAGCGGACCTTTGGCGCTGAGCGGCGCTGCTTGCGGGACCGTAAAGGCCGGCGGCGCGGCTTGGCGCTCCTTCGGCGCCCCGAAAGCCGACGGCGGCGCCGTCTGCGCGACCGCGGGCGAAATGATCAGCGTGGCCAGCATCGCCACGGCAAGCCCGAGGGCAAGACCGGCGGCGCGGCGCATTACGGAGCGTCGCATGTCACCATCACGGTTTGAGCAAACTGCGAGCCGTAATCCGAACCCGGACCGAGCTGACTGAAGAAGGACTCGCTCAATGCTTTCGCCGCTTCCGCGCTTTCCGGATCCGGCGTGTCGACTTTCGCCGCGCAGCCGGGGGCGGACCCGGTGATCTTGACGGGGGCTTTCTCGGCGAAGCCGAACGCGACGAAGAAGGAGGGATCGTAGACATCGACCGTGACGCCTTTGCTTCCCGGATCAAGCGGCGTCTGGAGCGGCAGGGTGAAATGCAAGGTGAGCACGGTGTCGTCGTAGTCGACCCAATAATCCACCGGCGGCGTGAGCGGCAGGAATTTCTCGTCCCCGTCCATGCGCACGAAGGTGAAATAGGCGAACTCTTTCAGGGAATCGACATTCACCTTGGCGAGAGGCTCGAGCTCTTCCTTCGAATAGACGCCATCGCCATTCGCATCTAGGCCCTGCACCGCCATGGCGGTATAGAACTCATCGAAGGTCCAGGCATGCCGAATGCCGGTGATCTTGTGGTCGGGCCCGAACACGATCTCCGAGCGCACTGTCGCCCAGACATGGGGATGCGCGCCGGCGCTTGACGCGCAGCCTGCAACGGCCGCCGCCATGAGCAAAGCAGTCAGGAAGAATTGGCATCCCCGATGGGCCCAATGCGCCAAGGCTTAAGCTCCCTCGAACTATGTGTTCGTGCCTAAGCTTGAATTATGGAGGATTTTGGAGTCCGGCCCTAACACAACCGCGGCAAGAGCGGACAAAAGACAAGCGGGACCTGACTCCCGGAGGAGCAAGGTCCCGCTCATAAACTGGAAATTAGAGCCTGCTACTCGACGACCTTCAGCTTGGTCACGAGCGAGGTCGCGAGAGCCTGGAACCCATCGCCGATCGTGCTCATCATCGTGAGAACGGCAACGGCAATACCGGCTGCGATAAGGCCATACTCGATGGCCGTGGCGCCCGACTCGTCTTTGACGAAACGTGCAATAGAAGTCCTCATTTTCGGCACTCCCTTTCGATTCAGAGCTCATAAGAAAGCCCCGCCTGCATTCCTGTTAGCCGGTGGAACCTGATGCGAAAGCTACCAGCCACCGGTTAGATACAGGTTAAATCGATCCAACACAGACGGGACCTCTAGGGTAAACAAATAGAAAAGCCGAAAATGCGAAAATCCAACAATTGCACCGATTTTTGTTTCAATTTTAGTGAAGCTTTGTCTTGCCTTTACCAGGCCTTTACCACGTGACAACAACACGGGTTCCGATAGGCACTCGCTGGTAGAGGTCGGCGACATCCTGATTGAACATCCGGATGCAGCCATGGCTGACCTCCTGCCCCACCGTCCAAGGCGCATCCGTGCCGTGGATCCGGTATAGAGACCGGCCCAAATACATGGGGCGGACGCCGAGTGGGTTCTTGGGATGGCCGCCCGGCACATAAGCCGGAAGATCGGGATTCTCCTGACGCATCTCCGACGTGGGCGTCCAGCTGGGATTTACCCGTTTTTCGCTGACATAGGTGTCTCCGGACCATCGCGCATCGCCCTTGGGCGCCCCGATCGGGTAGCTGATGGCCCGTCGTTGCGGCAGTCCGTCTTGACTCCGGCCCGACTCAAGAGTAAGAACAAAACAGGAACGAGAGTGGAGTGAAGTGATGCGTAACAACGTTCCAGACGGCGATCCCAGTACCCTCGTTCCGCCGGCTGGCGTTGAAGAAAGAGCAGGCGGGCCCACGGGGAGGGTCCTGATTGAGCAGCTACGTGCTTCGATCCGTGCGCTTGAGCAGGTTCCCGTGTCTCTGGCCACACCCCCCGCACCGGGCGCGGCCCCTTCCTGCCCCGCCTGCTCTTTAACCTCCTCTCACCCCTCCAACGACAACCGGGACAGCCCCTTTGCCGCGTTCCACCAAGGCGGCCTCCACGAGATCAAGCCGCATGCCTATCGCGACACCCCTGCGGCGCTCGGCTTCGCCCTGTCGATCCTTGCCGAAGCCCGGACAAAGTGTCGCGGTCTCGTGCTGTGGTGCCTGACCCGCGCTGAGGCGCGGGAATGGGGGCGCCCTTACGGTCCCGGTCTCTTGCGCGCCGGCCTCGACCCATCGCGTTTCCTCATTGTCGAGACGCGGACCGCAGAGGAGAGCGCCTGGGCCCTGGAAGAAGGCCTGAAGAGCGGCGCGCTCGCCGCCTGCCTCGCCCAAGTCGAGATCAAGACTCCGCTGGCCGCCCGCCGCCTTGGCCTTGCCGCGCAAGCCGCCCGCACCCCGTGCCTTCTCCTCTCCCCCCACGGGGATGCGAGCGTTCCCGGCACGCTCACCCGCTGGCGCATCGCCACGGAGGGAAGCGCCCATGTCCCTTTCGACGAAAGCGCCCCCGGCGCCGCCTGTTGGCGTCTCTCTCTCGAGCGGTGTCGGGGCGGCGCGCCCGGCGCGCGCTTTCACGTGGAGGCCGGGCATGAGTCGGGACATGAGGCGGGGAACCAGCCGGATGGTCTCCGTGTGGCTGCCGCACCTTCCGATCGAGCGGCTGAGACGGGAGATCGCGCGGACGGGCACAGCGCCGCCGGCTGACCGGCCTTTTGCGCTTGTCGGCAGCGACACACACGGGCTGAGCCTCACCGCCGTCAATGCGCCATGTCTAAAAGACGGAATTGCCCCCGGCATGAGGCTTGCCGATGCGCGCGCCATCTGCCCGCATCTTCTCACCGCGCCCGCGGCCCCAGATAAAGATGCCGACGCTCTGCTGGCGCTGGCCCGCTGGTCGGCCCGCTATAGCCCGACCCTCAATGTGGACGGCGAGGATGGGCTGTGGCTCGACATCACCGGCATCGCCCATCTCTTCGGCGGCGAAACCGCGCTCCTCGCCGATTTGGCGAAGCGTCTAGCGCGGGCCGGGCTCAGCGCGCGTCTCGGCGCCGCTGAAACGTTGGGCGCCGCGCATGCACTAGCCCGCTTCGCGCCACCCTCTCCTTATAGCGCTCCAGAAGGGACGCTTCGCGCCGCGCTGGCGCCCCTGCCCGTCGACGCCTTGCGCTTGGAGCGTGAGACGGCTCGCCTGTTGCGGCGGCTGGGCTTGAAACGCCTCGGCCAGCTCTATGATCTGCCGCGCGCAAGCCTCGAACGGCGCTTTCACGCAAAGGAGACCGCGCAAGCGGTGCTGCGCCGTCTCGATCAGGCGCTCGGGACACGCCAGGAGAAACGCACACCCCTCCTGCCGGCGCCGGACTTTGCCGCCCGGCTCTCCTTTGCCGAGCCCCTCATCACCCATGACGGTGTGGCAGCGGGTCTCGATCGCCTCGCCGATGCGCTCTGCGCGACGCTGACGCGCGCAGGCCAAGGCGCGCGGCGCGTGACGCTGTGGGCGGCGCGCACCGACGGCTCCGCCGCCGCGATCGAGGCCGGCTTGAGCGCGCCCTCGAACAATGCCTCGCATCTCGTGCGGCTCCTGAAAGACAGACTCGAAGCCATCGACATGGGCTTCGGCGTCGACCTCATGACCCTTGCGGCCCTTCTCACTGAGCCCCTTCGCGCCGCGCAGACGAGCCTCACCGAGACCGGCCGCGCGCCCGGACCCGACGCGCTCATCGATGCGCTGACCAACCGCTTGGGCAAACGCACCGTGCGCCGCCTCTTCCCGCAGGCAAGCCACATCCCCGAACTGGCCCAAAGCACGCGCAGCGCCTTTGCCGGCTGTCCCGCTTGGACCGAGGCGCCGGAGAAGCCGCCGCGCCCACCGCTTCTCCTGGCCACCCCGGAGCCTCTGGCGGTCATGGCCGAGATCCCCGAAGGACCGCCGGCGCGTTTTACTTGGCGCCGCGTCAGCCGCCGCGTGGTCAAGGCGGAAGGCCCTGAGCGCATCGCGCCCGAATGGTGGCGGACGCTCAAGCCCAAGATCAACGCCAAGACCAAGGCGCGCCCGCGCGACTATTACCGCATCGAGGACGAGGACGGTTGCCGCTACTGGGTGTTCCGCGAAGGTCTCTATCAGGAGAGCGACGCCGAAGCTCCGGGCTGGTTCCTGCATGGCGTGTTCGGATGACGCGTTATGCCGAACTCGACGTCACCACGAACTTCACGTTCTTGCGCGGCGGCTCCCATGCCGAAGAGCTGGTGGCGACGGCCAAGGCACTTGGTCACGAAGCCATCGCCGTAACGGACGCAAACACGCTTGCCGGCGTCGTGCGCGCGCATCTCGCGGCCAAGGAGGTCGGTCTCAAGTTTCTCGTCGGTGTGCGGCTCATCCTGCAAGACGCGCCGCGTCTGCTCGCCTACCCCACGGACCGCGCGGCTTATGGCCGGCTCTGCCGCCTCCTGACGCTGGGCCAACGCCGCGCCGAGAAAGGGCAATGCACGCTTTATCTCGACGATGTGGCAAACCATACCGATGGACTGATTTTCATCGCGCTCCCGGACGAAGATGATTTCGAAACGCAGCTCCTGCGCATCAAAGACACGCTGCCCCCACACACACTCTATCTCGCAGCGAGGCATTCTTATCGCGGCGACGATCGCGCCCGCATCGAAGCGCTGGCGCAGTTAGCGACGCGTATGCGCATGCCTCTCGTCGCCACCGGTGGCGTCCTCTATCACGCAGCCCATAGGCGGCCCTTGCAAGACGTGCTCACCTGCATTCGCGAGAAATGCACGATTATGCAAGCCGGCCTCCGCCTCGAAGCCAATGCCGAGCGGCATCTGAAATGCCCATTAGAAATGGCGCGGCTGTTCAAAGGCCACGAAGACGCGCTGGCACGCACTATCGAGATCGCGGAAGCTTGCACCTTCTCGCTCGACGAGCTGAAATACGAATACCCGGACGAGCCGGTCCCGCACGGCAAGACCCCGCAATCGCATCTCGAAGATCTTACCTGGGACGGCGCGGCCTGGCGTTTTCCCAATGGGATTCCCGGACATGTGCGCGACACGCTTCAACGCGAGCTCGCGTTGATCGCCGAACTCAACTACGCGCCCTATTTCCTCACCGTCCACGACATCGTGCACTATGCACGGCAAATCGGCATTCTCTGCCAGGGGCGCGGCTCGGCCGCCAACTCCGCCGTCTGCTACTGCCTCGCCATCACCAATGTGGACCCCACCGAGATCGATCTTTTGTTCGAGCGCTTCGTCTCCCCCGAGCGGAAAGAGCCGCCCGACATCGACGTCGACTTCGAGCACGAGCGCCGCGAGGAAGTGATTCAATATATCTACGCGCGTTATGGCCGCGAGCGCGCCGGTCTCGCCGCGACCGTCATTTCCTATCGCGGCCGCTCGGCAGTGCGCGAGGTCGGTAAGGCGCTGGGCTTGAGCGAAGACACCGTCGCCGCGCTGGCGACCACCATCTGGGGCTTAAGCAACGCGAGCCTGCCGGAGAAATATGTCCGCGAGGCGGGTTTGGACCCGTCCGACCCGCAGCTCGCCCGCTGCCTTGAGCTTGCCCACGAGCTGATCGGGTTTCCCCGGCATCTCTCTCAGCATGTGGGTGGCTTCGTACTCACGCGCGGACCGCTATCCGAAGTCGTCCCAATCGGCAACGCCGCCATGGAAGACCGCACCGTCATCGAATGGGACAAAGACGATCTCGACGCGCTCGGCCTTTTGAAGGTGGATGTGCTGGGCCTGGGCATGCTCACCTGCATCCGCAAGGCCTTTGCGCTCCTCAAAGAGCATTACGGCAAGGACGTCACGCTGGGCACGGTGCCGCCCGACGATCCGGCCGTCTACGACATGCTGTGCCGTGCGGATTCCATCGGCGTGTTCCAGGTGGAAAGCCGGGCACAGATGAACATGCTGCCGCGGCTCAAACCCCGCTGCTTCTACGATCTCGTCATCGAGGTCGCCATCGTCCGCCCCGGCCCGATCCAGGGCGACATGGTGCACCCCTATCTGCGCCGCCGCTCCGGTGCGGAGCCGGTCGAATTCCCCTCGCCCCATCCGGATCACGGCCCGCATGACGAGCTGCACCAAGTACTCGGCAAGACCATGGGCGTGCCGCTGTTCCAGGAGCAAGCCATGCGGCTCGCCATGGTGGCGGCGAAGTTCTCCGGCCCCGAGGCAAACGAG
>Ga0307376_10005696_pt1 | contig 11175 bp, 7 predicted proteins | sample TR2MG_FD_202536 | JGI IMG/M metagenome (GOLD analysis project Ga0307376, IMG submission 202536) | Soil microbial communities from Risofladan, Vaasa, Finland - TR-2 | ecosystem: Environmental > Terrestrial > Soil > Coastal area > Acid sulfate soil | place: Finland: Risofladan, Vaasa | collected... | reverse complement strand
CATTGCATAACTCCTCATCTATTTTTAATATATCTCTTTTCATCTGTATATAATTTATTTTTCATTTTTAAAATATTAATGTATTTATGATACAAAAATGAATTTTTACATTAAAGAAAATTGTAACATTTGTTACAATTTTCTATTTTTATAAAAAATGGACTATTCTGTATTATTAAATGCTCCCCTATTCAAAGGAATGACCAGTGGAGAGATCAAAGCAATTTTTACTGGTTTTCCACACGGGATAAAAAAGTATCCCCCAGGGTTTCTTATTGCTCAAAGCGGTGAATCTGTAAATTCCATTATGGTAGTTATTAAAGGGGTGGTAAAGGGAGAAATGGTTGATTATGCTGGCAGGATAATCAAAATTGAAGATATTCAAGCTCCGGGAGTTCTGGCTGCTGCTTTCTTGTTCGGTAATAATAACAGTTTTCCAGTGAACGTTACTGCTTTGGCGGAAACAGAATTACTGGTTATTGATAAATCAGACTTTCTCAGGTTATTAATGAGTAATGATAAAATACTTGTTAATTTCCTAAATATTATCTCGAACAGGTCTCAATTCCTTTCGGAAAAAATCAAGTTTCTTAATTTCAAAACTATAAAAAGTAAGCTTGCACATTATATTATTCAGAAAGCTGGGAAAACCGGAGTTTCAGTAAGATTGGATATGACACAGAATGACCTTGCAGAATTTTTTGGAGTTGCACGACCATCAGTAGCCAGAATATTGGGAGAAATGGAAGAGGATGGGTATATTATTTCAAAAGGAAAGAATATCAGGATATTAGATAAAAAAAGATTAGGAGACTTAACTGTTGATTGATAAGATTTTGTTTAAATATCTAAACTCTTTTCAATTATAATATCAGACAATTATTTCTAGTGAGGCGATTATTTTTTAATATTAAGATGTATTATGAAGCAGGTTCCTTCCCCTTCTTTGCTCTCAACGGCAATGCTGCCATTATGAATATTTATTAGCTCATAACAAAGCTTAAGTCCTAATCCGGTTCCTTTTTCCTCCTCTGTTCCCGGGGTACTTTCAACCTCCTTGGAGGAGAAGATCTGTTTCTGTTTCTTTTCTGACATTCCTACCCCATTGTCACATATCTTAAGCATAATGCCTTCACCTTTCATAGCCTTATCCTTTAAAAGAATGCTTATTCTTCCTCCACGGGGAGTATATTTAACGGCATTGGAAAGCAGGTTTCTAATTATTATATCCAAGAGGTCTTTATCAAAAAAAGTTACAGAACTTCCAATTTGTGTGAAATTTACAGATATCTCTTTTTTATCTGCTGTTTCTTTGAATATGCTGAGGTTTGTAAGTATGATATCTGATAGATCACGTTTCTCAGGAGAAAATTTTATCTTATCTTCTTGTCCTCTTCCCCAGACAAGCATGTTTTCCAATAAGCCGATGACAAGTTGCGCATACTGAATACTTGAATTGGCAAATGTATCATATTTTTCTTTAAACTCTTTCTCCTTCAGTAGGTTAAGCATGTACAGAATATTAACGACAGGACTTCTTAAATCGTGAGCAATAACAGAAAAAATTTTGTTCTTCAGTTGAATTGTGTCAGACAACTGTTTATTTTGTAATGCAATCATTTTGTTCTGTTGTTCAAATTCCTCATTTCTGGTTTGTAGTTCCTGAGTTCTTTTTGTGATAAGAAGTTCAAGATTCCTGTTCATGAATTCCAATTCGTTTTGAAGTTTTTCCTTTTCTTTATATGCTTTCACCCATTTGAAAAGTAATATACCAGCCTGGATAAAAACCAGAACAACGATAATATATGTTAGCAAATACCCGGCAGAACTTTCGGCTTTTCCCATTGATACTCTTATGTCATGAAATCCGCCGAATAAAAGAAGTAGAAATGTGAAGAAATATATAGTATCAATAATTCTTTTTTTTATGAGACCTAAAAAACTCTTATACAGTATATAAGAAATCAACAATAAAATAGTGGGATAGTATAATATCATTGAATAACTGAATATTTTCACAGGAAGAAACAGAGTCAATACAAAAAACAGAGCAAACAGTACTGTAATAGTCCAGGTAATGAATCTGAATAATCTTGAAGGAAATAGTTCCAGTATAAACCATGCAGCTCCAATAATAACCATAAATAATCCCAGATACTCTATCCTGATTAACCAGACCCAGCTTATTTCGATCAGGTTTTGAATTAGAAAATGAGAAGTAACGAGAGGTCTTATAGCCAATCCTGTAACAACCAAACTAAAGAAGCCCATAATATTCTCCTTTGTGGATATAAAAAAGAAGAAGAAATAGAAGATGGAGAATCCGAAAAGTATACTAATAACTGACCACTCTCTTGCCTGACTATTAGCCAATTGTTTTTGAACCTCAGAAAATATGCCAAATTTAACGGGAAGCCAGAACCCACCACGACGGTGATCATAATTTGAAACATTAATAATCATTGTAATTGTGTCTGATTCCGGGATAATATTGTAGAAATTTCTTTTGTACTCAGGTGTTGTCTCTGATGCCGATTTTCCTGGGATACCATTTCCGCCAAGATATTTACCGTTCAGATAAATGTCATAAGAAGAATCAAATACAGGTAAATCAAGACCCAGCGGTTTATAGAAACCAACTGGTAATAAGATGGTTAAGCGATATGTAGCATACCCAAATTTTTCAGTTTTAACTGATTCCTGAGGGTAATCTGTCCAGTAAGATGGTATTTTACCATAATAGTCCGGTTTTATTCTTCCAGTTTCAAAATCATGAGGGCGAAGCATTTTGTGCCAATAAAACTCCCAGTCCCCGTTGAGATTAATATTAAAATTCTCAGGATCATCTATATCCCGCAGATCAATCACACCTTTGATAGCTTTTGGATTTGATACATTAGCATTAATATTAAGTGATAATGCAAAAAATATACTCTGAAAGATGATTAATCTTAAGATCATCGATAATTAAATTTTAAAATTTAAAGATATACTTTTTCAAACTGACTCCACCTTCTCCTCAACAAGTAATCTGAAAGGTTGCAGTAAAAATATATTTATGATAAGATGAGCATTATTTTAGTCCCCTGTTAATTAGAAGAGCATCTATTCCCGGCTCTTTACCCCTGAAAGCAATGTACATATCCAGCGGGTCTCTTGTTCCTCCCCTGGACAGTATTTCTTTTTCAAATCTGGCAGCAACCTCTTTATTGAAGATATTGCCGGTTTCTTTAAAAGCCTGAAATGCATCAGCATCAAGAATTTCGCACCAGATATAACTATAATAGCCTGAAGCATATCCACTGGCCCAGATATGATTAAAATAAGTTGACCTGTACCTTGGTTTAATTTCAGGTATCAAATTGAATTTGTTCATTGCATTCTTTTCAAATGCTCTAATATCAAGATCTGTGGGTTCATTGAGAGAATGATATTCCATATCCAGAAGAGCAGCAGCAAGATATTCAACAGTGATAAAACCCATGTTGAATTTGCTTGTATTTTCGAGTTTATCAACAGTCTCTGCAGGTATTATTTCACCTGTCAGATAGTGTTTTGCATATACTTTTAACACTTCAGGTTCCAGAACCCAGTGTTCCATAATCTGAGAAGGTAATTCAACAAAATCGCGTGGTACTGACGTGCCTGACACACTCGGAAATGTTGAGTTTGAGAGTAGTTGATGCAGTGCATGACCAAACTCATGGAATAGTGTTGAGGCTTCATCCGCTGTAAGTAGTGATGGTTTTTCATCTGTTGGAGGTGTTGAATTTGTAACAATTGTTACAACCGGGTAAATCATTTTCCCCTTTATATCACGACTTTGTCCCCTGAAGGCACCACACCATGCTCCACCTCTTTTTGAAGAACGAGGATAATTATCTATCAATAGCACCCCAATATGTTTTCCATCTCTTCTAACTTCAAATGTATTAACATCGGGATGATATTTTGGTATATCATTTCTTCTGGTAAATTCAAGTCCATATAGTTGATTGGCAACATAAAACATCCCTTCCATAACATTGTCGATTTTGAAGTATGGACGTATCTCTTCATCATTGAGTTTGTATTTTTCCTGTTTTATTTTTTCAGTATAATACCACCAGTCCCATGGTGCTAACTTAAATTTACCTCCTTCCCTGTCAATCACTTCCTGTTGAGCTGCAACCTCAGATTTAGCAACTGGCGTCGCAGCAGTCCAAACCTTACCAAGAAATTCGGCAACTTTTTCAGGTGTTTTTGCCATGTTACGTTCAAGAACGAAATGAGCATAACTTTTATACCCAAGCAGGTGGGATCTTTTAACCCTGAGTTCGGCAATTCTTGCTATAATAGCTTTATTATCATACTTATTATCATTATCACCTTTCATAAAGTATCTGGTGAAGAGCTTTTCTCTTAATTCACGTCTGTCAGAATACTGAAGGAAAGGGATCATACTAGGCACCTGAAGTGTGAATACCCATTTGCCATTTATCCCCATGCCATTTGCCATAGTAGTTGCCTGGTCAATAACTCGTTGAGGTAAACCGGCTAGATCCTCTTGTTTATCAATCACCAGTTTAAAATCATTTGTTTCTGCAAGTAGATTCTCACTAAACTGTACAGACAGGAGTGAGAGCTCTTCGTTAATCCTTCGTAGTTCTTCCTTTTCTTCAGCTGATAATGCAGCTCCATTTCTTATGAAATTTTTGTACGTCTCTTCGAGCACCTTTTGTTCGTCGTCCTTTAACTTAAAATTATTACGCGTTTCATATACTTTCTTTATCTTCTGAAAAAGACTATCATTAAGATTGATATCATCTTTGTGTTTGGAGAGGAGAGGGGAAAGCTCCTTATTTATCTTTTGCAATGTATCGTTTGTATTGGCTGAATTCAGAGCTCCAAAAACTCTGCTGACTTTTAAAAGAATTTGACCACTGTATTCCAGTGGTTTGATTGTATTATTGAAGGTAGGTTCTTCGCGATTATTAATAATAGCTTCTATTTCTCTGTTCTGTTCCTCAAATCCTTTAAGATATGCAGGCATAAAATGTTCAGCCTTTATTTCTTCAAAAGGTGGTACCTCAAACGGAGTATTATATTTGTTGAAAAAAGGGTTATCACTCTTGTCATGTTTTCTACATCCTGTTAATGTAAAAGCAGCTAGGAACATAATAAGCATAATTTTTTTCATAAAAGAACTTTTTTTAACGGTTGGGTTTGAAGCACAAAGTACAAAATGGATTTCATTGTGCAATTATACAAATCAATTAAAAAAAAAGAAAGACACCGGGTGATGTCTTTCTTTAATTAACCTAAACCTGATCGTAGAATCTGCCGAATGGCGATTGAAGAGAAATTAATACTTTTTAAAATCCATCCTTTTCATGGCTGGGAAAAGAATCAATAAATAAAGAACTGTTTTAAATATTGTTTACTGTATGTTGTTTCCATTTACTATATAGACGTTAGAAAAGTCAAAATGTTGCAACAATTATTGTTAATGTTAAGTTAATCATTTGTTAAAACGCTGTATGTATCAGATATACAGGAATATATCAAGAATATATCGCGTTATTACGCTTCATTCCTGTCGTCAGCTGGTATTAGCTATCAAACAGAGCTAAAAATGTAATTGACTGTACCGTGAAGTCATAATAAGCAGATTGTCAAAGATAATGTTATAAAAATCGGTTATATTATCAGAGTATACTCTATCAAAAAAATATTTAACTTGCACCGGTCATTTGTTATTTATGATAATTAAACTTAAATATCGTTTCATGATGCAACGCCTTGGCAGAAGACTGTATTGTTGTCTCATGTTTTACAGTTTCTAAACCTGTCTGGTCTTTCTGTCCTTAAGGATAATGTTATTCTCATTATCAATTCTTCTTTAATCAAATGCTTTTTTATTACATCACCTTTGTTATGAAAGGACTTATATTCAATGTCAGAAGATATTCAATCCACGACGGACCAGGGATAAGGGTAACCTTTTTTATGAAGGGATGCCCTTTGAAATGCCTTTGGTGTCATAATCCGGAAGGTATCTCAGCTTTAAATGAAACAGTGATTCAGATTAACAGGGTGGGAAACAGGGAATTCAGTCACAATATAAAGGCAGGGGAATACTATTCAGTTGAAGATATTCTCGCAATTCTTGAAAAAGACAGGGTTTTTATTGATCAGTCAAAAGGAGGTGTCACCTTTTCAGGGGGAGAACCGATGATGCAGGCTGAGTTTTTATTAGAAGCATTAAAAGCATCCAAGGAAAATGGCTACCATACAGCAGTGGATACTTCCGGATATTCATCCGCAGAAAACTACCTCTCTATAATTCCATATGCTGACCTTTTCCTTTTTGATATAAAACATCTTGATGAAGAAAAGCATATTAAACTTACAGGCGTTTCAAATAGTGTTATCCTCGATAATTACAGGATGCTGGCAGAAACTGGAAGGGATATTATGGTCAGGATTCCGGTTATTCCCGGGATGAATGATGATAAGGATCATCTTGAGAGATTAAAAGACTTCCTTGTGGCAGGTAAAACAGGATCAATAGTGAAAATCAACCTGTTACCTTATCATAGGACCGGCTCATCAAAATATAAAAGATTCAACCTTCCTGGCAAAATGGTAGATACAGATCAGCCATCATCGGGAAGGATGAATGACCTGAAAGAGTTTTTCTCTGAGACTGGTGTTAAAGTAAAAATTGGGGGATGATTTCAATTTTCTTGTGTAAATGACTAAAATATCAATGAGCCATGATTATTTCAGAAAGAGTTAAGAAATTAAGAGAACAGAGTCTGAATGCAATCGAAAAAATCAGTGTTGAAAGAGCATTGTTAATGACTCAGTTTTACAAGAGCGATGATTCCAGTGAATTGTCAATTCCAGTAAAAAGAGCTAAGGCCCTCGAATATCTTCTGAAAAATAAGCAGATATGTATTAATGAAGGTGAATTGATTGTTGGCGAGAGAGGGCCAGCCCCAAAAGAGACACCCACATACCCCGAAATAAGCCTTCATTCTGTAAATGATCTTGAAATACTCAATTCAAGAGAAAAGGTATCCTTCAAAGTTGATGAGGAGGTAATGACCATATATAAAAAGGAAATAATACCATTCTGGGAGGGAAAGAGTAACCGTGACAGGATAATGAGACTGATGACACCTGAATGGGTGAATGGATATAATGCAGGTGTTTTTACTGAATTCCAGGAACAGCGGGCTCCCGGTCATACAGTTTTGGGCTATAAAATGTTCAGCACAGGTTTCTTAAAACTTAAGGAAGAGATAAAAGAGTCGGTATCTGGTCTCGACTTTTTTAATGATCCACTGGCTTATGAAAAGGCTGAAGAGCTTAGAGCAATGGAAATAGCTTGCGATGCTATAATTATGTATGCTAATCGTCATGCTGATGAACTGGATAAACTCGCGGCAAAAGAGAAAGATTCTGAAAGAAAGAAAGAGCTTTCTAATATGGCAAATATCTGCAGAAAAGTTCCGGCTAATGCCCCCGATACGGTCCACGAAATGCTTCAGCATTACTGGTTCATTCATCTGGGAGTTATTACAGAATTAAATCCATGGGACTCATTTAACCCAGGGAGACTTGATCAGCATTTATATAGAGTCTACATTAACGATTTGGAAGCTGGTTCTCTCATTATGAATGAATTGTACGACCTTCTTGGCTGTTTCTGGATTAAGTTTAATAACCATCCTTCTCCACCAAAAATGGGAGTTACAGCCAGTGAAAGTAATACTTATACAGATTTTTGTCTTATAAATATTGGGGGATTAAAACCCGATGGCACTGACGCTGTTAATGAGATGTCATATATTCTGCTTGATGTGATTAAAGAGATGCGAATACTTCAACCCAGTTCAATGGTACAGATAAGCAGAAAAAGTCCGGACAGGTTTGTACATAAATCACTTGACATTATTCGGACCGGTTTCGGGCAGCCCTCATGTTTTAATACAGATGCAATAATTCAGGAGATGCTGCATCAGGGTAAAGATATCATTGATGCACGCAATGGTGGTGCTTCAGGATGTGTCGAAACAGGTGCATTCGGAACTGAAGCATATTGGTTGACGGGTTATTTTAATCTTCCAAAAGTATTGGAGTTGACATTAAATAACGGTTTCGATAAAAGAACGGGCAAAATTGTAGGACTTGAAACCGGTTATGCCAATGATTATAAGCGTTTTGAGGATCTTTTGGAAGCTTTCAGGTTACAGGTTAATTTTTTCATTAATATTAAAATACAGGGTAATAATATCATTGAAAAAACATTTTCCAGCTGGCTTCCTGTACCGTTCCTGTCATTACTTGTTGAAGATTGCATTTCTAGTGGTAAAGATTATAATTCGGGTGGGGCTCGTTATAACACATCTTATATACAAGGAGTGGGGCTTGGAAGTATAGCTGATATGCTTGCATCACTCCGCTATAATATTTATGATAACAGAAAGTATTCCTGGGAGGAGATGATGAAAGCTCTGGATTCAAACTTTATTGGTTTTGAACAAGTTCAATATGAGATGATATATAACACACCTAAATATGGAAATGATGATGATTATGCAGATCATCTGGCTGTTGCTGTTTTTGATATCTTTTATGATGCTGTAAATGGCAGGCCAACTCCAAGAGGAGGAATTCATAGGATAAATATGTTGCCAACAACATCGCATGTTTATTTTGGAAGTGTTATTGATGCAACCCCTGATGGGAGGAATGCAGGGAAACCACTATCTGAAGGAATCTCTCCAAGTCAGGGAGTAGATAAAAATGGTCCTACATCGGTTATTAAATCAGCTTCAAAGATTGACCACCTTCGTACCGGTGGTACTTTATTGAATCAAAAGTTTTCTCCCTCTTTTTTTGAAGATGAGGATAGTTATACCAACCTGACAGCACTTATTCGAAGCTATTTCAGTCTCGACGGACATCATATCCAGTTCAATGTTGTGAATGCAGAAACGCTGAAGGATGCGCAGATTCATCCTGAATTATATCGCGATCTTATTGTAAGAGTAGCAGGATACAGTGATTATTTCAATGATCTTGGAGAGGATCTTCAAAATGAGATCATTGAAAGGACAGAGCATGAAGTAGGATAGTAAATATATTTTCAGAAACCTTATATAAAATAAGAAAGGTCTAGTAAAATACTACACCTTTCTTAACTTAAAAAATACTCAACATTATATTATTTTGCCTTATCTTTTGTCTCATTAAACACCGAAGTGGCAGTTGCAACAACCCCTGCAATGTCAGTAAGACTTGATGGTATTATAAGTGTATTATTTGTTTTAGCCAGTTTTCCAAACTCATTTAGATACTGTTCAGCAATTCTCAGATTTACTGCATTTAAACCATTTTTTTCAGATATTGCTAATGATATTGCTCGTAAGCCGTTGGCAGTTGCGTTTGCAAGTTGTTCAATTTCTGATGCACGGCCAGCTGCTTCGTTAATACGCTTCTGCATTTCACCCTCTGAATTTTTAATAAGTGCTTGTTTGTCTCCCTCTGCAACATTTATTTTTGCCTGTTTGGCTCCTTCAGATTCAGCAATTATTGCCCTCTTTTCCCTTTCAGCCCTCATCTGTTTTTCCATCGCGTCTTTTATACTCTGAGGCGGGATTATATTTTTCACTTCATATCTGGTAACTTTCACTCCCCAGGGTTCGCTTGCCTTATCAACTGCCTCAACAATAGAGACGTTAATTGTCTCCCGCTCTTCAAATGTTTTGTCTAGTTCAAGCTTTCCTATTATACTTCTCATTGTAGTTTGTGCAATCTGTATTGAAGCAAACCTGTAATTGTCAATTCCATATGACGCTTTCTGAGGATCAAGGACCTGAAGGTAGAGTATGCCATCAACCTCAACAGATATATTATCACGGGTGATACAGATTTGTGAAGGGACATCAATCGCCTGTTCCTTTAATGTGTGTCTGTATCTTACTTTATCAATAAAAGGGATAAGTATCTGAAAACCTGCAAGAAAGGTTGCCCTGTATTTTCCTAATCTTTCTACGATTATTGCAGTTCTCTGGGGAACGATTTTAATCATAGATGCAATAAGGATAAATCCTAAAAAGATTATCCCAACGAGAATAAATGTACTGCTTGATCCTTCCATTTTTAATTATTTTTTTGGTTCAACAATTAATGTAATGCTCCTTTTTTCTATAATAATAACTCTTTCACCGGCTGTAATTCCTGATTTAGATTCAGCATCCCAGGTTGTACCTTTGAATTCAACTTTTCCTTTTTTGTCTGGGCCGAGAACAGTTATAGCCAGAGCCTCTTTTCCTGTAAACTCATCTTCAACGCTTTCAGACAAACCATCCTTACTGTAAAAAAACTTTTTCTGAATTAATCTTCTCAAAGCAATTAGCGAAAGGACTGATACTACTGCAAAAATTATTATTTGAAGGTTGGAAATGGAATCGGGGCTAACGATCAGGCAAAACAGTGCTGTAACCCAGGCACCCAGGCCGAAGAAAAAAATAAAGAAACCAGGAATAACTAATTCCAGCAGAAACAAAATCAAACCAATCATAAACCAAAAAAGTTCAGGCCTGGAAAAAATGGTTTCAATCATAATGAATAATTTAAATAATTTGGGAGAAAATAGTTTGTTTGAAGTAAAGATACAATAAAAACAGTATAAAACTTAAAATTTATAACTGTTTAAAATTTACAGCCAGGAGGGTATCTTTATGATGGGAATATAGTTTAGTTATAGGCAATATTGTTACCTATATCTTTCATCCATACGACAACTTTTTTAGAGTAGAAATTCAGATTTTCGCAGCTAAAATCCCCTTCCATTTTGATCAGGTACCCTTTATAAGTTCCGGAGTTCTCAGAATACTTATAGCAAATAAACTCTGCAGTGCCTGCATCTGCTGCCACATTCTTTAAAGCCGTGATTTTGCTTGACGAAATATTTTCAATATAGTTAGTATATTTCTGAAGCTCATCTGTTGAGATATTTTTATCGGCAAACAAACATTTGTTAAGGTTCTCATAAACCTTATTCTCGTTGATCATCAGATCATTATCAGGGAAATTCCACCCTTCAGGACTGTTGTATTTTAAAATATTTCCTTCATTGTCAATGATAAATCCATAATGCTGATAGCCCCAGGCATGATT
>Ga0307376_10005695_pt1 | contig 11175 bp, 21 predicted proteins | sample TR2MG_FD_202536 | JGI IMG/M metagenome (GOLD analysis project Ga0307376, IMG submission 202536) | Soil microbial communities from Risofladan, Vaasa, Finland - TR-2 | ecosystem: Environmental > Terrestrial > Soil > Coastal area > Acid sulfate soil | place: Finland: Risofladan, Vaasa | collected... | reverse complement strand
ACCACCTGTCTCCTGGCGAAGAAAAAGTCATGGATGAGGCTTTGCGCAAATCCGTCGAATCCGTCGAACCCGTTGAGCCCTTGAAAGTCCGGGCAGCCAAGACGGCACGGAACTCAGGGAAACCGGCCCGGCGTCCAATCAAGACAAGAACGCCCGAGGAAAAAGAAGCAGAAAAAATCCGGTTGGCCGCCGAACACGAAGAACGCGAAAAGCTCCAAATGGAGAAATACGTGGAAAGATTGGAGAAAGACCGGTCATCGGCCGATGACACGCTGGAGAAGGTCAGAAGGCTTAGATCAGAAATTCCTGATCTAAGGGTCCAAACCGACCGTTGGAAGCAGACCCGGTATAAAGCGAGATCGGTAAACTCCCGAGTTACCCATATCGAGTTTCGGCGAACATGCGGATGCTGTTCCGACGCAGGGATTCTCGCCATGCCATATATGGAAACCGTATTGGGTCGCGTTTACTCTGACCCGCACCGTATGGAAATCGGTGAAGGCCGGTCCTACGACTGGGTACGCGAGTTCGACGGCTGGGAAGAGAAGTACCGATCCATCGGGATCTCCGAGGAGATCGTGGCAAAAATCCGCAGCTATCTCGATGCCGAACTATCCAACGCCAATGACGACGATTAGTACATCCGGTTGAGTACGAGTCTGAGGTATGCCTTCGCGGCTTCCTCCGCCGTCCCGAACTCAACACAACCACGGTCAGCATACTGGAGATTGTAGCCATCTCCCCACTTGCTCACGTTCGCACCGTCCTCGTCACGAATCTCCAAGCCCGCTTCGATGACCTGGATGACGCTGTTGAGGAGTACGTCTTCCATGGGAAGAACCCTGCCCGGCACAAGGATTGTACGCGAAAACTAGACTACCTGAAGCCCGAGGGTCTTTTTCATCGCAGCTTCGTCCGGCGTCCAAATGCGGGAGAAGCTGATGTTGACGGTGAGTTCCGCGGACCAGAGCCGGGTTTGGCCCTTCTTCCATTCCGCGATTTCACGGTCGGTGGCTTCGCTGTTCTGGTCATCGACCATGAACCCACAGCCAATACGGCCCTCGTCCCAGATGCCCCACAGTCGGGGGTTCGTGGGAGCACTGACGTACTGGGTGACTTTCTTGATGAGGCTTTGCACATCTTTGAAAATGCCCAAGTTGCTCTGGTCCCAGACGATGTGGTTTCGACCGATTTCACCTTCGGTGAAACTGTCCTCCGTCGTCTCCATCTGCGCGTAGCTGGCGATGATGTGGAACTCAGGACGGACCACGTTGCCGGCGTCCTTGAGGAACACCCAATTGCGCGGATCACTCATTTCACCAAAGGGGAGCCCATAGGCCATCTACCGAAACGCCCCAGGATTGCTCCTGGGGCGTTGTAGTCAGATCCGGGCTCTGGGGGCCTACCAGGACGAGCCGCCGCCCCCAGAGGAGCCACCGCCCCCGGAGTAGCCTCCTCCTCCTCCACCGCCACCCCAGGAGCTTCCACCACTGGAGTAGCCCCCCCGACCCCCGCCACCGTGCTTTGCCATCAAATAAATGACGAAGACGGCGAGCAGGACCAACAGGATGAGCAGAAACGGAGGGAGGTCCCACAAACTAAACGGCTTCGGAGCTACGCCCAACGGCGAGAGTTCCCCACTGAGGGTCGCCATGATGGCATCCGTGCCAACCGTGGCCGATTGGTTCCATTTCCCCTTGAGCACATCTGGCCCGATGCCACGAAGGATGTGCTGAGTCTGCAAATCGGTGAGCACCCCACCGACGCCCTTGCCCGTCTCGATACGGATACAGCCACAGCCTTTGCCGTTGGGGCCAGCTTTGACGGCTTCCGCTTTGGACATCAGGAGCAGGACGCCGTTGTCCTTTCCCTTGTCCCCGAGCTTCCAATTGTTGAATGTCTTGTAGGCGACATCCTCGATGTTGTCCCCACCAAGGGAAGACATGATGGCGACGACGACGTGGTACTTGTGCTGTTCGCGGAACGAGTTGAGCTTCGTCTCCAGGGCCGCCTGCTCACTTGGCTTGAGCACGTTGGCATAATCGTTCGCCATCCCCTGAATCTTGGGGACATTGAACGAGGCCCAGACAACGGTGCTCAAAAGCAGCGCGACGAGGCCAACGATGATGGGGAGTTTGAACCCTCGCATCAATCGAACTTCACCTGGGGCGCAGGACCGTCAACGGCGGCGGCAGTTGCCTTGTAAGGGATACGAGCAGCGAACTTCTGTCCGGTGATCGAGTTCAGGATTTCGCCGCTGACCTTCATCAGCGTCGTGTTGTAGTTCTTGACCGTGCGGTTGTACTCCTCGCGTGCCCGTAGGATTCGGTTCTCGGTCCCCTCCAGTTCGATGCGCAGATCCGAGAATGCTTCGGAGCTACGCAGTTCCGGGTATCGCTCCTGCACCATCATCAACCGACTCAACGCCCCGGAAAGCTCCCCTTGGGCTTTGGAGAACGCCGCCATCTTGGCCGGGTCTTCCAAATCCGCAGAGGTCAGGTTGATCGAGGCGGCCTGGGAGCGAGCCTGTGTGACCGCCGTGTACGTGTCCTTCTCGTGGGCCGCTTGGGCCTTCACGGTCGAAACGATGTTGGGGATCAGGTCATACCGGCGCTGAAGCTGGGCCTCCAAGTTGGCCCACTTCTCTTCGCACTCCTGGTACTCGGAAATCAGTTGATCATGTTTGGAGCAACCGGGCAGCACCAGCACCAGGAAGCACAGGAACGCGAGAAAAGAGCGTCGGTTTGTCATTTTTGTCCTCTGTGTGATTCGTCGGTTGGGTACATCTCTTTTACGCCAATGATCCCAGGGATGACGGACGGCGCAGCATGGCGACCGGACGCCTCCCCATGGGGAAAGGCGCCCGTCAAACCATGCGAGTTGTGGACCTATTCCCGGTCGGGCATTGCCGGCAGCGGTAGGCCCCGCTTGTCCAACTCTCGTTGGACAACGCCGGCTCCGATGGCGTTGAGGTTCTTGGTATCTGCGCTGTGCTTGGGATTCTCCATCGTGAGCATCAGGTACAGATCCCAGAGCACCTCGTCTTCGGTGTCTGCTTCGCCGACGAATTCGATGAAATCCATCGGGTCACGATCCAAGACCGCGTAGAGTCCGACCGCTGTGGCTTTGGCACCCATCTACCGGACGTAGCTGTTCAGGGCCTCGGTGAAGGCTTCCTTCCAGCGCCACTCATCAAGCACGTACTTGTCGAAGTCGCTGTGCTTCAAGTAGATCTTCGTCTCCTGCTCCATGCCCAAGCGAGCGATGATGCGGTCGTAGTCCTTGACATGGTTCTCCGGCTTCGTGGGCAAGTCGGGATACTTGAACTCGATGCTGTCAACCGGAGCGGATGCTGCCTTGTCGGCGAGCGCCTTGCACTTCTCGGAATGGGCCAGCATCACCTTGGAGAACTCCTTGCGCCAACCGACGATGGCCTTCGCGTAATCCGTGATGTGCGTCTCACGGTTCGCTTCGATCTTCTTCTTGAGGTCGTCGCGTTCGCAGTGGACGTGACCTTCTTGTACTTCAGCGAGTGCTTTTGCGTCTGCCATGGTGTGTTCCTATTTGTCTGTTGTTGGGAGCCAAGAAACTTGGATCCGCAGGTTTTTGGCTTCTTTGAGAGGAGTCGGGTCGCCGTGACTTTCGGTGGTGAACGTCACGTCAAACTTGGCGTCTTTGGGCATGTGGCCTTCTTTACGAAGAACCTCGGCGATGAGGTCACGAAGCTCGGCGCCGTCGAAATAAGCGGTGGTCTTGGTCGTTACTTGCATCACGGGCTCCGGTCGGGGTTGGTGCCACCAATCTTGAAGGTCGTTGTGGGGAGCTTGCGGGACTCCCCATTGGCGAACGGACCCTCAACTCGCTGGCGCGGGTCAGTCTCATGGTGGGTGTAGTAAGGCTCCAGCACGTCGGTGTGCATGGGTGTGAGATCTTGGATGTCGTGAGACCGAAGCTCGCACAGCACAGCACGCTTCTCCGGGGACAGGCGTTCGATGAACGCTCCGGGTTTCCACATAGGATCCGTGTGGAGACGCCCCTTCTTCCGGGCATAGCCACGGCGGTCGGCGCCCATGAAACCCTGGACTGACGCAGAAGAGGCGAGATCCACCATGAGGCGACGGACGACGTTCCGGCCCACTTCGCGCTCAAACATGCTGATGACGTTGTTGAGATCCAGGTCCATGGTGGCACCCTACCCCGGTCAGGGGTCCGTCTGACGATGTGGTTCGTGGGGTCGCACGCCATCGACCAGGAGACTCTCCATGACCTCGTGCCGGGCGAACTCCATCAACAGCCCGTAGATTCGCCAAATGAGCCAATCCCGTGCGGGCACGATGTCGGTGACATCGTAGTGGGCGCAATTGCCGGTTCCGACTTCGACCATGAGGGTGGGGTCATCACGATCCGGCAGGATGGCCAGCAAACGCAGGTCGCACTCCCACATGCGATCCCTCCATGTCCATTGGACAAAGAGACGCTTGGCCCACAACGACATTCCCCCACGAATCTCGATGCCTTCGACCGAACACGGCCCGTCCCCCTCAACGATGAGGGGTACGACGTTGACGTTGGGATCAATGGGATCCGGCTGGAGGAGCCGGATCCTGTGATCCTCATGGAAGGGCCTCACCCTTCTTTTACGCCGAATCCCTCCTCGACGAATCAAGGGTGACGGCCGTACCCAAGCGATCACCTGGGCGGGGTAGCTACTCCCTCGACGTTGCTCCCTTTTCCACTTGGTCGAATCTCACGCCAAGCATTTCGGGCCCCGATTGGTCGAATCAGAGATGAGCGTCCCCAGGGTTCTCCCGTGGTCTAGCAGCCTTGCGGCCTCCCACTTGTTATCCCTGTTTCTCGCTCAAGCCGGCCCTACCCCGTGCATCCTTTGTGCTGTTGGCCGGACAACGCCGACCTCCCCGAAAGGAGGCTACGGCCGTCACAGGGATTGTACGCGAACTGGACGCCTTTTGACGGGGCTTGTGTAGAATCCGCAGGGGCCCTGTGTAGTGGGTACAACAAACAAACGAGTCTTTGGCTTACCGGAGCCGGGATCAAGACTCTACATTCAAAACGAACCAAATCCGGTCTTACTTAGCTTTTCTTACCCCAGTCTCAGCACCAGCCTTGATCAAGCTGATGTCCTGATCCGCCGCGGAACCCGCGGAAAACGCTGCTTGGTAGGCGACTAGCAGATGCGGTGAAGGTGAGACAGGGCCCCGAGGGGGTCAAGGTGAGCGCACCGTCCGGCCCGTAGAAAACAAACCGGAAAAAGCGCAAGTCTTCTTTGAGAGTGTGTTCGTTCTTCTTGTTCGCCGCCCCTGGAATGGTCCGGGGGCGGTTTTAATTCCGGTGTAGAACGCACACGTTTCCTGTGGAGAAGGCATGAACACCACGACCAAGCCCTTCCTCAACGTAACCCGCGCCCGCGACATGCTCGCCATGCTCGACGGGAAAGCCCCCTACAACACGATGTCGAACATCTGTTGGGGAGATGCCTACTTCGGCATGAGCATCGAGCGCGAATTCGGCATGACGATTGAAGATTTGCGGAAGAAGGTTGGAACCAACTGATGTAGAAAACGCATCCCTTTTGTGTAGAGAGTAAGCAGCCCGGTGGGTGCCGGGATCAGGGCCGAAGGCCGAGGGGGTAGCTCCCCCGATGACGCCAGAAGCCAACCACTACCCCCTACCCGGATGGGTCGGAACTGGTCCCCCGTAAAGTGGGCAACGTGGAGGCCGCTAGCAGCCTGCGAAGCGACCCGCTCGGACCAAGATTTCAAAAGGTTGTTTTTCGTGTTCATAGAAGTCCCCCGGAATGGTCCGGGGGCTTCGCCTAATTCCCGTGTAGAATCCTCGCGTGTCTTGTGTAGCTGGTGAACAAAACAAGGAAACAAGAAAATGACACCAGACGCAATGAACAACGCCGCCAAACGGGAACAGGGTTCCTACACCGTGCGGTTCATCGAGCCCACCCGCTACGCCCGTGGCAACAACGGCAAAGGCAGCCTGACCGTCCCCAAAGACTTGGGTGAAGCCCTGGCCGCCCGATTCCCCGGCAGTTTCGCCTTGGACAAAGCCACCGCCGAAACCGTCACCGCCGACGGCGAATGGAGCCCCTTGGCCCCGGGTGAGTACCTGACTTGGTATCCGATCAACGGCCACGGTGCCCGAGCCTGGAGCCGGTTCCGCAAAGAGCAGAACGTGAGCTTCAAAACTTGGGGCAACCACAGCTACGCCACGAGCCCGATGTCCGAGACCTACTGGTGCTCCTGAGTCCAACCCCCGAGCCCGCAGGATCGATCCTGCGGGCTTCTTGCTTCTTTTTTCGGCCCCGGTTGTCAGGTTTCAGGCTGGGTCGGCGTCTACCGTCTAGGGGGAGTCCAGGCCGAGAGGGATCAGTTGCTCTCAAAGCTCCCGACGTTGGGGGCACCCCTGGCGCTGGTAGGTGTGCGTCTTCTTGGTCCGGTGCCCTCTCGCAATGTCGAACATGAAGTTGCGAGAGGGCCCCGAAAGGCTCTGCCAGAACATGAACGCCGAACGTAGTTCCTCTGGTAGCTCGTCGGCGGTGAGCCCCTTGAGCGCCCGTTGGGGGTTCGTGTGCCCCTGCTCCCTCAGATAGTCGAGGATGAGGGCGAATTGTTCTTCGGCGGTCATGGCCCCTGTTGCACAAGCAACAGGGGGAATCTACATCGAAGTCTTGCCGCCGCCGAACCCACCCCCGTCTTCGGTCTTCTGGATGATGATCTCGGGGTCGTAGGCTTCCCGTGCGGCCTCCAGAGCGGCCCGACCCTCGGCCGGGTTCATAGACCGCAGGGCATGAAGCTCCTCGCCCCAGAGCTTCACGGAGTCCACAAAGGGCAACATCTCTTCACTGTCGAAGTCGATCTTCGGGTTGAGTTTCTGGAACTCACGCACGAAGGCACGCCAGGCTTGGTGCTCACGCTTCATTTGCTCGGGATCAAATACGTCCATGTGGGTTATACGCCGTTTGTCCTTCTCTTGGTGCGTTTCTACCCCGCAGGGCAAACCCCGGCAGCCTTGGCCTCTCCTCGTTCATCGATCTCTCCCGCGAACAGAATCCGGCAGTGCTTGCACACCGCTAACCGTCGTGGGGTTCGTGTGAGCTTCTCCGTCGAGCCCACATGGTTCAACAGCGCGAACCCAACCGGGAAATCTTTGTCTGCTTCGTGCATCTCCTACTCCTCGTCCTCGTCACAAGAAAGAGCCTCGTTGGCCTGATCCTGGGCGTCGAGCTTGCCCCACTTGCGCCAGGCGCGACGGACCTTCTGGGCGCCTTCGCCCTTCTTGGGCACGCCGTAGCCGCGAGGATGCGGAGGAGTTTTGCGGTGGCTCATCTTGGTTCCTACACAGGGGATTTGAGCAATCTACACGAGCCGCGGGTAAGGTCAATCCGTGCTCATCTACCCCGGAAAGTGGATTTTCCTCGCCACCCCACATACGGCTTCGACTGCCCTTCGATTCGCCCTGGAGCATGGCCCCATGAAAAAGGACGTGATCCTAAACCGGGCCCACGCATCGAAACAGTCCATGAGGGGATACCACCACTTCGGCATGGACGACCTGGAGAAGCACCAAGAGATGAAAACTCATCTCTTGGGCGGGGAAGTCACTTGGTCGATCCAACGCAACCCGTATGATCTGGCGGTGACGTGGTGGCTCCGGTACATGGCCGACGGTCGTCGAGAAGGTGAATCCAAAGATGTCCCGTTCCCGGCTTTCATCAGAAGGTTCGCCAAACTCCCGCTCGTCGTGGGCGGTGAGATCTTCTGGCACAAACCCGACGTGTGGCTCAAATACGAGAACCTCGGGGATGAGGTCAACAGGTTCCTCCAAAGCCACAACTGCCCGGACATCGACATCGACACCCAGAACACCACCAAGGACAAGCGCCCTTGGCAGTCGTACTACGAGGAGTTCCCCGAAGCCATCGAAGCGATGAACAATCGCTTCGGCGATGAGATCTCGGAGTTTGGCTACGAGCTACTTACTCCGGCCTGAACACCGGCAGGGATTCGTTCTCCAACGTGAGTTGGTGGAACTCTTCGGGGCTGTAGGCTTTGAGCCCCTCTTCGTGGAGGAGCCACACGGCTTTGAACCGCAGTTGCAGGATCGTCCGCGAGCATTGCCAGCAAGAAGGCGGACCTGACGGGACCGCCTTCCCATCAATGACCCTCACATGGAGGATGTGGAAATCAGCCACGCCCCGCCGCTTCAAAGGTTCTACGCCGAACGCAGCTTGATCCAATCCTCGATGTCGAGGGCCTCGGGATCAAGCCGTGCCAGAAGCTCGCGTAGTTCCCGCACCAGAACACGGGTGCAGGTCACACACAAACCCTCGACCAGCATGTAGTCGTAGCAGAGCGCCCGGCATCGACGGCAGTTGGGGTGCTTCATGCCAGAACGCAGCCCAGTTCCTTGAGAAACTCCTCCAACCCCGCTGCTGTCTTGGGGTGGCCGTACTCCAGCGAAGCCATCTCCCACCCGTCGTCCCAATAGGTGTTCACGGCGAACGCACCATGCTTGATGAAAATGACGACATCCGTCTCCGCACCTGGGATAGCGTCGAAGACAACCACGGCATCAGCAAACACGATGAACGGCTCACCGATGGGCCATCCGTTCTCTTGGCGTGTCTGCAAGCACTTGTAAAACTCGCGCCAACCGGGGACATCCGTTTCCATGACCGGGTGGACCTCATCGTCCCAACCGTCACCGTCCACGGCATCACGGAGATCCTCAAACTTGTCCCATCGGGACTTGTCGAACCAGAACACGAGCGGTGACGGTTTGAACAGCGACGCGATCTTCTGGAGCAGATTCTCCATCCGGTCGATGCGGTCATGGTGCGCCTTCACCTCGGATTTGGCTTGTTCGACCAGTTCACGAAGGTTGGGCTTTTTCTTGGCATCCTTCTTCTTGGTCGATTTGAGTTTCGGGTCCATTTTCTACCTACACAGAAAGAAGGGGATCTACACCAGGAAGCGGGCTTCGTTGGCGATAGCCGTCCGGTGGGCGATGGGCAGGCTTCCGACAGGTTGGGGCCTTTCGCCGTTGGGAGCGCCCGTGAGCTTCTTGCCGTCCCAACACAGGAAACACAACCTGGGTCGGCCTCGACGTTGATCGACCCAATACGGAACGTCCCTCGGGGCGATCCCACGATTCCGAAGGACACCTTCCAGACGGAACATCACCTTGTTGAGTTTGTCGAGGACGACCATCAGTTCGTTCTTCGCCCGCTTCCCTTCGGCGATGGCCTCGGGTGTGGACTCCTTAGCGACAAACTCCGTGAGGGTGTCGTAGGCGTGGAGCAGTTCTTCACGAGTTGGGATTGCCAAGGTCCGGCCGCCCTTTCCGCCAATCAAGATGTCCCTGTCGCATGAGAGCAGCCAGTCCGTGTTCGCCAGCCTTGTCCAGTACCCGGAGGATCTTGGGCAAGTCGTCTTCGGGGAGCCACACGACCGCGTGGAATTTCTGCCCCATCGGCGTGTCGAAGTAGCTCCCGTAGACTTCCGTCTGCTTGACCCGGTTCACGTTGCTGACCAGGGTTTCCACCAAACCCTCATCCGTCTGGGCGTTCGTCAGCGCCATGTGGATCAGATGAGCTTGCTCTTTCCGGTTGGTCTCAAACAACACGGGGCCGTCCATCTCGTGTCCAAACGTGATCTTCCAGTGACCCCCACGCATCTGTGAACCGAACTTCGGCCCACTGTCCAGGTCAATGGGCAAGAGGGCGCCATCCTCAAGAAACTCGTGTTCGTGTTCCTCTGTCTTGCCGCAGATGGGGCAGCCTTCGTCGGTGTCTTCGTCGCTCACTTCACTTGTACGCAAAAACGCGTACAACCAAAGAGGCCCGCGTGAAACACGTCAAGAATGACCACGAAGACTACCTGCTCTACGAGTGGCGGAACATCAAACCCATCCCGGCCTTACTGCTCATCCCGGGCATGGACGTTGATCCACCGCTGCCGGAGTGTTTGTTCGACGATCCATCGTGGCAGCTAGAAATCAACGGCTACCGGCCCAACCTCCAAGAATGGACCGTGGACAAAGAACTCGATGATGACGGCAACATCACCCGGATCGCCCTGACCTACAAGGGCATCGAAATCCCCCAATTCCTCCAGAAGACCCACTTCATCAGCATCAGAATTCGCAAGCCCTCGTCACCGGGCCAGTATTTCGCTACCTCTCCAGGGCAAGCCCACGACTACCTCCAACGGGACTGCCTTCGGGAAGAACCGCCCGATGAGATCGAATGCCCGAACTGCGAAGCGGAGCTTTACCCCGTTCCCGACAAATGCCCCCAATGCGGTGAAACTCTCGACCCTGACACGCCGACCGTAGGTGAGTTGGTGGACAAGTACGGGCGCGATGCGAGGGTCGAAGTCTACGTCAGCGGCATGAGTGCCGATCTCATCGTCAACTTCACGCGGACCAAGAAACAGGCCGATGAGATCAACAAGAAGAAGCGTGCCGCCCACGACGAGAAAGCAGCCAGCTTCAAAACTCGCATCGCTGCCTGGAACGACCATTTGGCCCCTGAGAAAGCCCAGAAGAAACGGGATCAAGAAGCCCGGGAACGGGCTGAGCTTGAGAAGCTCAAGGCCAAATACGAAAACAACACCGCCGGGTAAAGTCACCAACGATGTTTCGGCGCTTCTGGAAGTGGCTCGTCCGACAATACCGTATCTGGCGTTTGCGTCGGACCATTCCCCGGATGATCAGGAGCTTTGAGAAGGGCCTGAAAATGTTGTCTCGGGCTCATCAAGCGTCTGATGACTGACCGGATAGCCGGATCTCAAGAAGGTCGCCGAACTGGGTTTCCAGATAGGGCTTGAGAGCGGTGATGAACCTCGGATCGTCCCACGCGATGTGCTCCAAGTCGGGAGTGTCTTCCGGTGGCACGTCTTTGAGCAGGAGGATGCCTTTGAGCTTCCATCCTGCGATGGCCGATTGCCACGTTTTCTTTTCGTGGTGGATCACGTAGCTCAACGCGCCGTCATACGTGAGAGTCACATCGACGACCCCTGTGTCTTTGTTGAAGATCTGAGCCGTCGTTGTCACGTCGGGGTGCTCTTTTTGGCTTGGTAGTCGAGCCAGCGTTGGGGATGATCGGACTCCGCCCACGGGGTCGTGGACGTGATCTCTCGACCA
>Ga0307376_10005694_pt1 | contig 11176 bp, 25 predicted proteins | sample TR2MG_FD_202536 | JGI IMG/M metagenome (GOLD analysis project Ga0307376, IMG submission 202536) | Soil microbial communities from Risofladan, Vaasa, Finland - TR-2 | ecosystem: Environmental > Terrestrial > Soil > Coastal area > Acid sulfate soil | place: Finland: Risofladan, Vaasa | collected... | reverse complement strand
TGATTGAAAGGGCGCTGTACCACGCAACGACTAAGCTGCTTGGTAATGATGATGATTTGCAGTGGGGCAGCGTTCCCGAGATCAAAGACCGCGGGCAAGTTAGTTTGTTCGAGCTTTCTAAAAGAGGGCGGCGGTAATGGGTGCCATGAAGAACAGCAGTGTGGGCGTGCTCATTCGTAACATCATGTGGGACATAGACCCGCTTGACAAATACGGGCGCGTATCGCCGGAGAAAGTAGTGGCCGCGTGCGGGTTGATCCCGCACTTTCTTGACGGAGCTGATCCGCGTGATCCTATGGCTCAATTCAGCGAGCGCTATCAGTTTGGCGCTCACTGGGACGATGGGCCTGCACGCATTGACGATCGCGGCTTTCACACTTACCCGGAGGACGACGACTTGCCGCCTTACGTGGTTGGCGAGCTTCGCGAATTCAAAATCTACATCATGCCGCACGCGCTGGTTTCGGTGGTCAACACCAAGACCGGCGCGCAGGCGCATACGAGGATGGATTGAATGGTACTAAACGAAACGCGTATCCCAATTTGCCCCGCTTGTCACAGCGACGACATTGTGGTCGATGCTGACATTCGATGGGAGAACGGGAAATGGGTGTTAAACAACACCTTCGACTCCGGTTACTGCTACAACGAAGGATGCGGCGAGTTTCGATCCCATGATTGGGTTGCACCTATGCCACGGAGGCAAACATGAGATCACCAACAGAACGAGAAATCACGGCAATACGAGCTGAGCTTATTCATCAAATGGGCGCGCTGGATTGGGAGCCTAACTGGAACCACGTAGGAGTGATTGATAACTACATGCCGGACGGACCGAGTTGGTCTGGCAAGGCTGCGATCTTCCCTGGCGGAGAAATCAATTTTCTCAATGTGTGTTTGTTCACAAAGAGCGGCGAAGTCGTGGTTAGGATGGCGACCGCTGAAGTTGTTATTTGAAGGAGTAGAGCAATGATTGATTTGATTATCAAAACGGCCCTGATGGAGCATTTGATCGACGAGCGCATGCGGGAGCATCGCAGCAACGGCACGGCAGGCGAATGGATCACTGAAGCGCTTATGTATGACAAGTTCGACAAGTTCGACCTGTTGGAGTTGTACCAGGATTACATCGACTGGCATAGCGGCGAAAATCCTCTAGGGATCGACGAGGACGCTCTGCTCGAAAACGGGAGTGTAAGCAAATGAGCCTTGAAGATGCGAACTACTACAACGACCTGCGGGTTCGCAACGGCGGCAACAATAGGGTGCCAGTGTTGGAGGACGAGGACGGGACCAAGACGGAGTTACCCTGGAAGTGGGAGATATGCCCGACCTGCGACGGACGCGGGAAACACGTTAACCCGTCGATTGACTCGGGCGGCTTGACTTCGAGGGACTTTTACGAAGATCCCGATTTTCGCGACGAATACATGAGCGGCCGCTATGACGTGACCTGTTACCAGTGTGGCGGGCGCTCAAGCGTGCCTGCCGTTGATTTGGACCGACTAACGCCAGAACAGCGTGATCGCCTGGAAGCGCGCGAGCGCGACGATGCGGAGTACCACGCTATGCGGCTGGCTGAAATTAGAGCAGGAGCATAACTGTGGATTTGCACATAACAATTACTGACGAAAATGGCGACCAACTGCGTAGCGTCAACATCTGGATGGATGGTAGCGACGCTGAAGGAGCCGATGAAATTGCAGACTGGATACTCCTGGAGTATGACGGTGCGAGAGAAGAAATTAGAGCAGGAGCATAAAGCTGTGAGAACACCAGACGAACTGATCGACCTGACGATTCACAACCACAAAACGATGCTAACGGCATTCCAGAGGGAGGGCATGACTGTCGGCGACGCTGAAAAACAAGCCAACTATGTACAGGCACACGGTGATCGCTGTAAGCGCTGCGGCACCGTCACGTTCGGCCTATTCCCTGGCTCTGTGCCTTACTGCGAGCAGTGCACGGCAGACCTGCGAGAGCTTGACCAAGCGCATACGGGCAAATTTATGTGGTTTGCCGAAATGATGGAGCAGATGAGGAAGCAAAGATGAATAGAAACGACATGATCAAACGATGGACAAAGGATGCGAGCAACCTGCTGGTAGGCAAAAAAATTGTTGCCGTACGTTACCTAACGGATGCGGAACGCGATGGTCTTTTCTGGCACTCTGCGTCACTCGCGATCCAGTTAGATGATGGCACCCTTATCTGGCCGAGTAGCGACGATGAGGGCAACGACGCCGGGGCGCTGTTTACAACCAGTGAGAAATTAGACACGATACCAGTGATTTGATCGCAGCGCCGAGCGCCTTCTCGCGAGGGCGCTTCACGGTGCGATGAAGCATCATTACAGGAGTTTGATAATGAGTAAAATGAAAACTGAAACGAACTACACAGACGACCCTATCCTTCGCGCATTAGCTGATGCGTGTAGAGAATTCCAGCGTGACGTTAGTGAGTTTGTGGGCCGTGAGGTTATATACAATGTGTCAACGCTGGTTAATGAGCTAATAGAACATGACGTTGGCGTTGGCAAACTGTATACCGTCTGCTCGCAAGATGATTGGCTGACGCCGGCAATAGAAGAAACCTACAACCTTAGCCGAGACGAATGCGTGGAGATTCTCGAATCTATCGGCATTGCCTGCCAAGACGATGAGCCGATTGAAAATCTACGCGCCGCTATTTTTGACGAAAGCGTCGTGGACGGCGACATTGACGCGCAAGATTTTTGCGACAGTCGCGGGTTGGACCCTTATCAGCGCAAAGCGTGCGAGCATTGGATTGTTTCAGACTGGCTCGCTAACAGGCTCGAAGAACGTGGGGAAATGGTCTTGCGCGATTTTATGGGCTTGACCATATGGGGACGCACCACCACCGGGCAGTCAGTCTCGTTCGATCTCGTGATCTGCGGTATTTATGAAGCGATGAAGCACGTTACAGGAGTTTGAGAAATGATTTTAGAATTGGTAGCAGGGTTCAACGCGTCGGCTGAAGAAGTCGAGATTCTTCACGCGCAGATGATGAGCGATGAAGATGCCGACGAACTTGATTTGTTCGAGCGCGCCGGATGGAGGCGCGAGAACGGCGATTCATGCGAGTACCTACGCGTGAACTACACCGATGAACAAGCGGCGGAGTTTAATCGCATTCAGGACGCAGCCTATGAAGCGATAGTGCTCGCCATGAACGCGGGAGTGCGACTATGAAAAAACGCTGGTTTGACGCGGTATATACGATCACTTACCGCCGACAGATTCAGGCAGAAACCGCGACCGAGGCAAAAGATGTTTTGGTCTGCGACTACTGCGACGACGATATAGAACTCGCCGAATGCGAGGCAGAGGAAATTGTTAGGGAGTTTGAAAAGGCGTCGGAGGGCGCGATTGCAACTACAAGGAGTTTCGGAAATGAGTAAACGATACGTGTTTGAACAAGACCCTGGCCATGGCTGGTTAGGTGTTCCCTTGAACGAGTTACAAGGACTGGCGATTGACGACCAGGTTTCCCGTTATAGCTATTGGGAGGCGCGCACGCAGACCGTCTGGTTGGAGGAAGACTGCGACATGGGGCTTTTTATTCGCGCCATGGCGGGCATTGAGGGCGTTGCTGACGCGGACTTCCGGGATTGGGTGCAGCAGGATTTCTTCGCGCTGCGGACGGAGGATCGCCGCGAGGGCGAAAGGATTCGGAGGTTGCCTTCGTTCGTTGCAGCAGACCATGCGCAGCCAGTGAGCCCGAAGGACTTGGAGGTTCGGACGTGAGCGCGCGCAAAGAAAACTATCCGGGCCATCGGATCAGGGAAGTCTGGCTCTTTATCGGCATTGATTCAGATGGCGATGAAGGGTTGATGGCGATGCGAGGGCCGGACGGTATGCTTATGCCGTTGGTTGCGTCAGACGAGGTTCGTCGCGCGCAGCTTGAGCCCATCGCGGTGGACATTGCGGCGGCTAAAAACGGGACGTTTGAATGCCGTCATTTTGTTGTTGCGACGGACGACGGAGGCGAGCCGCCAGGATGAACGAATACCATGAATTTGAAGATCACACGCAAGACCCAAGCGGGCCATGGATTAAGCGCAAAGGCGTCGGAGGCGAAAGGCACGGACCAGGATCGAAGGATTACGTGGCGGAATAGTCACTGGCCGGCGGTGGTTGCTTTTCTGCTGCTGGTCGTTTTTATTGAATTATTAAGAGGGTGATGTAGATGTTGATTCTCACAAGGCGGACTGACGAAATCATACGGATTGTTGCGCCGGATGGTGATGAGATCGATGTGAAGTACATGGGCAATAACAGTGAAAAGCAGGCACGGTTGGGCATCGACGCGCCGGAGGACTACCACATTCTGCGCATCAGTCGGGATGGCGACATTGAAACTGGCGTAAGGAAAACGTAAGTGTCTCAAATCAAATACGACATGACCCCGGTGGTGTTAGCGAGCAAAGGAATCGCTCGCCAGCATCTTATCGGAGCAATTCGGGATGGACGCGACGCCGCGCCGGTCGAGGTTATGTATGTTGATGAAACTCGCCCGCTTGGTGTCGCCGGCAATCGGCCGACCATCCCAGGTAGCGGGGTGTCCAAGTACAAGGTTATTTGGGAGGTAGAGCAGGTGGCGACGGACGGAGACTTCGTTGGTCGCCTTGTTTGGAAGCTCATGGGGCGAGAAGGTACTTATCCCGTTTGTGTTGATTATGTCGGCCCGGTTCCGCCGGGGGCGACGCCGACGTTTTTCAGCGCTCGCGCTGACGCCGAGGCGTGTGCGGCGAAATGTGCGTTGCTGCTACGTGAGCAGTTCGCCGTTTTGTTTCAAGAGTGACGATTGACTCACTGGTATCCCAAGGCAGTGCGGGATGCCTTTCACGCCGAGGTAGATCGGATCAAGGCGACGCCAGTTGGTTTGCGCCCGAGGTTATGGACCTACTGGTCACCGAACATGCACGTCGAGGATTCAGATGAAGATGAACTTCTCCGAGCAGGAGATCGTATCGATGATCGACTTCGCAATGAAGAACAAGGGCGCGCCGGCGCAGATCGCGAACGAGTGCGAAACAGTGTCGTTTCGAAAACTTCAACACACGTACGAAGTGGAGGTACTGACGGGGCTGGAAGAACCGCTGTCGTTGACCAAGAAGAAAAAACAAACGGCGAACGACGGAGGCTCCCCGACCCCAAGCGCCGGTGGAGTTTCGACTGAATGCGCGGAGGAAGGTTGTAATAACACGTTTAACCAGACCGATCGCCGGCAGAAATACTGCGCAGATCACAAGCGCTATCGGGTGGGGGAAGAAAAAGAATGATGAGAGACGACGTGCGAAAACGGGCAATCGAGGCTCTGGCTCGGTGCTATCGAGTGCAGGGCACGACGCACCCAAACATGCAGACGCTGGTTGATTTTGTTGCTATTTGGGCTGAATACCAGGATGTAACGATTGAGCAACTTATAGAGGCTCTGCCTGCTTGGACTGGTGCGCAAGACAAGGGCCAGTTACCGACGCCAGGTGAGGTTCATGTGTTTCTCATCGGCTACCCCGATCTTGATTCCTTCGAAGACCTCATGGATAACTTTATTGCTACCGGCCGCGTCGCGGAATACCGCGACCCGCTTGGCATACAGGTGTTGAGGGCGATGGGCGGCTCCATGGTGTTTAAGCAGATGAGCGGCAATGATCGAGGGCGCTTCAAGAGTCTTTGGTCTGCAAAATACAAGGAGATTCAAGCTGATCAACGACGGCGAAAAAAGTAATTCGCCGGTCCCGAGGTACTTGAAGGCGCTCAACGAGTACACGGACGGTGAGTTGGCGCGCGAGCTCCATGAGCGAGCCTACCGTCGGCATTTAGGGATTTGCGATTTTTGTGGTTTGGCGTGCGATGAAGGATTGCCGTGTCGCTTTCCAGAGCGCCATCGGTTAGCAAAGCAACGGGGGGATATATAAATGGTCGATAGTAATTATCCGGGAGGTCTTGGAAATGGATTCATGCCGAATTAGAGCTTCAAGCGTAGCGAGCTTTTTTGATTGTCCCGCCCGTTTCGCATCGATTAACCTTGACCACCAACGCCTGCCTGCTTCCGCGCCGGCGCGGATAGGCACAGCCGTACATGCCTCAACGGCTGCGTTCGACCAGGCGCACGGTGAACTGTCGATTGAGGACACCGCGGACGTGGTGCTCGACGCGATTCTGAATCCAGACGAAGAGGTTGATTGGGGTGGTATGCCCCAGCGCAAGGCCATCGAGATTGGCATCGGCTGTCACACAAAGTATTGCGGCGAGATCGGCCGACACGCCACTTACAGCTACATTGAAGAGACGCTGGATGATCTGACGATCAGCGTCCCGGTGATGCGCGAGGATTCGCTCGAGATTGTGCTGACCGGTACGCTCGACCGCATCAGGGTGGTGGAGGGCCGGCAAGGCGTTTGTGATGTTAAGACGGGCGCTCGAGCCGCCAGTCAGGCGCCGGGGCGCCACAAAGCCCAGCTGGGTGTGTATGAACTACTCGCCGCCACGCAGCTGGAGATCGATCTGGAGCTGCCTGCAGAGATTATCGGGCTCCAGACATCCAACAACTACGATGCGGTTGTGCACGCCGTCCCAGGCGCGCGAGAGACGCTGGTGGGCTCTGAGCAAAGCCCAGGCCTGTTGACCTACATGGCTGACATGCTCAAGCGCGAAACGTTCTACGGCAACCCCTCAAGTTTCCTCTGTTCTCCAAAATACTGTCCGAATTGGGAAAACTGCAAATTCAGGTAGCCACTTCGGTCCGGGCGGGGATAGAATCTTGGTTCAGATTCCAGTAACACAATTACCGAAAATTGGCGGAGGGTGAGGCTGTCTTGAAAAACGGAGACCACTACGAAGAAGATGATGAAGACTTGAGGGACCTTGATCTCAAGGAAGTTGCGGCCATTCGAGCGCTTGAAACCGGATCGATCCACGACGAGGCGATGGAGTTTTTGATAGCGCAGCGAGGGCGACTCCCGAGGGTTGCCGCCGATATCGGGGTTTCACAAAACACACTCTACGATCTTGTGGCTGGGCGGCGCAGTTCGCTCAAGGCGGTGGTGGCTGAAAAAGTCTTGCGCTACAAATTGCTTCTTGGAGATAACCTGCTGTCATGCCAGCTGCGGCGGCCGAACGGTTAAACCTTCGTCGTTTGGAGAAGCCTTTTGGAGAAAGAGCCGCCGCCAGATCTGCCCTGGTTCAAAACTCATGCTGTGAATGATGTCCTCATGGCAACGATGGGGTGGGACGATGAGCTGTCGGGGATTTACTTAAAGTTGGCAGCACTGCAATGGCACAATCACCATGCCTGGAAAGATGCGTCGCTCGAGAAAATACGAAAAGAACTGTGCAAATTCTGCCCATCCGCCGATAAGCGATGGGATGATTTATTGGCTGTTGTCCCTGATGGCAAGTTGCCCAGGATCGCGGAGTTGCGCGAGAAAGAAGAACGCCTGTACCACGCAAAATCGCAAGGCGGGAGGACGCGGGCCGCTCAGATGAAGTTGGAGGCGGCCGAGCGATTACGAGAATCACAAAACAACGGAGAATCACATGGCGGACCCGAAACCGACCAACCTGGCTGACCTACAAAGCAAGGGCGCTACCAAGCGGCGATCGATGCAGGAGCTCGAGAAACTTCCACCGAAGCAACGCGTATCAGCGTTCCTCGAGGACAACCGAGCGCAGATAGCGGCGGCTCTACCGAGGCACATCAGCGCAGATCGGATGCTGCAAGTCGCGCAAACGGCGGTGACACAAACGCCGGCATTGCTGGAGTGTTACGCGCCCACCCTGTTTGGATCGCTCATCAAGTGCACCCAGCTGGGCCTAGAGCCCAACAACGCGCTGGGTCAGCTGTACCTGGTGCCCTTCAACAACCGCAAAGAACGCCGTAAGGATTGCCAAGTCGTTATTGGTTATCGCGGCATGATCGACCTGGCGCGACGCTCTGGCGCCATCAAGTCGATATGGGCTGATGCTGTGCGCGAGGGCGACCTGTTTGAATACGAACGCGGCATGGACGATCGGTTGCGTCACGTCGAAGGCGAGTCGCAGGGCGAGATCACGTACTTTTACGCGTACGCTCACCTGAAAGACGGCGGATTCGTGTTCGATGTGAAGTCGGTTGGTTGGATGCGAACCCACATGCTGACCACTCAATCGAAGGGCACCTATGGTCCCTGGAAAGATCACTTCGAACAGATGGGGCGCAAGACGATGGTGCGCCGGCTGTTTAACTATCTGCCGGTTAGTATTGAAATGGCGGAAGCCCAGGCGGTAGACGCGACCGGTGATTCTGTTGCGCAGAACATGGACCGCGTGCTGCAGGGTGAATACTCGGTGCTTGATGAAGTGGGCGGGGTTATTGAATCGAGCGACGCCGAAGCCGAGGTTGTTGCGGCCTTGGCGCCGACCAGCGACATCGTAGATTCTGCCGGCGAAATCTTTGACCCGGAGCAACACCTTTGTACCGAGTCGGGTATGCCGATGTACAACCAGGACGATAGTTTCCGCAAGCGACCACAGCGCGGCAAGTCGAAGCAGGAAGAGGACGACGAGGCAGCGGCGGCGACCGAGTATTCACCCTCCGACAACGAGCCACCATGGAACGACGACGAACTCCCGAAAATGGAAGTGCAAGGCGACGACGAGATTTCGGTTGAATGAACATTGAAACGGTAGAGATCGACAATTTTCTGCGCATCGGCCGGATGCGTCTCGAGCTGACTGGCGGCTCTGTCCACATGATTTGCGGGCACAACGAAGCGGGCAAAACCTCGTTGCAGGAGGCCATTCGTTTCTGCCTGTTGGGTGAGACCTCGCGGGTTAAGCTGAAGGGCGATTACAAGCTGATGGTCAAAGATGGGGCCGCCAGCGGGTTAGTTCGCATGACCGTTGACGGGCGCCGCATCGAGCGCGACATCCAGACTGGACGCGGCAGCGCTGAAGACCACACTTGGCCAGACGCGCTGGAGTACCTGCTTGATGCGACCCGCTATGGTTGGCAAGACGACAAGGCCCGTCGCAAATTCATGTTTGGGTTGCTGCGCATAACAATCTCCCAGGAAGAAGTGCGAAAACGCCTTCGGCAAGATCATGCGATCCCGGATCACATGGCCGACACCATCATGCCTATGCTCAAAGCTGGATTTGATGCGGCGCACCGGTACTGCAAAGAGCAGACCAGTGAAGCCCGAGGCGGCTGGAAGGCCACCACCGGGGAGAACTACGGGGCGCAAAAAGCTAAAGACTGGACCCCTGACCTAAGCAAAGAAGTCGATGTGTTGGATTACACTCGATCGCTGGCCGAGTACGCCAAGCTGCAAAACAAGGTGGAAGCACTGGCCGAGGAAGTCGGCCGTACCAAGGGTGCAAAGAGCGGCGATTTCATGGCGCTCGGGCAGATATTCAACTGCCCCAACTGCGACGCTCGAATTTGCATCGACCGCCTCCACAACCACAAGCAAATTCGTGTGGTCACGAAAGAAGAAGAGGCCCGCACGTTGGCTGAAGCGCAGCTGATGGCAGATGAGATCGAGCCTCCTTCTGTTGCGGCGCTCGAATCCGCCAGGGCGGAGCGCGACAAAGCGGCTGTCGCGTTAGACGCGATGAAGGAGATTCAGGCGCGCACGGAGGGCGCTACAGAGCTCTACAACCAGGCGCAGGCTTATCACCAACAAGTGCAGATGTGGGACACGGCGGCGACGGCGCTGGCGCCTACAGGCATTCCATCCGAAATGATCGCGGAGAAGCTGAAGCCGTTGAACGACCGTTTGCGAGAGACTGCAATGCAGACCGGCTGGCCGCAAGTGTCGGTGACGCCTGATATGAAGATCATGGTTGATAACCGAATCTTTCAACTGCAGAGCGAGAGCGCTCAGTGGCGTGCGCAGGCGGCGATCGCCGAGGCCATTAGTTTCATCAGCGGTGTCGGCATCTTGGTTCTTGACCGGGTAGACGTGCTCGACATCAAGAACCGGGTTGCTCTGATCAAGTGGGCGCTGAAGATGGGCGAACACCACAACAACGTGCTACTAATCGGCACATTCAAAGAGCCGCCGAAGGTGCCGGCCGCCATTACGGTGCACTGGCTCGAGGACGGCAAGCTAATCAACCAGGAGGCAGAAGCCGCATGACAGAAGAACAACCCGCACCAGCAAGTTATAATCGAGCTCAATTTGAGCACGCGTTCCGCTCGATCACGCAAATGGTGCACGCCGTTGGCTTTCTCGATATCAAAGAGATTCAGCGGTGGGTGATGGTGGTCACGGACCCGGCGGAAACGAAGGGAGCGAAACTCACCGAGGCTCAGCTCGAGGGCCGCACCAGGGTCCTGGCGTTGCTCGACAACCTCAACACCTTCAAGGAAACGCTGAAGGTCACAGGCGTCCCGCCGGTGCCGCCGATGCAGGTTAATCCCAACCAGAACCCGCCTACACCAAATTCAGAAGTGCCGAGGGCTAAACCACAATGAACCCCAACCCGCGCCGAGACCACCTGGATACCGCCAAGAACGGCCGCAAAGGCAAGCGTGCCTCACCCTGGAGCAAAGGCCCGGCCGTGCAGTCCGAGAAGAACCGAGAACGCTACGTGCAGATGAACGAGCGGAGCAAGGCGGCCGATTAAGTTTGAGTGGACGTAATGTCGGTCACCGGCATAGGGGGGCTCTCATCGAGCACCGTTTCGATGTGCACAACCGGCTCACTCTTTTGACCCAGCGTATCCACCACAGTCATTCGGAAGTGCCAGTCGCCAGCTTCCAGTTCCGGCACAGAAGCCTTTTGTTCTTCGGTCGGTAGCACAAGCACCAGTTCAGTGAAGCCGGCGCCGCCATCGGCGCTGAGCTCCACACGCACATGCCTGATGTCTTCGGGCTTCAGGTCTCCGCCTTTGACTCGCTTGGTCGGCAGCTTCCAGGAAACAGTTACATTCTTTGCCATATCGATAGTCGTCCTTACATGCGTGACCGGCCCAGGCTTTTTATTGAACCTACGTCGCCACCATTTTAGAAATTTATCCCACCTCTTCTTCATCAGCCATCGCATTTAGCCACCACCACCACGGGGCGCGACCCGGTTGGTGAGGTCCACACCACAGCTTCGGTTGGCACAACACTGTGCCCGTTCACTGAATTGCTTGAATCACACTCCGTCCCAGGCGGA
>Ga0307376_10005693_pt1 | contig 11178 bp, 14 predicted proteins | sample TR2MG_FD_202536 | JGI IMG/M metagenome (GOLD analysis project Ga0307376, IMG submission 202536) | Soil microbial communities from Risofladan, Vaasa, Finland - TR-2 | ecosystem: Environmental > Terrestrial > Soil > Coastal area > Acid sulfate soil | place: Finland: Risofladan, Vaasa | collected... | reverse complement strand
ACCGAGGTTCTCACGCAGATGTATCGGTTTCTTTTCATGACCAGTTGTCTTGTATGTGTTCGGTTATCATATGCTCAAGCATCCCGTAATCAATCGGGAAAAGTGTATCATCAATTCCGTTGAGTTTAACCGTGTGATATTCCTTCCCGTTATATTGAGAAAGTTCAACGGTTTCAATGCTTATCATGTCAATGGTTGGCGGCTCGTTGTAGCTTCCTGACTCACCCGGATACAATTCAAATGAAAGATGAAGTTCCGTGTTGTCGCTAAGTTTGATTGTGAGGTTTTCCATGTGGGGGAAATAAAGCCCCGACCGTAGCCGGGGCGTTAGGTTTAAGCATTCAAAGATTTTATGGCTCGTAAATATGAAAAATACGCGCGGTCTGAAATGTGGTAAGTTGATGCGTGTTTATTTTGTTCCGTGTACAACATTGAAATTTTCTCGCTGTTGCTTTTGTTGCTGTCGATGATTGCTGCGATGGTGCGGTTGATTGAATTCATGATTGCTGTGTGTTTAATGTTATCGGTTGTCTGCAAAGACGTTGTTGCATGTCGCACGGCCTGACTGCTTGACCAACTCAACGCCCTCGCTATTGATTACGATGCTGCGACGCGATAAGCTTGAACCCATTTGAATCGTTATGGTCTTATCGTTGCGCTTTACTACGGTGAAGCCTGACGGTACAGCTGCTAAAGATGCTTTGCGGCTGTAGTAAGTTTTTCCTGTTTCAAATTGCATGATTGCTGTGTGTTTGTTCGTTTTGTTATACCGCAAGGTAGGCAATTTATTTCGTTACGCAACTATTTGCACTGAATAAAATGAAAGTTTTTTCTCTTTCCCTGTGTTTGCTGAGGTTTTAGGGCACAAAAAAAACGGCCCCCACGTTTGGAAGCCGTCTCAACAAAACAGAATCAGCAGCGAATCAGACCGCCTATGAAAAACATTGCAATAAAGTTACGCCTTTTTTTCGTCCTCTCTCGCGTCCTTCCGCTTTTTACGTCGGTCGGTGACAATGGCGTTGATTAGCACGTCAAACCATCCAAAGACCTTGTTGTCGACGTTGGTAGGAGTTAGGTTGGTGATGATTTTGATGAAAGCCATAAGCCCCAAAAGAATCTCAGCCCAGTACGTTTGAATAAGTTCACCCATGTTGAATATTTGGGTGCAAGGTATTAAAGCGGCATTAAACAGTTTATTGCCGTGTGTCCGCCTATAACCACGCCGCATCCAATTGCCTGCCGTTTGAAGTTCTTTGCATATGCTGCCGCGTAGCTGTCGCGGTCAATACCACAACCCACCTGCATCGCAAAGGTCTTCATGTTGTTGCCTACGTTCCAGTCTACATAAGCACTCGTGTGAATATGGCCCTGAACCGTGCTTTGCATCGCATTCTTTGCAGTTGTTCGCGCCTGTCCTGCTTCGCCGTGGATGTACTGCACTCCATCGTACTCGATGCGCTCAACCCAATTCCATGACGTGCCCAAAACTTCGTTGTAGTCCTTTATCCATTCACGCGGCACGGAAGAACTGAACGCCTTGCGCATTATGATGCGGTCATGGTTGCCTATGGTTACGTCTGCGACCGGGAAAGCCTCAGACCATTTTTGAACCTCTTTAATGGCTTGTTTTAACTCGTGCCCTCCTGCCATACCATTAACGTCAGACTGGTGAAAGCTGGCTACATGGTTATCTAAAATATCTCCGATATATAGAACTTGATTGCAGTTGTAGCGCTCATATGTATCAATGCAAAACGCCCTGTAACCCTGCTTGCAAAATGGAAGGTGCAAATCCCCCACCACTAAAATTCGGCGCTCATCTTCGCGCAGGCTCTCAAGGGCCTTGTACAATTGTGGTGATAGTCGTGGCCGGTGTTGCATCAGTTATAAAGCCATATAACGTCCTCACTGTGTTCAGCGTCATAACTGTTGTCTGCGTGGATGAAGGTGGGCGCAATGCCTATTCGGTTGATACCGGCCTCCAAAAGTGCCCCAACGATGTAGCAACGTGACCGGGAGTCGGTGCAATGGATGTCCGCCGCGCAGCCCGTTAAATGGGCGCTGTTCTTTTTCCCTCCTGCGGTTTTGTTGTTTGCCTCGCAGCGAGCGCCGCTATTGATAACAAAGGGAACGCCGCTAAGTTCGCGCGCATGGTCGAGCATCTGCAAAAAATCTTCGTCCATCTCGTCCTCGCCTTTGGTGAGGTGATGCTTTTTGCAGGTTCTACAATTGCAATCAAATTCGCTGTAATTAAAGTGCTTCATAAATTAGAAAGGTTGCCATAATTCCAATGAGGATATCCGCAACATCGGCGCGGCCATACTCACGGACTTTGTAAGCCATGTTCGCGCCTATGGTTATGAGGATTAGCCAGGCCATCATTCTTTTTCCATTTTGGCCAACATGATTTCAATCTTGTGAATGCTGATAAGCAACTCTTTTGCGAGTTGTTTAAATTCGTCTTGTGTTATTTCCAATTGCATCACCCTGCTTTTTAAACGGGCCACCGTGCTGTTGAGGTTAACCCAAACGCCCACAATTCCCACAATCACCGGCAGAACTGCCGCCCATATTTGCCAATCCATTACTTCTCTTTTTTCTGTATAATATACCATTGCCCCCCGTGGCACAAGATAGTGATACCATCATAAGCGCGGTTAAAATAATGGCCTGCCGCGCCATCTACCGTTACGCCTGTGTCAGACGTACTTGGTAAAAGCCGCACATAGGTGTTCGCTGTGATTAACTCATCAGAATGAAATTGAATCGTTCGCCCTTCGTTATTCGTTACCGTAGGCAAGTAAATTGTGCTGTATCCATTCGGGCCTGTCCAAGAGTTGAAAATCATATATTCAACCTGGGCAATCGTGGTAACCAGTTCATCCCTGTTCACGATATCCAGCACCCTTGTAACCTGTCTGCTTCCGTAGTTGGTAACATGTAGCCCTAACGTTTTATTGATTGCCTCAAACACTCCCCCGGTCGAATTGGTAAAGCTTGCTGAAATAGGCACTGATATATCAATGATTGGGCCATCTGTTACGCTGGTTGTAGACGTGTCGCGTACGAGCTTCCAAGCTTCAACTTCATTCATGCATGGCCGAGCCGTGTACGTCATTTCAAACAGCGCATAAGTGCCGTCCGTGTCATCGATGACTTGATACATTCCAATAGGTCTGCCGAACACTTCGCCGCGTTGTATCCGCGTGGCTTTGCGCTGACCGGCTAAAACTTCCTGCACTCCTAACCGGTGTATCCCTAAGCCTGTGCCGGTGTAGTTCAAGCTTTGCCATCCGCTTGAAGGTATCGCATTCCCTCCGGAAATTACCCGAACAACTCCAATGCTGTTCACCGTGTCCAAGTCACCCAGTAAAGCAATGCCTTGGTCGATATCATGCCGGCAGTTGTCAGAGTTTACCGCTGTGAATCCTTGTTGGTCACCTAGCGCAGCGTCTCCGGTCAAGTCAACGCGCAAAAGCGTGATGCTGTAAAGCGCGCCGCTTGTATTTGTTAGGTTGGTGTCTGTGTTGCCTTCGTAGTTAACGCCGCGAAGGGTTACGGTTAATTCTAGCCCGGTTTCATCCGATGGAAGCGGCGGCGTGAGTATGTTGATGGGGATGGTAAAATCACCTCCTCCGTTGGTGTCGAATACCGGGCTAACCTCGTGCCATTTTTCCGCTGACGTTTCCCAGGAGGCTGCGCCGTAGCTGTTGCCCGTGTATTGCAATAACTCACCGGGAACAAGTTGGAACTCGTTAACCGTACCAGCATAGGCCGCGTTTCGTTTCAAATACTGGTTGCCACATTTGAGTTCAAACTGCAATTCAACCCGGCCTACTCTTGCGTCGCCCGTGGTTGCCCCGTCGCCATCATATTCGTAATTGAACACGCCCGAAATCAAAAGTTGATTGGTTGCGAGATAGTCAATATTGGTATCGTCAAGCTGGGTGTTGAATTCCGTTTTGGTTAAAACGTTTTCAATGATTAAAGGCTGGTTACCGTCGTATTGTCGCGTTCTCTTTACCTTCTTGGTTGGCATCAGGTTACTAAACTCGTACCCATTCATCTTCGTGAAAAACGAAGCTGCAAAAGGTTTATCGGCGCTTATATCCTGCTCCTGTAAATCGGTGAAATCCTTTTCAATTCCTTGAACGAGCAATTCAGTCGAATTGAATTGAGCGCCTACCGGGAGAAACCACCACTTGCCTTCGCTCTGAAAGATGCGCGCATTGAATACAAGCGCGAAATTCTCAAGCACATCAAGAGCTGTGAAATATTGGTTAACGCCGTTTTCGTCCGGGTTGTAGAAACTGGAATGCGCGATTCTTGTGTCTTTAAATTGATTGTCGCCGGTGTAGTCTATGCTTTCAAAGTCGTTGACGTAGAGCAAAAAATCATCCGTGCCCCATAGGTGGGTTGAACGGGTTTTTAGCAAGCAATTCGCGACGTGCTGAAGCGCAGACGCTTGGCCGGTGTATGCTGCGCCGTCATTGTTGTAGTCGATGGCCGATAAATTACCAACGTCATCGGCTGCCGTGATGGTGTTTGCAATAGGAAAATAACCGTCTGGCCTTGTTACTTGTTCCGGCAATATCACACCGCCCCACCAAAGCGTGGGAAATGTGTCCGGGTTCTTTATTACGCTCACGCTGAAACGGTTCTCTGCCGCCGTCGATAGCAAGTCCATAAATGCCGTTTCTGTGGCGGTCTGCTCCATCAGGGTGAATGTAACCTCGCTACCGATGACGGGTTGATAACGGTTTTCATTGTCGCCAGAATACCGAAGTACAAAACCATCTGCACCTAGAGTGAACTCGGTTGCAGCGGCAGCGTGCAAAGCGTCGTGGATGTTTACGCGCCAATCATAACCTTGGTCATCGGTAAACTCTGCAAAGAGTCTTATTGGGTCAGCCATTTTAGAATCCTCTTACACGGTTTCGGTCTATTGCATTTCGTTCGCTAGTGAGCAGGATATCACGGCCGGAAATCTTACCGGTGACAACTACATTTTGTCCGCTTCCCATCATGTTTTTAAGCTTGCTCAAAGGTGCGATTACTTCCGGGTCAATTCCAGCGTTTTTGTTGTCGCCAACCATCGCCATCGTAGGGCCAAAAGCTAAGCCGCCTTTTGCCAATGCCGGCGGAGAACTCTCCATTCTTTGTTGTAGCCCCTTTATCACTGCGCCAGCAGCAACCAAACCAACACCGGCAGCAATTGCAACGGCTGGGTTTGCTATTAGGTTAATGAAAAAAGCCTGTGCCGCTACACCTGCGGCGATAAATTGCGCGCCTAAATCAATAAGTAAATTTGCCAGCCCTGCAATAGCGCCTGCAAAAACATCTGTTAGGCTCATCGTGCCGGTGATAAGCCCACCCATTGCCATGCCTATACCTGCGTAAGCCGCCTCCATTTGTGGGGCCATGCTAATGCTGATTCCTATCTGCTCATTTAGTTCAGATTGAGCATCAGCGGCGGCGCTGGGTTGCCCCATCAGTTGCGCGCTTCCTACACCTGTACCAATTTGACCGGCTTGAATGGCTTTTGGATTTGCAGGCCCTCCACCGGCTGACGTTGCGCCGTTTGAAATTGCGGAAGGTATTAAGCTGCCTAAATCTCCAAGCCTTTTAATGGCTTCGGCGACTGTTGCATCAGTCACTAAATCAAACGGCTCCCTTTCGAGTTCGTTGGTGACAGATTCCACGAAATCATCCGCGATTGTCTTGCCCATTTCAACAACGCTATCAGCGATGTCATCAAATGCTTTTCGGGCGATGTCAGGCACTTCCTCAAAGTTACCGGCAAAAATCGCCAGCATAATATCAGAAACGCCGGTGATGGCCATTCCTAACCTTTGGAATCCTGTGTAAAGGAAAGTAAACACACCCAGCGCCACGCCTTTAATCCCTCCGAATATTGCACGAACCAATCCCAGTTCGTTGTACATCGTGATAAACATATTAATCACCGAAGCAATCGGACCGGCTACCTCATCGGCGAACGTCACGACTGCAATGGCAAGCCCAACGATGCCGGCAATCACCAAACCAACAGGAGAAATCAAAGCCAAAAGCCCAGAGATAAGCGGCGGCAAAATCATCATAAGCGGCCCAATGGCGGCAGCGATTGCCGCGCCTGCTACAATGTATTTTTTAGTTTTGTCGCTCAAGTTTGTAAAGGCATTTGCCACGCTTGAAATCTTGCCGGCTAACTCCGTCATCACCGGAGCAAGTGCAGAACCAATTTCAATTTGTGCGCCTTCTATAGCCGACTGCATCCGCTTCATTGCACCCTCGGCAGTGTCGTCCATCGTGGCGGCCATGCCTGCCGCTGCGCCTTTACTTTTCTTTAGTGACTCCGTCAAGCCATCAACATCTTTCATGCCCTCCTTTAAAACAAGGAAAGCACTCGAAGCAGTACGGCCAACCTCATCTTTTGCGTCGGCTAAGTTTATAACCTCGTCGGCTGTTTTCTGCATAGCCGTACCAAAGTCCAAACCTGTACCGGCAACCTCTTGTAAAATCCTCCGTAAGGATGTGCCGGCTTGACTGCCTTTGATACCGTTATTAGCAAGCTGTCCAAGCATCGCCGTGGCTTCTTCCAATGAAACACCGGCGGCCTTAGCAACCGGCGCAACGTACTTCATCGAGTCTTGGAAACTCTCAAGGTCAAGCGCCGAGGAACTAAACGCGGCGGCCATTACATCCGTAACCTTTCCCGTTTGGCTTGCGTCCATCCCGAACGCGCGCAAAGTAGAACCGGCAACCTCAGCGGATTGCGCAAGGTCTGAGCCGGTAGCCTGTGCAAGGTTCAACGTGGCTTGTGTTACCTGCGTAATTTCGTCCGCTGAAAAACCCAGCTTTGCGTACTCAAGTTGAAGCGCACTAACCTCGGAAGCCGTAAACCGTGTAGATGCGCCGAGTTGTTTGGCGTTATTTTCAAGGCTTTTAAACTGCTCACCGGTAGCACCTGAAACGGCTTTGACCTTGGCCATTGACTGCTCAAAGGCTGCGGCAACTTGAAAGGATGTTGCCCCGATAGCGGCAAGGGGTGCGGTTAGTCCGGCGCTTAATCCCCGTCCGAGTCTTTTGGTGTTCCTGCCAAAATTCCGCATTTTAGACATGGATTCCCCCAGCTTTTTATCAAACTGGCTAGTCTTCAATCCAATCGTTACAATGAGGTCGTTTAGTTTTGCCATCCGTCGCGTTGTTGTATTGCTTCAAAAAGTTCCTCCTTGGACATCTTGCTACCTCTTAAGGGTGTGCTTTCCCAAGGAAAAACCGCTAAATCTTTCGGTTTCAAGTTACGCCCTTTTTTAAGGTGCGGTTGCATGATGATAACGCCAAGCCATCTTGCGCGCTCCCATTCTGCTCGTTGTTGAATTTCATCGTGTTCGCTTTTGGCTTCACTCGCCGCGCCTATTTCGCCAAAGGTCATTGACCAAAACGCAGAAGGGGACAGGCCAAGTAAGCCCATCCCCGTCTTTATAACGTCGCGCCATGTGAGCGCTTGAGTTTCGCCTACGCTTTTTTTTGGTCGCTGTATTCGCCCAGTGCTTCAAAGCATTGGGTTACGTGTCCGAGCGTTATGTGGTTTTCGAATTCCTCCAAGCTCATTGTGAACTCTTGGCCTTCAAAATCACATCCACACTCTACACCAACGAAGCAAAGAAAGCTGCAAGCGTCTGCGCTTAATTTGGACGGGTCAGACAAGGCAAATACATTCACCTTCGTCTTGCGTTCAAACTTCTTGAGCGCCTTCATTGAAAAGCGCACCGGGTAATCCGTTCCGTTTATCTCAATCATTAGGAGATAGTGGCAGGAGTGACAACACCGGTCAATTCAAAGCTTGCGCTGTAGGTCGCTGTGTCTTCTGTGCCGCCTGACTGCTCCAATGAAGTCAAAAAACCGCTGGCCGTATAAGACTGGTCACCTGTTATTTCATTGCTGAATTTCAAAGTGAGTGAAGTGCGGTTCGTCCATGCTGACACAAGGTCGACGGTGTCGGTGTTGCTGCTTTGATAATCAATCAAACCATTACAAGACATTGAACCGCTACGCAATCCCGCGAGTAGTTCACGATAGCCAGCGCTGTCTTTGGTTGTGATATCAATTGTGTCCATGTTAAGGGACAGGCTGCAATCCGTAGCCGCTGCGATAATAACGCCGCCGACGTATACACCTAAATTTGTTCCGTTGAATACGGCCATTATTTCTCAGTTTTTTGGGGTTCTTTTTTAATTGGCTTGTCAAGGTATCCGCCGGTTTTTAATTCCGTTGCAAATTCCTTTGTGACAGTTACCACGTCGCCGGCCTTCCATGTCTTAGGACCAAGCTTGCAAGTCTTTTGAATTGTGACCTTCATGGGTGCAATTTAGTGAATTTCAAATTCATTCAATCGGCTCTTCAGGAAACCAACCCAGCGCCACCATTTCTTCATACGTCCTCACGGTCGTATTCCGTACTCCCCTACGGGAATTGTTATTGTTTCTGTTCCCGTTCCCGTTACGTAAGTCCTAGTCTGTGGGCTAGTTACTACCCACGTACTATAAGTTGCAAAATACAAACCATCGATTTCTTCGCATTCTTCTAACGAATCTTGGTCGTAGCACCAAGCCATAAACGGTACTGCAACATCCGTCCACGTAGCAGAAAAGTCTGTGTCTTCATAGACTTCTACTCTATATGTTCCTTCTAAGACCATGATACTACCATTAAAGTTTCTCCAATTGAACCCGCGCTAGGCGTTCCTGAATTTGTTAGTGATGACCAATAGCCATTTGTTATAGCGTTATTAGTCAAGCCTTGTATTTGTGAAATACCCCCGCCAATATGCATACTACCTGACTTGATACCGACACCCGCGTAAACGTTTCCCGATGAATCGGACGCAGTTCCAAAAAATGACGTCCAACCCGTACCCGCACCCGTAAGTATGGATAGCTGATTTGTTGCGGATAGCTGATTTGAATTAATGTTGTCAGGTCTACAACGCGAATTTGCAGAACCCGCAAAGCGAATACTTCCATTTGTAGTTACAGCAATTAGGCTATATCTAGATTGATGATGCGTAGAAACTACGTCTGTAATTGCTGCACTTACTGCCGTGAATCCATTGACATCACTTTGCGAAGTGCTTTGGAATCCCGCGTGTGGACCAGAGTTTTGACCCGTAAAATATATTTCCCCACCGATAACCGCTGTTGAATCAGCGTTACCCGCGCCTACCCACGTTACGCTAGTCAATGAATTGTCTTCTCTTGTTAAGACTGTAGTGTAACCTGAAGTCGTGCCTTGTGCCGTTGCGTAACTGAAATTTTGACCACACGTATATACCTCACCCGTTGAAGTACGAAGAACTGTATGCGTTTCACCCAATGCACATTGCGCCCATGTCAAAGAGTTGTTCGCTAAAGTCCAATTAATTCGCGTGGCATTCGACCCGTTTCCCTCTTGGTATGCATTGTTCCTTCCTAGGAAATAATACGCCCCTCCTTTAATAGCCCCAAAACATTGTCTTCCCGAACTTATATCTGTCCAATCCATGTCCGTACCATACTGATGCCATTCACCATCTTGGTCAACAACTGGATTAGCCCCACTAAAGTACCCATTCTCTACCGCGCAGACCCACAAAGTACCGTCCGACTTAATACCCCAAACTACTTGATAATCTGCACTTGCGGACAATTTCGTAAAGGAATGGCTACTGTAGCAGCGTTTGTTAAACTCATAATTTATTGACGGATAGAAACGAATGCTCGGTGCAAATGCAACCATAGTACCCGCACCCGTTAAAAGACTATCGGGAGAAACCCCTCCTCCACCTTGAGTAGTAAAGAAGCCGTCTACGTTGTCTATGTCCGCTGTTGGAACTCCTGAAATTTCTGCCATGATTAACTAATTTGAACCCAATCTTGGGAAGGATTAAAGTAAACTAACTCTTCTCCTCCTTGACCTGTACCTATGTAATGACCAACTACTCGTGAGTAATAGTTGGTAGTTGTTGGTGCTGCTGAACTAAAAACACCACTCGCGCCAATCCAAAGAGGGCTGCCTGCTGTTGCACCACTAATTGCAGAGACGGCATCGACCATTCCTTGCAAGACGCAATCGCCAATACCCGTGTGAAAACCTATAAACTTCTTGCTGTTGGCGTTGCTAGCATCAGCCAATGCATCACCCATAATGTCCACAATTTTATTCGAAGCCACACTAACGGAAGTGAGCATCAGGGTATTCTGTCCTGTGACTAACTCGGTTTCTTCGTATGCGGATGCTAGGCTATTAAGCGTTGTCTTATCTGCTGCGCTCATAGAACCTGCCGCGCTCGTTGTAGCGGCTGTTATAGATACCGTAGGAGTATTACTTCCCGTCACTACGATAGGTGCAGTTCCGCTTACTGACGTTACACCTTGCGGAAGCGTTTGAAGCGCACCTGTTCCGTCGATATATTCTGCTGCTGTGCCACCTACTGAAAGCGCAAGCGTTCCTGAAGTCGTAATCGGTGAACCGCTAATAGCAAATGCACTTGGAACAGTCATCGCTACTGATGTAACCGTACCGCTTGTAAGCGTTGGCTTGTTCAGAATGACAGCCAATCCTGATGAAGCGTTCCAATCGGATTGAACGTTGTACTTATTTGTTCCTTCCGCTATATCATCAGTATCTAATACGACAATCCCTGTCTGTCCATTGACGCTATCAACAGGTACACTTGGAATGTCAGTAGTTAAGGCAAGCGTTCCACCCGTAGCAGGAAGACCAACTGTAATGTTCGCGGCTGCTGAGGGGTTTTGTCTTAACCATGTTTCATACCCTCCTGCGTTCTCTAGCCTAAATTCTGTTCCGCTTTTAAGTAGAAGGTGCGCAGTTCCTGCCGTAGTCTGACCATTTAAAAACGCGGCATTGTATTGCGTTTCAACTCCTGAGCCACCGGCCGCGACCCCGAAGGTCATAGCTCCTGGGCTTGTCTGTGATATATCAATAGTCGTTTCAGCAAGTCCAATCTTGGCACTTGTAGCCTGTACATCTACGTATCCCTTCGTCGTATCGCTGAGGGTGTCGTACATCTGTGCGCCCGTTCCGCTTGCTTTGAATCGCGCGAGGAGCTGCTGAAGCCCTCCATTCCTCATCCATTTACTCGTGCCTGTATTGTAGGAGATGACATCGCCTTGGTCG
>Ga0307376_10005691_pt1 | contig 11180 bp, 7 predicted proteins | sample TR2MG_FD_202536 | JGI IMG/M metagenome (GOLD analysis project Ga0307376, IMG submission 202536) | Soil microbial communities from Risofladan, Vaasa, Finland - TR-2 | ecosystem: Environmental > Terrestrial > Soil > Coastal area > Acid sulfate soil | place: Finland: Risofladan, Vaasa | collected... | reverse complement strand
AGCAGCATTCAGCATCCGGGTCAACAGGGATTGGAAAGGAAATCTTCAATGCTTACCCGGAAGTTGTTGATTATACCCGGTTTACCCGCTCTGAGAGCCTTATAAAATATGGGGATAAAACATTTAAGGAGAAAAATCTGTTATATGCCCAGTCATCATTTTTTAACCTGTTTACCTTTCCCCTTAGTGATGGAATTGCTGACAGCAGTATCCTGGCTATTAATCATGCTGTGATTACAGAAGAAACAGCAAATAAATATTTTGGAGATGAAAATCCAATTGGTAAAATGATTACAGTGGATGGGACAAATGATTTTGAGATTACCGGGATTGTTAAATCAATCCCAAAGAATTCTCATTTCAAATTCGACATCCTGTTGTCATATGATAACCTGATAAAGGCTTCAAGATCATGGGAAAATTCATGGGTAAACGAGAGAGTCTATTCATATATCCAGGTTTCTCCAGGAGCGGATATAAAAGCATTGCAGGCTAAACTGCCGGAAATACCGGAATCGTTCATTGGAAGACGCATGAAGGAAGCCTTTTACCTGCTGGAGTACAAACTGGTAAAGCTTACCGATATCCATTTACATTCCTCGGTCAGTAACGAATTGGAAATAAATGGAAATTATAAAAGTGTAGTTGCACTTGGCATAGTTGCCTTGCTGGTTTTACTTATAGCATTTATCAATTATATTAATCTTTCTACATCACGCGCTATAGAAAGAGCTCACGAAGTGGGAGTCCGTAAGGTATCAGGAGCTTTGAAAAGTGATCTTATCTATCAGTTCATGACTGAATCCGGATTACTTAACCTTATGGCCCTTATAGTCAGCCTCTCGTTTGTACTCCTTGCATTGCCTTTTTTCAAACAGATAATGCAAAGTCCTTTACATCTAGATTATTTTCTCATACTGACTCTCTTCATTATTTTGCTTGTTACAGGATCGTTGTTCACCGGATTGCTTCCCGCAATCTATATCTCTCATTTTTCTCCCGGCCTTGTTCTAAAGGGTAAAAAACCTACCGGATCACAATGGATCATACGCCTCAAAAATTATCTTGTTGTTTTCCAATTCACCATTTCTATCATACTTATTATGGGCACCTTAACAATTTTCAGGCAGATAGATTTTATGCAAAATCACGACCTGGGATTTAATATCGATGGATTGATTGTTTTAGAAGGTCCCAGAATAATCAGGCCAGATACAACTAAAACTAACATGAACAGTCTCGAATCATTTAAAAATGAAGTAAAAGCACTTTCAACAGTAATTAATATTACCTCAACTTCAAGTGTGCCGGGGAATGAAATTAAAAATTCCAGGGTTTATGGAATTCCCGTTGAGGGACGAAATACTGAGAAGAAGCTTGAACTATATTATATCGATGACCAATTCTTTAGCACTTATGATTTGAAACTATTAGCAGGAGACAATTTCAGTAAGTCAATTAAAGAGGAGACCACTTACATAATTCTAAATGAAGCAGCCCTTAAGTATTATGATTTCGATAATGCGGCTACCACTGTAGGCAAAATACTCAGAGGAGGAAACAGGCAGGTCACGATTAAGGGTGTTGTTAATGATTTCAATCAACAATCCCTAAAGGAACTTCCTCGTCCTATTGGGTTTTTCAGTCAGCCATCAAATGTCTACTTCACAGTAAAAGCCAACTTGAACGGCATAAACAAACTTATACCGGAACTTGAGAGGATATGGACCTCTCATTTCCCTGGCAATCCATTCAGTTATTTTTTTCTAAACGATTTCTATTACCAACAATATAGTGCTGATCAACGTTTCAGTGGGTTATTCCTTGTAAGTTCAATCCTGGCAATTATAATTGCATGCCTGGGATTATCAGGCTTATCGGCATACTCCATTGTAAGGCGGACAAAGGAGATAGGCATTCGTAAATCAACTGGTTCAGGAATTATCCAGATTATGGTATTATTGAACAAAGACTTCATTACATGGGTGCTTATATCATTTGTAATTGCCTGCCCTGTTGCATGGTTTACTATGAATAACTGGTTGCAGAACTATGCATACAGGATAGGAATGAGCTGGTGGATATTTGGACTTGCAGGGATAACTGCATTAATCATTGCATTAATTACTGTAAGCTGGCAAAGCTGGCAGGCAGCAAAAAGGAATCCGGTTGAAGCTTTGAGATATGAGTAATGAAATTGTTATTATTCTAAAACAATAGTTAATAAACCAGGGAACAAGGAGTTCCGGTTGCTCTCATTATGTTGGATTGCAGAATACATAAGTCTAAGGTATGCAACATAGAGGAGTGCCCATATAAGCTTCAATATCTATATGAACCTCTGTTCGCAAAAAAAACTCCTGGGGTCTGAATCGGCCCGTAAGCCTGATGCTTTGTTAGCGCATAGTTCACCCCGGGAGTTCTTAAAATTAATATTATGAAAAATAAAGGGACTAATCTAAAGGTTAGCTGTTATTGACAAAAATATCCTGCAAATAATTAACATTACGAAAATATGAAGAAAATTTTTATCTCTATTCTCCTTACTGTATCAGCAGTTTCTATGTTTGCTCAAACTAACAACATCGAAAATCAATTGATTCAGGAATGTGAAGAATTGATTGTCAAAAAAATGGAACAGGATAGAATAGTTGGGGTTAGTGCTGCAATAGTTCTGAATGATTCGATAATATGGAAAAAGGGATTTGGATATGCAGATAAAGAAGCTCAAATTCCAATGACAGAAAAAACTGTCGTAAATATAGGTTCTGTCACAAAGACATTTACTGCTTTGGCAATTATGCAATTACATGAAAAAGGATTAATTAACATAACCCAACCTTTAAATAAATACTTGGCACAATTTCATCCCAAGACAAGATATGAGAGTTTAGATGATGTAACTATAAAATCGCTAATTACTCATACATCAGGGATTCAACCTGATATTTGGAAGAATTCCGATTTGGCATCTGGAAAATATACAGATGTCATAGATTTTATAAATGAGACATACTTATTATATCCGGCAGCTAAAATAGGAATATATTCAAATTCAGCCTATAATATCTTAGGCCATTTAGTAAAGGAAGTAAGTGGATTAGATTATCCTGACTATGTCCACAAAAACATTCTTCAACCTCTTGAAATGGCAAATTCAGGTTTTTTCTGGGATTCACTTGAAAACAGAACAAAAATTTACGATGGAAATACTGAGCATAAAGATTTTCCTTTAAGAGACATTGCATCAGGAGGCATCTATGCGGATATCGTTAATTTTGCGAAATATGCCAAAGGATTAATAGATGCATATAACGGAAACTCTTCAGTTATAAAAAAGAAAACAGCTAACGAGATGTTCTCAATCCAAAATCAGGATGTTGTAATTGAAACAAGCAATAATAAAAAAGGATTAGGTTGGTTTTTATTTGAAAATGATTCTTCAATTGCAATATTACATTCAGGAAGTGCTGGTTATGCTCATGCAGAATTGATTGTTTTCCCAAAACAAAAAGCAGCATTTGTGATTTTAAACAATACATCAAGTGGTGGCAAATTAAATGAGGATTATTGTATTAACATGTTAAATCATTTTGAATTAAGCATTCCGGATTTATATCCAAAAACAATTGTTGCGGAAATTCATCCCATTGAAAGTTTGGTTTCTCCTGAAAAAGAGATCTTAAATAAACATGTGGGCTTTTATGCCGAAAATTTTTCCTATTCAAAGGTATCTCTTGTTAATGATACTTTGAGATTAATTAGAAATGGGACACAAATTAAATTACATTGGGTAAGTAAAAATGAATTTATACCTGTTAGAGCCAATGATAAAAATAATTTGCAGTTTTCAGAAAACGAGCGTTATATTTTTAAAGTTATTGAAAATTATCATATCCTGATACATAAGCAAGAAAACAAAGAAACTGTATTAGGCTATAAATTTCATGGTGTTAATTCATCTCAGTGGATTCAAAAAATAGGTATTTATGACCATTTTGGATATCAATTAATTGCTGGAGACACTAAACTTAAAGGAGCAAATATCCAGTTAAACAATGATAAGATCTTGATTTTAGAACTGATGACCTTCGAAAATACAATATCAATTCCACTTGATGTTATTTCTGAAAAATACGCTATTACTGCAGGTGTAACATCAGGTTTTGGATATACTGTGAAATTTACGGAAGATGAAAATTATCATTATATTGACTTTGCGGGAATAACATTTAGAAAAGAAAAATTAAATATCAACAACAGCTAACACATGGTATAGTGCATGGGGGTTTAAGTAGGTTTTTGAAAGTTTGTGACTCGTAAAATAAGCCGGTGTAAACTGATAGGAAATCGCCTCCTACTCCCGCTCGACACACATCCCTGAGATAGAAGGACGAACAGGTATAACATATAAAAGTGATAATTAGGGTTCACTTTTTATATATACCCTTGTCTAGGACACATCTTGTCTGACACCGCCAGAGATCTAAAATAAAGTTGATTCGCATTATTGTCTTTCATAACTTTAACAAAATAAGTTCATAAATAGTAACTTAAAATTCTACTGATGAAAAGAATAGTTAAGTCATGTATTGAGAAAATAAATAATCAAAAGTTATTATTTACATTGTGCCTTATTTTATGCTTAATCGTTCCTGCTACCTGCAAGAAGCTGGAAAAGTCGATGCTGGTTTCAACTGGGGAGATATCAAGCATCTCTACCAATACTGCTGAAGCATCAGGTGAAGTTATTGACCTTGGCGTGGGAGCAACTCAACATGGACATTGTTATTCCACAACCTTTAATGTAACAACTGCCGGATCAAAAACTCAGCTTGGAAAACCTGCAGGCACAGGTGGTTTTACAAGTCAATTAACCGGTTTGGAAGCCGGAACAAAATATTACGTTAAAGCCTACCTAACAAACGGAACAGAAACCACTTATGGTAAGGAGATAAGCTTCACTACAACTGCAGCCTCTCTTCCCACTATTACCACAACAGTAATCACTGCTATTACGACAACAACAGCAACCAGTGGTGGAAATATAATAAGCGATGGGGGGGCTCCTGTAACAATACGAGGTGTTTGCTGGAATGCAGCAACAGGACCAACAGTAGTTAACAGCAAAACATCTGACGGATCAGGAACAGGAAGTTATTCAAGCAGTATAACAGATCTTGTCCCAGGTACATTGTATTATGTACGAGCTTATGCAACAAACAGTGCAGGAACCGTCTATGGAAATGAAGAAACCTTTACTGCAAATGATGTAATTTCAACAGTTCCTGGAGCACCAACAATAGGAACAGCGACAGCAGGAAACGCTCAGGCTACAATAACATTTACAGCACCAGTTAGTGATGGTGGCTCAACAATAACCGGATACACTGTAACTTCAAGTCCTGGTGGTATTACTGGTACCGGATCTGCAAGCCCTATTATAGTAACAGGGCTTACCAATGGAACTGCTTATACTTTCACCGTAACTGCCACAAATGCGATTGGTACCAGTGCTGCAAGTGCTGCTTCAAATTCCGTGATACCACCAGGAACTGTAACTAACCCAACAACTGGTAAGATTTGGATGGACAGCAACTTAGGTGCAAGCCAGGTGGCAACAAGTAGCACAGATATAGCTTCTTATGGTGATTTATACCAATGGGGAAGAGCAACCGATGGGCATCAAATCAGAACATCAGGCACAACCAGCACCCTGTCAAGCACAAATGCACCGGGTCATTCAAACTTTATTACATATTCAAATAGTCCTTACGATTGGCGTTCACCGCAAAATACAAATTTATGGCAGGGGGTAAATGGGGTCAATAACCCTTGCCCAACTGGCTTTAGAATCCCTACAGGTATCGAGTGGGAAGAAGAAATAGCAAGTTGGAGTTCACAAACCGCAGCAGGCGCTTATGCCTCACCTTTGAAACTTCCTGCAGCCGGTTCCCGCTACGGCGGTAATGGTTCGCTCAGCGGTGCTGGTATCTACGGTTACTACTGGAGTAGTACCGTTGTTGGAACTAACTCGGATGCTCTGGGTTTCGGCAGTACCTTTGCCGATGTGTCCAACTATTATCGTGCTTACGGCTTCTCTGTTCGTTGCATTAAGGATAATTAACCAGGTTAAAAGGTGTTCAGGTTGCTCTCTTTATGTTGCATTGCAGAATACATAGGTCTAAGGTATGCAACATAAATCGCAACCCTCACTATTGATAAGTGCTCGCCTGCTACAGCCAATTTTATTCGGCATACGTGGGTTTGCATAAAGCAATATTTAATCAGGATTTTATTGATTTCTACGGTCTGATTGAACCTGCCATGGAATAGTATAAGAAACCTGAATTCCATAACATGCAGGTTTTATGACACAGCAAGGCCAGGCCCAATGGGTTATTGCATAAGCCTTGCTTTAGTCATTCAATAACCCCACTTCATATGCCGAAAATTGTCTGCAACTCGCGGGCGGCTCGCCGATGACTGAATTGGATTGAGGGTATTTGGGATGCCATTTGATGTCAAATGATATATGGCCTATTTGCTAAGGTATTGGTTCTTTGGTAATTGGTTGAATGAGAAATAATTGTATTTTTCCTATAAGGTCTATTTGGTAAGGTATTGGTCCTTTGGCAGAAGAAATTAATAATAAAGTTGACTTTGATTTAAACAAGGTGTAAATTTGATGACGAGTTTAATATTCTAATAATCAACATGGAATTAAATTGTGAGATTCTTGCTATCTGAAAATTTATCAAAGAAAGGAGTAATGTTATGAAATTAAAGACATTATTGATTATTAAAGCAATTGTGTGCTTATGTCTGGGAATACCTATATTGATAATCCCAAACTTCATCTATTCTATCTTTGGAGCTACACTGACATTGGGAGGTGTTTTTGCAGCCAGAGAATATGGTGCTTCGATGATCGGAAACTTAATGCTTACCTGGTTTGCCAGAAATTCACAGGAGTCAGAAGCGAGGTGGGCTATCATCCTGGCTTTATTTGTTTATGATGCCATTGGATTTGTAGTGACTTTGTTAGCAATCATATCCGGTACATTAAATACACTGGCATGGCTAATTGTAGCACTCTATCTGTTCTTAGCGTTGGGGTTTGGGTATTTTCTTATTCCCAAAAGCAAGTCTACATAGACAAATTGGTATTGAGGGGGATTATTTTATAATTTCTGGCTCGATTGATTTGTATTCCAATAATACTTTCTAATAGATTGGGAGGAAAAGTCATGAATTCAGGGTAATGACTAATTTGGGAAATCAATAAGTATCTTTAACAATTTCTCTCCATAATTCCCCAAAAAAATCATCCATGAAATAAGCCCATTTTTAATATCAGGAGTATATTAACTATACTAATTCTCAGATACCACTTCAGTGTTTTGTCCTACCCCTGCGATAACTTTTAGTACCCCCTGCGATAGATTTTGTTCATTCTCTAACTCAGTAGTGAGTTCATCATAATATTTCAATGCTTTTTCTTTATTATTGAAACACCTGGAACGATCTCGTCCAAATGTATCATTAGTTGCAATTGCTTCCCTTTCACCATATTGATCTTTTCGTATGTAAATTATATCCACTTCCCAGTGAAGGATCTCATCTGTAAATTCACCACCAATACCGTATAATGCAACCTTATCATTTCGTTTCAATATAGTATATGGAAGGCCATTCAAACTGAATTGTGTTTTCAGTATTTTCATTGTTGTGTTATTAAATTGTTATGGATTAATCCGGATTGAACTGAGCCAGTAACCCGGACTAAACTGACACGATCTGTGTTGTACTATTGTATACGTTAAATCAACCTAGAATGTTACGTAAAACACACGAATACAGCTATATAACACGGATGTTTCTAATTGCAATATATCCTAAATATATATAGTAAAAGATCAATTGTGCAACCTGCTATTTTGGGAGGAGAAAATTAAAGTTGTATTTAGTAACAGTAAGGTGTAATTTTGGTAGCGACATACTTTAAGTCGAAACAATTTTTATCCGGTAATTGTGGCAATAAAAATATGAAAACTCAAATACCACTATTTTTTAAGTCAATATTACTAATACCTGTGTTAAGCTTTATCCTTTGTTTAAAAGCTCTTCCGCAGAACAAACGTTTAATAGATTCATTGAAAAATGTTATTTCCATCTCAAAGGATGATACTAATAAAGTAAAGCTATTAATTGAAATTGGTGAGCAATATAGAAATTCGATTCCTGATACAGCCTTATCTTACTACCATTCAGCCCTTGAAATTTCAGAGAAAATTAAGTCAAAGGAATTTATTGCCCAGAGCTTAATAATTATCGGTGCCAATCTCCAAACATTGGGTACTGCTGATACGACAAATGAATACTTTGAAAGAGCTCTGAAAATATCAGAAGAAATAGGAGATAAAGAGAAAATATCTACATGTTATTTGAATATAGGTCTTAGTAACCACGACCTTGGCTATTATGAAAAAGCAATTGGATATTATCTTAAGTCCTTGGAAACTGCAAACGAAATTAATTTCGAGAAAGGAGTATCAAGGATTTATAATAATCTTGGTCGTGTATACTTTGATCAAGGTTCTTATAATAAATCTATTGAAAATTATCTTAAGGCTCTTATAATACATGAAAAACTCAATGATAAAAGAAATGTGGCGGTTTGCTACAACAACATAGGCCTCATTCACGATGCACAGGGCACATTTGATAAAGCAATTGAATATCTACAGAAAGCTCTTATAATACATGAAGAAATCGGTAACAAAAGAGGTAATGCAATATGTTGTCTCAATATTGGCAACATTTACAACAAACAGGATTCTTACAATAAGGCAATTGAATATTATGAAAAAGCGCTTAACCAATTTGAAGAACTTGGCGATAAAAGAGGAATAGCTAATAGCAATCACAATCTTGGTGAAATTCACTTAACACATGGGCATTATGATATTGCAACTGAATGTTATCTTAATGCTCTTGAAATATATGAAGAACTTGGTGATAAAATGGGTATAGCAACAGCAAGTGTAAGTATAGCCAATTTAAATATCTCATTGGCAGATTCTATCGCTGTAACCGAAATCCAAAGACGTATGTACCTGAATAAAGCAATAGCCTTTGGCAATAAGTCAATCGTGGATGCCAGAGAGATGAAATTACTACCAACGATGAAGGAAGCATCAAAAACTCTTATGACAGCATATAACAAGCTTGGTAACTATAAAAAAGCGATTGAGTTTGCCATGGTATTAATTGCTACCCAGGATAATCTGTTCATGGAAGATAAAACCAGGGCAATCCAGGAAATGAGTGCCAGGTATGAAACTGAAAAGAAACAACAACAGATAGAAATACAGGAATCACAGTTAATTGCCAAAGATGCACGGATAAAACAGCAGAAAACATTCAGAAATGCATTAATTGGAGGGTTAGGGGCATTTGGTATTATTATCATGGTTATCACCTATGCATACAAGCAGAAAAGGAAAGATAATAAGAAGATTATGGAACAAAATGAAATAATCCTTAAAACAAATGAAGAATTAAAAGAATTGAATGAGACCGCGAATAGACAAAAGGATGAAATAATAAGCAGTATACAATATGCACAACGAATACAATCAGCAATTCTGCCTCCGGAAGTATACATAACTGAATTACTGAATGAGAATTTCATATTTTATAAACCAAAAGATATTGTAAGTGGTGATTTCTACTGGATAAAACAAGTTAACCATTATATCATATTAGTATGTGCGGATTGTACAGGCCATGGTGTCCCTGGCGCTTTTATGAGTATGCTTGGTATAAGTTATTTAAATGAAATTGTTCAAAGAAGGGAGATTACTCAGGCAAATCAGATTCTGAATGAATTGAGAAAGCAGATTAAACATTCACTAAGACAATCAGGCGATAAAGAAGAATCACGTGATGGAATAGATATAGCTTTATGTGTTATTGACAGTAAGAAAAACATAATGCAATATTCAGGTGCATATAATCCATTATATATAATAAACACTATTAACGGGGAGCCAGTATTAAAAGAAATTAAAGGTGATTCAATGCCAGTAGGTGTTCACTTTTCAAGCGATAAGCCATTTACTAACCATGAGATTAAGATAGAGATTGGAGACACTATATACATTTTCTCTGATGGTTTTGTTGACCAAATTGGTGGCAGCGATAATACTAGATTCAGAAGTGGGAATTTTAAAAAGTTACTCACAGAAATCCATGATCGCCCAATGTATGAACAAAATGAAATTCTGGAACAGACTCTTAAAGGTTGGATGGGTATAAATCCTCAAAGAGATGATATATTGGTCATTGGGGCAAGAGTGGGATAATGAAAAAATTAAGAAAAGGATAATTGTTCAATTTTTATCTTTCAACCCCATTTCCCTAGCCAACTTGAATTATTGTATAATTCAGTATATCAATTACATACAGTATATCTACAATCCCTCTAGAGGCCATTTCTAGCCCTTCTGTTGCACTATCTACACTTCTATAGTATTCTACATTAACGAAACGCAACAATGCCTTAAACAGCTTAATAACAGCCATTTAGGACGTTTGGCATAATTGTGATATATTCTAACACTTTGTATTCCAGCATGTTAAATATGCAACAGTACAGCCTGGGAAGTTGGGAAGAGGAAAATAAAATTGGTTTTAAAATTATAAGGTTTAATTTTGATACCTATTATGCATAAAATTTAAATTATTAATCATGAGTAACGGAATAGTAAAATTTTTCAATGATCAAAAAGGGTTTGGATTCATCGCCCCTGATGATGGTACTAAAGATGTATTTGTGCATACAAGTGGATTAATCGATACGATAACTGAAGGAGATAAAGTAACCTATGATGTAGAGCAAGGTCAAAAAGGATTGAACGCAGTAAATGTCAAAGTAGGAAAGTAGAATAATATATTATTATTAATTGATTTTCTAGCATTGTATCAGCCTGTCTGTAAAACTGATAGGCTTTTCTTAAAGTTTTCAAAACTGATTTTCCCTAATTAAGGAGCCTGTGAAAATTTTTGTGTAAACTGGTAACTGCCAGGTTTAAAGAACGCCACATCTGTCACCAAATTTAATAATAAATTGATTTATAATGTGTCCCCAGTCCCTGATGGGCATGGTCCATTTT
>Ga0307376_10005690_pt1 | contig 11180 bp, 24 predicted proteins | sample TR2MG_FD_202536 | JGI IMG/M metagenome (GOLD analysis project Ga0307376, IMG submission 202536) | Soil microbial communities from Risofladan, Vaasa, Finland - TR-2 | ecosystem: Environmental > Terrestrial > Soil > Coastal area > Acid sulfate soil | place: Finland: Risofladan, Vaasa | collected... | reverse complement strand
TTCTGCCTCACCTATTTGCACCAAATATGATATTACACGTTCGTAAGAGCTGATGCACATCGTATCAAGGCGTATGTGTTTTCCGACGTTTATACCACAGGCTTGATCTACTACTTCTTTCAGATGTTCTAGGCAAATATTATCACTCACTTGAATCACTCTCCGTTGATGGACAGGCGTTATTTGTAACAATGTTATTCATTTTTTCATATCCGATTGCATTTTTCTTATAGCGATTACATCTGGATGATTCGGGTTTTCTTTTTCAAGTTGGTCGATTATTTCAAGATGTTCTCGCCATTCTGCGTCTGTTGGTGCTTCTTTTACCCACTTTTCTATTTCTTCTTTTGTTGGTTTAGTTGTTTTTTTGCTCAATTTACTCACTCTCCTTTGATGGACAGGCGTTTAACTTAACAATCTCTTTTTTGATTCTATTGTTCTTTTTTACTTTACAATAATAAAGATACGATACCATAAAAACTGAAATCCAAATTAATGAAGTACCAAGAACGGTTATACCCGTAGCAAGAACTATGTTCATTTCTGACCAATAACCCGTTCCAAAACCATTCATCCATGCACCAAATGTTACGTACAAAAAAGAAAGAAGGATTATTCCATCTTCTTTTTGTGTTTTTTTGGTTTTAGTTTTTGGTAATTTGATTTCCATTGATTTATCGAAAAATAATTTGTATCCACAAAACGGTCTTAAACATATTTTTACTCGTAAATTACTATCCCCGTTATGTGTTGCGACATTCATCGTTTCGCTAAATTTGTGATCTATCAATTTACAGATAATATTCATTTTGACACCTCTTGGGGATCACTTGTAACAAATATCTTGCACGATTTTCCCAAAATCTCGATTGATTCATCATTACAAAGTTGTATTTTTTCCCTGTGTAAAACATAGGCGAGTAAATCTTTTGGTGTGTATTCAAATTGAACCACCTTTAGATATTCTCCTTCCTTACCGCATTTTGGACAAATCATTTCTGCACCCCCGATTCGGGGTCATTTGTAACGACCTTCTTTGGTTTATTCGCATATCTTGTTATTATTTCATACACCAATAATAGACATAATATGAATATTGAAATGACAAGGCCAATATTTACTCCGATTTTTGTGTAGGTGGATATTTTTTCACCTAATGTAAAATTTACTTTTTCTTTAAACGGAACGTATGTTGTCGTATCGTCCAATAAATTGTTTGTTGGAGATTTTGAAAAATAATAGTATTCGTCCAAATTTACTTTTGAAGTTGTGTATATTTTTACCTTACCTCCTTCTGTTTCAACCAAAACATCGTATTCACCGTTGTTTTCGTGAAATTCCGACTGTTCACACAAAATTACTCGGCCTTCTAAACTTGTATTATTAATCGGATATAGAACAGCAGTTGAAACTCCGAATATAATACTCGATATAATCCAGATACAAACTACTGATAATAAAATAGTCTTGATTCCAAATGGTTTTCCTTTTATTATTCTTCCTTTGTTCTTTCTTGCCAATTTTTTAAATTGTTGTATTTTCCCACCTTTATTACTCATCGGTCTCAACCTCCTGAGTGTATTGGGCGATAGATGGAACAATCGGTTTCCTTGTTGCATCAAATACCCAAAAACATTTATCGAGAAGGTCTTGCCATTCTTCATCATAGGTATATTCTGATGTGAATATCCTATCTGCTTGTTCTCTTGCATAATCCACATTTCCAGAAGGGTCATAACGAACCATGAAATTTACAAATGCATTGGTTTGTATTTCGGATAGATTGTATTCTTTAGCTATTTCATTAAGTTCCGCTATTTGCTTTACCTCGATTATTGGGATGGTTAGGATTGCCCCTAATATGCACCCGTTACCTAACGCCATTATTAATTCTCTTTTTGATAGGATGCGTTCTTTTAGTTTCATTGTTTTATCTCCCAGTAACCACCTGCGAAGGGTATTAATGTGACCTTATCGCCTACTTCTATTGTGATGTAATCTGCAGACAATAGCATATAACTGTCCTTAGAACCGTCACTCTTTTCCAATGTAACAAAACCATCACCATTTGATTCGGTTTTCTTTGTGACCGTTCCAGATACGGTTTCTTTGTCGAAACACCCTGGCGTAACTAAGAAAGTAGAAACGATTAATAAAGATATGATTAGGATCGGGATTGGTTTCATCATCTACCACTCCACATCCACTGCACGATTCCTAACTTCTAAGTGATCGCGCACCACCCCTTTGCCTATGCACATCCGTCCGTTTGTGCAAAAGGACTTTTTACAGATGTGTTCAAAGTCTGAGTTCGTACCCATCGGCATTTGTAGGGTGTGTTTCATTTGTTCACTTGTTCGAGTTATTCCTCCGACATAGATTGAATCATCTGTTATCGAGAAATCTATCCAACCGATTTCTTCACGGTTTTCGTGCATTTCTTCCATTGTTTTGAAATATTTTAGAAATCCCTTACTTCCACCAGTCGGTATGATGACTATTGCACCCACTCCCCGTTCCATCGGCATCCTCGTAAGCATCCCTGGTTCTTTGAATATTATATGTCTGCCGAGTTCGTTGTTTAAACTGAGAAGGCATTTACTTAAACGATCCGATAGTTGGTGGTAGCGTATGATAACACGGTGTTGTCGTGGATTTATCACCCCTACTACTATTTCACTATTTTTTGTAAAACCACCGCCAAGGTAGTAATCTAGGTTTTTTATTTTTGTTGGTATTTTTTGTATCATTTTTTATTTCCTCCCTTTTTTTTGATTTCTTTTCATGTAAATAAAGTTCACCTTTTTTGATTTTGAATAATTATGTTTATTTATCCCCCGTGATTATGGAGGGTTGTTTTTTATCATCTTTATCGCAGTTTTCCCAAGCTGTGTCAAAAGCATTTATACTTGCGATTAGAGTTACAGTAGTGGCTTCGATGATCGATGTGAACAATATACATAAAGTCAGTAATTCGTTGTGATAAAATAATGATGGCATCACCAGTAGAAGGTTGCTAAACGCTATTGGGCCTAATAATTCAAAATCTTTCAAGTTACCAACCTGCCCTTTTAAATTCATCCCCACGCATTTCGGGAGTTAGTTTGATGTATGCTTTTAGTGTCTTTTCAGAACAATTAAGGGTTTGTGCCACTGTCGATGGTAGAATCCCTGCCCTTAACATTTCGACCCCTGCCGTGTGTCTGTAAGACTTTGGACTTACATCAGTGAACCCCGCATCTAGTGATCGTTTCTTTACAAGTCTGTAAATATACATCCTTGACCTACGGCCTTTTCTTCTTTTTTGAATTAGTGTCACATATTCATTTATATCGAAGTCCATTTTTTCAGATTTTAGTATGCTTGTAAAAGCCTCCATTCCTTTTTTCTTTGGACGATACCACGTTACATACATATCAGTTCCAATCATTTCTTCTTTTAGTTGATATTTTGAATCCGTTATTACGCATGGATGCATCCCCGTATATCTCAAAAGAAAGAAAACTTGCCAATCTTTCCTTTTGTTTTCTGGATCGTTTCCGATAGCTTCTTTTTCGATTAATGCTAAAGTTCTTGGAGATAATGGTTTAAGTCCAGATGTTTGAGGTTTTGATTTCTTGTTTGTCATTTTTTATTTCCCACCTTTTTTCGTGTTACACTTTATCTATTCTGTAACGCCAGTATGGTTTATTTGGTACTTAAATGTTACCTTTGTTGGATTTATACCAATAACTGTAACGTTTTTCACCGTGTTAGTTGTTGTCATTATTTTCCTCTTTTTGTTTTTTGTCATTGTTTATTTCTTTTTCTAGTTTATTTACAAATTCATTCCATTTTTCTGGAACGCACATAGGTTCTGCCATCATGTCAAAAGCGTCATGATACTTTTTTGCGAATCTTTCGAGTTCTTTCTTTTTCATTCATCATCACCCTCATCCATTGTCATAACTACGGCCATAATAGATACTTGATAAGGTAATCCTAAAACAAGTAATATCCACATTAAGAAGTATTTGTCAGTCATGTTTTCCCAATTTATTGATAATGCTAACAGACCCCCCCAAAGAAGTAGAGTTATGAAATAGGTCATCAAACTGTATTTTGCAGTTGATCGTTTGCCAAAAGTGTATAGAAGAATCAATATGATTAAGTTTGTAGCAGTTAGTAATATTAGAATAATCGTTACAGCCATGATAACTTCGAAAGACATTAAATACTCATCTAACCAATCTGGAAAAGGGAATAAACCACTCATCTAACCCCTCCGTTTTCTTTTGTTTTTGAATTGGTCTTTCTTGGCTTGTCCTTCTTTTTTGTACCATATAACTGCGACCCCGATCCCGATAATAAACAGTGTGTAAATTAAGTATTCGGGTGTTGTGACGATAGTTATTATTAACCCTATAACGTCAGATAGTGCATTTACAGGATAATTAATGAAAAAATCCTCGAATGTCGTTTCTCCCAATTCACTCATCTAATCCCTCCTTATCTTTGTTTCGGTTTTATAGTCGGTTGTATCAAGATATTTGTTTAGACCTATTTTTATTAACTCGCAATCAATACACCCATAATCGTTTACGCAAACATCCCCGATATATTCCATGTATTTTCCACACTTTGGACATTTTGGTCTAAAAACCTTTTTTATGATTAGTCTTATCTGCCGTCTTAATCCCATCTAACCCCTCCGTGAAGGTTTCTTCGTTCCATTCACTTTGTAGTAGTCTGCAAGTCGGTTCGTTGATTCGCTTTTCTTCTTTCCGACCTTATCGATCCACCCGTCATTGTAAAGACTGTTAATTCGCCCCGCTACGCTACTTGTACGCATCTTGAGAGCTTTCGATATATCTGCAATACATGATTCTTTCACACTGTCGATATGGATGTATATCACATCTTCCTGGGTCTTTCTCTCCTTGACCGTGTCCATGAACGCAAGTAAGGATGTTTCAACGATCATCTTACTTAACCCCCCCCAGATATTTCAATCGATATGTATTTATTATCAAGCGTGTCCGCAATCGTGGATACTGAGCATTTGCCCCTATCGTCCCATGCGTGTGGTATATACCACATACAATCGTTTCTAAGACATTCTTCGAATCCATTAAGTGGGCATTTCCTGTTGTCTTTTGTGTCGGGCATCTTACTCGACCCCCCATATATCCAATCCAGACATACCCCTGCCTTTTGGTTCTATTCTGTCCTCGGAACAATCTACGCAAATGCACCTTCTTGCTTTTCCCTTAACACATTCGCCCGTTTGTTGGTATTTTTTCTTGTCCATCATTTTTCACACCTGCTTGAGTTTGTGTTGATCCAATATTAGGTTTCCGACAATTTCTGGGTTTTCATCGATATTACATATTATGTAATTGTGTTTCCAGTCCAATGCAATTACAGATAACCACTTACCCGTTTCACTGTGGTAAAACTTGAATTTTGGTAACACTACCACACCACCACATTAGTTACTTTTCTCTTATTTTTGTAATGGCTTCTGAAAATCTGCTTAGCTTCTCTTTCTGAGGTGGCAGTTATTATTTCTGTGTCGTTACGCCACATTTCAAAAAGACCCGTTACTCTGTATTTCTTTGTGGTTTTTTCCGTGTTGGTTTTTGTGTCCGTCATTTTAATCCCTAACTAAGTGATGGCGTAGGTTGTATATATAATTGTTGGCGTTAATTTCCGTACTGATCGGCAAGTGGACACCCATTACAAGCAACGTACCCGCCCCGTTTATCCCCTGGACATCCGTCACATTTTGGCAGGTTCACCGTACTTGTATGGCACACCTGTATTAGCCGATTCCCTACTCTCTTGATCTCATTGATATGCAATTCCATCGTAATCTACACTCTCTTTTTTGTCGGTGTGTTTGAATCGTTCTAGTTCTTCTTTGGCTAGATTGTTTTCTACGGATGCAGTTTGAAGGTCTAAGCTCGTTAATTATACATGAATCCATCTTGGTCATCCTCTTTTATGTGTTGCTCTACTTCGGCTTTTTCACCCTCACCGTTTAACTTACTTAATAATGTGTTCATTTTTTCTACTAATTTTAAGTTGGACATTACCAGCTGCGATATGGATCCTCTTTGTTCCATTATTTGATTTGCGAAAAGCTCTATTTGTGCATCTAATCGGTTTTGGTCGTCTTGAAGCATTGCCGTCTTTTTACGATCTTCCTTTGCATTGTTTACATTATCAATGTGTGCTTCAGCGTGTGTTCTTTGTTCGGTTTCCCAGTGTCCACCAAAAACGTTTTTTCTGAAATCACCCGATTCATCTAACCAACATATTTTGTTTGGGAATTGCGGTACTCCATCTGGCCCGATGGTATATAGTTTTTTCATCCTACCGTAGTCGTCTATGTGTATAGGTACTGCAAAATGCCCCTTAAGAGAAATGTTGATGAGGTTGAGTTTTAAATCGTAACGATCCACCAATAACTTTACTGTTTCTTGGATCGACCTTTCTACATCATCGAAGATTTCCATCCAATGTCTTGACTTGGTTAAAAACTTCGGTGCGGTTACGCACATACTGGCTAACTTCGGACCAGTCATTATTATTATTTTTAACTCAGTGGCGTTTGATGAAACGTAATGTTTCCAGTAAGTTACATTATGGTTTTCGGGACTTGATAAGTTCCAATCGCCCAATTTCATCAGTAACGTTCCCTTGTTTTCATTGAGTATCTTTGCCCTTGCATTTAGCGAATGTGATTCCCCGTAATAATCATCATTTATCGGGAAAAGATGGGATTCGTCACCACGCCCTGCCCCTACCCCCGATTCCGTTGTATTCGTTGTATTCTTTTTCTCGATGTAGTTTCCAACCGCTTCTATGTCCGAATAATAGTATGTTCCCCTCTTCGATTTGAATAGTAATTTCTTTTCGACCAGTTTACCGATCCATGATGAGGCCTGTTGGTGAGTTAGTTCGCCTGACTTTACGAGAGGTATTTCACAGGTTCTAAAGGATTTTCCCTCTTTGAATGAACACTGTATTGATGCTAAGAATTTATGGAGTTGCACCCCTACATCTCCCCTGAATACAATACAACGGTTGTATTATTGTTGTGGAATACAACGGGTTTGCGTTGTATTGCTTTAATCAACCAAAGTTTCCCCCTTTGTTTCGATTGGGATAAGATTACCGCCACACCAACAACATTCATATTCATCCCATTGGACAAGCACACATATCATCAGGTGCATCGCCATCGTAGTTGTCCCACTCTTCGTTAATTATCTTTACAAGTAGTTCTTTTGGAACCGATGGATCTATGTAAACATCCGCACCCTCTGATTTGTGGTAATCTTTCAGTTCTTCGGCTTCGAGAAGCCCATCGAACAAACAATCATCATAGTAGTCGACACTATTACTATCGACCCTGCCTGTGTTTTCTATCGCCTTAAGGATTCTTTCAATTGCACAATCTCGACACCCTCCATCTGAAAAAGGTTGGATGTTTATACCCCCATTCATATCGAGGTCAATGCATGACACATCTTCACAGTAACACCCCGACATTAGTTTTCCACAACCAGGACAATATTTCTTGTATTTGAAAACAAGGCCGTTCCCTTCGTCAGATACCGATAAAATTGGATTCTGCCATGTTTTTTTATCATTTGGGATGATTTCGGGGAACACATCCCAATTGCGTTTTCCCGTGTCTAGGTAATCCATCAATGCCATCTCAACGTACTTAGCTATGTTTTTTCTTTTATAATTATAACAATTATGTAGTATCAGTATCTTGGAAATTTCGATTGCGGTTTTATTCTCATCATCAGTGCAATCATTGTATAGATTGGGTTTTGTCAATTTACTGATACCTGATATTTCCCTAACAAGGGAACCTCCCTCTGTTTGGACTGAAAGCCCGTTTATGAAATACGTTCTGAAATCTGATTTCCCGTCGTTCCACTTAGTTAAATTATTTGAAAGTGACTTTGCAGATACTTCATGTGTTATGAACATATCTCGATTGGAAATTCTTATGTTGCCCGATTCCACGGTGAAATTAAAATCCCCCCCTAACATCATATTCAACCGCATTGCATCTTCTATGACAATCTTACCAAGTGCGCTAGGATCATATCTGAAAGTCACACGGGTTCTTTCGATTGCCTTAACCAATAACTCTATTCTCTTTGCTATGCTCTTTTTCCGATTTTCTTCGATCATTTTTGTTCACTCTCCTTTTTTGTGTTCATTTTTCATTTCCCTTCTTTCCGCATTTTTATTTCACCTATACTGGTTCGCCTACGATACGCCAAATTCCTAATATATTTTTCTTAACTTGTACGCTATCGCCATTGTAATGATAATTAACTTGATCTTCAGCATTGATTGTAACAGTAACGTTTCCGTTGTTTTCGGTTAGAATGACGTACTTGAATCCTTCTTTGGTCAGTGATACGTCGATGATAGTTCCATTGTCGTATTCGCTTGTTGCGGTGTCTAAAATACATAATCCAAAGATTAGCGATAGTCCAATTCCGATTGTGAATATTACTTTCAACATTGTTTGTAACTCCTTAAGAAAAGGTTGGGCAGTAAAGCATCCCTGATTACTGCCCGTATTTTGTCGGGTATTGCCTTTTTAGTGTGGAAAGACACGGGTTTTTCGGGTGAGTTAGGGATCACAACGGAAACGTGACCCGTATCTTTCCTGTGAGTGTTAGTGTTTTTCATGTGATCCCCATTCCGTGATAGTTGTAGTTGGTTAATTAGTTTTGCTAAATGTTTCTTCTTTCATTTCTTCGCATGGGCATCTTACTCAACCCACTGCCCGATTTCGTAGTCAAACGTCATACCCATGTTTTGTTCACAACTAGCTATTGCCCGTTCTTCTTGACATAGGGTGCATTTGCACCTATTCCCGAATGTTTCCTTAACGCACTTTCCGTTTATGTTTTTTGTGTCAGGCATCTTACTCGACCTCTTCACCATCATAATCCGTTTTTAGACCAATTTCTTCATTATCAAGGCAATCTACAAAATTGTCAGTTATATCGTTCTCAAGTTGTGAATTTGCAGAAATCCACATGGCATCCATTACAGCCCTCCTATTCTGTGGGTTTATCTTCGCACCACGATTTCTGAGAATATTGTCGATCGTTGCAGTATCTACTGATAAAGTTATTTTCCCGTATGCTCTTGTTCGCTTTTTGTTTTTTGTGTCCGTCATTTTAATCCCTAACTAAGTGATGGCGTAGGTTGTATATATAGTTATTTATCGCCTTTTCATTTTCCATACGGGCACTTTCTTTTGGCCCACTTGTTTAAATGCGATTATTCGATTTCGACCCTCTTGGAAATCTTCTACTTCCCCTTTTTTATCATAAACTACTGCAAAGGCATTGAATTTACTACCAGTTTTGATGCCTTTTTTAATTCGTTCTTGGCTTGATTCTTCGATACCTAATCTCCAGTTAAAATCCTTTGGTGATTCCCCATGGTCTTTTAGATTATATGCTTGGTCCTTTAGACCTTTTGATGCGTAATCCCAAAGTATGTCCTTTTGGAGTTTTAAGAATTTGTCGGTATCTACCCATTCTAGCTTTGGGTTGAATTTTCTATGTATGCTTTCTTGGTCTTTGATGCTTTCATCGAACATTGGTATTCCTGTTTCTTTGGTGTTCCATTTTACTATACCTTTCTTTTGTGAAAGTTTTGGCATTAATCCTGATCGCTTTCGTTTCCAACCTAACTTACTGGCTTTTGAATGTCGCTTTGATTGATTATACCAACCTTTCATTTCAATCCCTCTTTGCGTTACAGTTTGGGCATCGGTCATTTGCCCAAGCAGTTATGATAATTGCTTGTTTACATGATCTGCATTTGATTTCGTTGATTTCCTCATTACCATCTTCATCGAAAGACGGTTTGTAGGATTGGTGTCTATTATAGCATACGTCCATTTACTTCACCTACTTATCTGTTGAATCCTCACGTTTGACTACCTTTTTCTTGCCCTTGCTGTTCTTCTTTTTGATCTCTCCGAACATATTTTGTTCCATACGTCCGAGTAAACCCATTTCTTTTCTGTCCCTTGCCATTGATATTTCATCTTTCCTTACTGCGGATTGTGATTTCTTTCGTTCACTGTAAATCTTGTATAGGAATCCTGCGATTGCTAAGACTATTACTAGCGTACTACCCGAACAAGCAATTCCTGAAAGGGACGTACAACATATTTCCATGAGTACGATAAAGGGATGTTCTTGAACCACCAGTTCATAGAGATATGTGTCTGACCCTCCGTATTCGTCCGTGACCATGACGTAGATGTAGAACGTTCCCGTTGAAGTTGGTTTACCTGAGATAGTACCGTTTTGTTCGTCGAAGTCTATCCACGTTGCATCCGTGTGGAACGTATATTCTAAGTCGTCACCTTCGGGGTCGGTTGCACTGAATACTTGTTCGTACTTTACGTTTTTAATTGCCGATGCTTTTACACTGTGAGATAGTACGGGAGGTTCGTTCTGGTCTAATTTTACACTGACGTTTAGAGTATAGGTATTCATCTTTGCGATCGTTCCCAAGTAAACGCTTAAGATGTCGTTAGTTTCATTCATATCGTAGTTACTGGTGTCTAAAGTGTAGTTCGTTCCATCGTAAGTGATGTTTAGAACGTCCGTATGGTGCGAGGCATCCGTAAGCCCTACCTTCCACTCATAATCGATTAATGGGTTCACTACAAGCCCTGTACGGTTGTATTCTATCGTTATAGAGCGTATCGTTACGGTTGCATTACCATCGTTTTCTGCACTGTACGAACCTAGGCCGATGTAGAGTGGTTCTCCGATACATGAACATAATGGTATCGATGCAGTGTAAAGCGTTGGTGTGGTTGCAGTTATGTTGAATAGTGGCGTTTCGATACCCTCAGTTATGTTGAATAACCCGATGTGAAACTTGTCGCCCACGCTCGATACGTTTGCGATTGCTCGAAGTGTGATTGAATTTATACCCGATTCTATTGGTTCGGTTTGAAAAAGGTGTCTTGAGCTATGATTGTTTGAATGTGTGTAAGTGATTTGTATTGCAATATAGTCGAAGTTTACCTCATTGTCATCAGGTGGTACGTCATCGTTTGTGTATTGGATGGTTAAGTTCTGTATTTCTGAAATGTTTGCTACACCTAATGCGAATAAATCATA